>ODAI013677837.1_pt1 | contig 27531 bp, 23 predicted proteins | sample 1539321 | NCBI WGS metagenome assembly ODAI01 (sample SAMN02144231, study PRJEB22623) | gut metagenome | biome: sheep rumen | host: Ovis aries | place: New Zealand
AGAAAACTTGTAAAGCTATGGTTTATAATCGTCCCTGTATCACTTACCCTCATGGCACTCACATTTACAAGCCTTGCTTACAGGCGAGGCGGTGCGGACGATCAGGCATGGATAAAAATTGCAGGATTCAGCCTTCAACCCTCGGAAATTATGAAGATAGCCTTTATAATTTCATTCAGCTACCACCTTTCAAAAGATGAGGAAAATATGAATAAACCACTGCATATGCTTCTCCTGCTTATACATGGAGCTGTCCCGATAGGTATAGTAGGCTTACAGGGCGACTATGGCACAGCAATTATCTTTGCGGCTATGTTTGCGGCTATGATGATAGCATCAAAAATATCATGGAAATATCTGCTTGCCGCACCTTTTCTTATAGTGGGAGTAATTGCGGCGATGTGGTTTTTTGCATTCGGAGAACATCATAAAAAACGTATCCTTGTACTTTTCAACCCGGGAAGTGACCCTGACGGAATGGAATATCAGCAGGATTTAAGCCTTGCCGCCCTTGAATCGGGAGGAATTTTCGGAAAGGGGCTTTTTGCTGACAAGAGCGAATATATATATGTTCCCGAAATGCATAACGACTTTATATTTTCATATGCGGGACAGGTATTCGGATTTGTCGGTTCACTTGGAATACTGATAATTCTCGCTTATATCTGCCTTAAAGTATTCACTGACAGCAGAATTTCCCGTGACAGGCTCGGAAGATTTATCTGTATGGGAGCATTCGGACTTTTATTTTCGCACTGTGTCATGAATATAGGCATGGTTTTGAAAGTTGCCCCCGTTATAGGTGTGCCTCTGCCGTTTCTGAGTGCGGGCGGTACGGCTATGGTAAGTATGTATGCAATAATCGGGCTTGTACTGAGTACTTACAGCCACAGAGCAGTAACATATAATGTTTTCTATGATGAAAATGAACAATAAAAAATCTCCCCTCTGCGGGGAGATTTTTTTATTCCTGTTCTCCGAAAGTGCGGAGAGCTTTGAGCATTATTGCACATTCAAGGCGTTTCTTTTCAAGCTGACATGAAATCTTGTAAGCTCTTCTGATATCGCCCATGTACTGATAATTATTTGCATTACAGCCGCCGCTGCAATAGAATTTAGCCCAGCATTCACGGCAGTCCTCTTTTGAATATATATGCGCCCTTGCGAAATCCTCTTTCATTTCCTGATTGAAAGTACCCTCATCAATATTGCCCATTTTATATTCATCTTTTCCGACAAACTGATGACATGGGTAAATGTCTCCGTCAGGGGTAATTGCAACATAATCATTTCCGCAGCCGCAGCCTCTGAGTCTCTTTATAGCGCAAGGTCCTTGGTCGAGGTCTATCATGAAATGGAAGAAATTGAATTTTCCGCCTTTTTTCTCATTTTCGATAATTTTTTCGGCAAGTCTTTCATATTCTTTGAAAACTGCGGGGAGGTCGCCTTCTGTAAGTGCATATTCATCATTGTCACCGACAACGGGTTCAATGGAAATCTGGTCAAATCCTGCCTCATACAGTGCAAATACATCATCTGAGAAGTCAAGGTTTTTATTGGTGAAAGTACCTCTTACATAGTATTCCTTGTCACCTCTGCCCTCAACAAGCTTCTTATATTTCGGCATGATAATATCATAACAGCCCTGACCGTTGGGGAATACTCGGAAATAGTCATTTACAGCTTTTCTGCCGTCTGTTGAAAGTACTACGTTTGACATCTCTTTATTTATGAAATCAATTTTGTCATCATCAAGGAGAAGTCCGTTTGTAGTGATAGTGAAACGGAAAGTTTTATTGTATTCCTTTTCACGGCTTCTTGCGTATTCAACGATTTGTTTTACCACATCGAAATTCATAAGCGGTTCACCGCCGAAGAAATCAAGTTCAAGGGTAGGTCTGTCGCCTGAATTTTCGAGAAGGAAATCAATGGCGTGCTTACCTGTTTCAAAGGACATGAGTTTTCTGCCCTTGCCGAAATCTCCTGTTGATGCAAAACAGTATTTGCATCTGAGCTGACAGTCATGTGCAATATTCAGGCACATAGCCTTTATGGGAGATGAAACGGAATACTTTGCAAATTTTTCATATTCATCTTCGGAAAAAAGTATCTTATCGTTATATAATTCAACTATTTCCTGATAACATGATTCAATATCTTCGGGCTGATATGACCTTGAAAGTTTTTTAACAACGTCATCGGGACATTTTTCCTCAAAAGGCGGTGCAACGTTGTCAAGCAGGTCGTATGTAAGTTCATCAACAACGTGAACTCCTCCGCTGTTCACATCGAGAACTATATTGAATCCTCTGAGTTTATATTTATGTATCATAATCATTATCCTTTCCTTCAAGTCGGTCTGAATACCTTTGTTTTGCCTTTTTGTTATGCCTGAAAATAAACGGGATTATCGCAAACAACGGGACAATTTCCCATAATGATATGCTTATAAACTGGTCTGTATTAAATATATTTGTTGTAAGGATTCCCGCAAAGGGAGCAAATATCACAAAATGCATGAATAATATTCCGAGAACAGCTTCTGCGGAAATTTTTTCTTTCTGATATTTTCTTACAGCTTCTTCACGCTGAACCAGATTTTTCATTGCCGATTCATAATCGACAGCATTTTCGTCATAGGCAAGTCTTTTGAACAGCCGTTTTTTAGCCTCTTTATTTGCCTTATATTTCGGCGGTATGAGAAATGCAAGTATTAATCCAAGAGCTATAAACCACGAAACAGAAATTAATATCAAGCTGTCATCATCAGCAAACTCTGTCAAAATTCCTGTCAACACTGAAGAAATTACAGTTGCTCCGAAAATGGAAAGCACAAGGGGTGTTGAATAGGACTGATATTCCTGTTTATAGAGATTTTCTGCGTTTAATTTCTCATTTACAAGCTGTGCGTGTTTTTCCTGTTCATACCTGTGAATTTTATTTAGCTGGCTTTTCATCTGCATTTCGTACTGAGCGAAAAGCGATTTAAGCTGTTCCTTAGTATCTGATGCGACTGAAAATATTTCGCTGATACTTTTTACTATATTTGTCTGAGCGTCATATTTTTCCATATCCTGAGCCTGAAAGCCCTGCAATTCCTGCGGCAACTGACTGACGGGCATATTTTTATAGCACGGAATAATAAATCTGCTCTTGTCCTCTTTCATGAGGTCAAGAAATCTGCTCCATTCATTTCTTACCCATACGGCATTGAAATTATCGTTTGAAGTACCTACACAAATCATAGCCTGCGATGAATTTATCGCAGAAAATATATAAGGTTCAAACTCAGTACCCAGTTTATCTTTGAGTGTGACTGCGGCATAGAAAACCTTATAGCCCTCTCTGGTGAGTGCGCTGTATAGGTCATGAGCGATAAAAGAATCCTCAGTTCTTTTGCCGTTTTCGTCAGTTTCCTTATAGCATATGAAAATATCAAAGGGTTTTTCCTGTGCGGAAACTGAAATTATATGCTGCTGGATATCGTCTATTTTTTCAGCTTCACGGGTATAGATAGTATACATGATTTCGTCCGCATATTTGAGAGCCTTTGAATATTCGGGGATATTATAAATTCTCTCGAAATCGGTACGGTGACAGGTAGGAATTTTTTTACCTGTTTTCGGGTCATCAACGTATTCTATGCCGTATCTGCAAAGGCAAAGACCCCAGTAAGCCTCTGATTCTTCGGGGAATATATCTGTTATTTCCCTGTAAGCGTCCGCAGCCTTGTCAAATTCGCAGTCGAAACGCAGGCGGTGGGCTTTTTTGAATAAATTCAGTCTGTTTTCGGTACTTATATCGGGGATAGTCTGATAGCTCCCGCAGTATGAGCATTTACAGATTCTCATATTTTTCACTATTTCGAGATTAGCCCCGCACATTTTGCAATTGAAAACCATAATTAATCCCTTACCCCATAAAAATTAAGAAAAAAAGAGCCGTATGCTGACATACAGGCTCATTCTTCAAACAAGCTTTTTGCTTATTTTTCGCACTTCTGGTTAGCAACAGTGCAAGATGTTTTGCAGGCTGACTGACATGAAGCCTGACATTTACCGCAGCCGCCCTTCTTAGCGGACTCTTTGAGGTTAGCCTTATTGATAGTTCTGATGTGTTTCATTTTTTTACCCTCCTGTACAGTAATCACGGTTACTCCGTGTATTGGACTATATTATAGCATATTCAGAAAAATTTTTCAATAGTTTTTTTGTCTGAAAGCGAGAAAAAACAAATTTTTAGTAATTTCACACAATATCAACAAAATATAATTGTATATTATTGCTCATCAAGTTCAATAAGTTTTTCAAAGTCATCATCAATCAATTGTTTAAGGCGGTCTATCTCGGCACATTTTGAGTTCATGAGTTCATAGTCTGTATATACTTCCTCGTGAGAGATTTCTTCTGTGAGAATATCAATCTGTTTCTGAAACTCATCAATTTCATTTTCAAGGCGGCGCATTTCATTTTTTCTTGCGGCATCGGCACTTCTCTGCTGTTTACTGCGGTAGGATTTAATTTGTTTTTCCTTTGCAGCTTCGGCAGCTTTTGCGAATTTCTCAGCATCAGCAGCTTTTTTCTCGGCAGCCTGCTCCTCACGGAGTACATCAAGATATTTTTCAAATCCATATTCATGGATACGGTAGGAATTATTTGTAAGTTCAATTAATCTGTCTGCGATTTTACTCAGCAGATATCTGTCATGTGATACGAAAATTATTGTGCCTGTATATTCCTCCATAGCTGTTTCAATGGCTTCCTTTGATGACAGGTCAAGGTGATTGGTAGGCTCATCAAGGATAAGTACATTTCCATGCTCCTGCATCATGATTGCAAAGCATAGTTTTGCACGTTCGCCGCCGCTTATCACACCTGTTTGCTTGAAAACGTTCTCGCCTGTTATTCTTACCTGTGCGAGAAGGTTTCTGACTTCAAGGTCTGACATGGAGGGATAACGGCTGTGAAGTTCCTCCATTACAGTTAATTCCTTGTTTAAATTAGTGCTTTCCTGTTCAAAATATGATATTTTGATATTGCTGTTCCAGCGGACAACGCCCTTATGCGGGAGCTGTTCCTGAATTATTTTCAGCAGAGTTGATTTGCCTATACCGTTATCGCCTATTATGCCTATTTTGTCGCCTCGTCTGACTTCAAAGCTTATTTCGGGGACGAGAGTTTTTTTCTGTGTGCCTGTACCTACTGAGATATCAATATTTTTGACTTTAAGGACATCAAGGGGCGGTTCGACTGCGTAGGTGAAATTTATCTTTGCATATTTATTGTCATGGACGGGGCGTTCTATAAGTTCCATATTTTCGAGCTGTTTTCTTCTGCTCTGTGCCATTTTGGTAGTAGATGCACGGACGAGATTTCTTGCAACGTAGTCCTCCATTTTAGCAATTTGTTTCTGCTGGAGTTCATATTCTTTTTCCTGACGGGTATCATTTTCTTCACGCTGACGGACAAAGGCGGAATAATTACCCCTGTATCTTTTAAGGACTCCCCTTTCAATTTCGCAGATGCTTGTGCATAGTCTGTCAAGGAAATATCTGTCATGTGATACTATAAGGACTGCACCCCTGTAAGTTTTAAGGTAGTCCTCCAGCCACATGATAGTTTTGAAGTCAAGATGATTGGTAGGCTCGTCGAGAATCAGGAGATTAGGCTCTTCAAGGAGAAGTTTTGCTATGGAAAGCCTTGTCTTTTCGCCCCCGCTGAATCCTGAAACAATGCGGTTGAGTTCACTTTCAGAAAATCCCATTCCGTTGAGTATCATTTTTATTTTAACGTCCGTGTTATATCCGTCATTTGCTTCAATCCATGATGATAACTGCTGATATTCGTCAGCGGAAGAATTGTCACCCGATTGTATTTCGATTTCGATTTCACGCAGTCTTTCTATTGCCTTATGGACAGGTTCAAAGACACTCTGCATTTCTTCAATAATGGTTTTGTCGCTGTCAAGACCGCCCATTTGTTTAAGGTAGCCCATAGTAGTCTTTGATGCAACCGAAACAATACCGTCTTTTTCGGTAAACCTGTCGGGTTCTTCATTTCCTGTGAGAATTTTGAGAAGTGTGGATTTTCCACAGCCGTTTTTTCCGACAAGACCTATTTTGTCGTTTTCGTCAATATTAAGACAGACATTTTTAAGAATCTGGTTTCCGTTATAAAATTTATTTATATTAGTTAATCCTGCAAGCATTGAAAACTCCCTTTACATTTGATAATAATATTCATTTTTTATTTGATTCGTTAAGTTATTGCTGTATAAAAATGCATATTGCAAATAAAATGAATTTCAGTTATAATAGTATTATACTATTTTGGACGGACATTGTCAAACAATAATTTCAATGAAAGGACACGCTTTGATGAATATAAACACATTTTATAATGGTGACGAATTTGAAGCATATGAATATTTCGGAGCGCATCTGACGGATAAAGGTACTGTTTTCAGAACATATGCCCCTAATGCCTCTGGTGTATCCCTTATCGGAGATTTCAGCAAATGGGAGGATATTCCAATGAACAGAGTAGAAGACGGAAGATTTTTCGAGATATTATGCCCCGATGCAAAGGAGGGTATGCGATACAAATACCGTATATACGACAGCGAAGGAAAATTTATTGACCACTGCGACCCCTACGGATTCGGCATGGAAGTCCGCCCCGGCACTTGTTCTGTGATAAGAAATTTAAAGTATAAATTCACCGATAAAAAATGGCTTGACAACAGAACTGACTGCCGTGACAAGCCTATGAATATTTATGAAATTCATCTCGGTTCATGGAAAAGAAAATCCGATGAAGATGAAAACGGCTGGTATGACTATTCCGAAATTTCTGATATGCTTGTCGATTATCTCTGCGAATACGGCTATAATTTCGTTGAAATAATGCCACTCAGCGAACACCCCTGCGATGAATCATGGGGATATCAGAGTACAGGATTTTTCGCACCTACATCAAGATACGGAACTCCCGTTCAGCTTATGGAACTGGTTGACAAATGCCATAAGAAAAATATAGGCGTTATAATGGACTTTGTACCCGTGCATTTTGCAGTTGACCACTATTCACTTTCAGAATATGACGGCACTAAATTATATGATTTCCCTGATGATGATGCAGGATATAACGAATGGGGAAGCAAAAATTTCATGCACTCAAAAGGCGAAGTGCGTTCATTTTTGCAGTCTGCCGCCAATTACTGGCTTTCCGTATATCATTTTGACGGCATAAGAATGGACGCTGTAAGAAATATGATTTACTGGAACGGTAAAGAATACCTCGGTGAAAACAAATACGCCATACAGTTCCTCAAAGATATGAACAGCGGTCTTAAAGCCCGTCACCCCTCCGCAATACTTGCCGCAGAAGATTCTTCATCATATCCGAAAGTTGCCGCCCCTGTATTTGACGGCGGTCTTGGATTCGACTATAAATGGGACTTGGGCTGGATGCATGATACACTCGAATATTTTCAGAGTGCGCCCATTTACAGGACAAGAGATTATCATAAACTTACCTTTTCAATGTTATATTTCTTTAACGAAAAATATATACTCCCACTCTCCCATGATGAAGTAGTCCACGGAAAAGCTACTATTGTACAGAAGATGAACGGCTACTATGAGGATAAATTCCCGCAGGCAAGGGCTATGTATATGTATATGATTGCCCATTCAGGCAAAAAATTAAACTTCATGGGCAACGAGTTCGGTCAGCTCCGTGAATGGGACGAGAAAAGACAACAGGACTGGGATATGCTTAAATATCCCCTCCATGACTCTTTCAGGGAATATATTAAACAGCTTAACAAAATATATCTTAAATATACTGCCCTCCATTATGACTATGACCCCACTAATTTCATGTGGGAGGACTGCAATTCCGCTGACAGGTGTATTTATGCCATAAGAAGAAAAAGTGCAGACGGTGATATTCTCGCTGTGCTGAATTTCTCAGACTGGTATCAGAAAGACTATTCCGTTACAGTCGGCTCGGAATATGAAGCCGTTCTCCTCCTCGATTCGGATAATCAGCTTTACAGCGGTTCAACTCCTGACGGGGAAACTGAATTTAATCAGTATGATGACCATATAGACATGAATATCCCTCCGTACAGCGGAAGAATGTTTCTCTTAATTCATAAATAATTTTAAAAATAAGGCTACATAACTGACTTGTTATGCAGCCTTTCTCTTTGATTTACCCGTCAATTTTCACAAACAGGTCACAGCTTGCCTAATTTCTTATTATATTTTTATACTACAAACCTATTTAACTGAATATTTTCTATGGGACTGTCAGAACATACTGCTATACGGCAGTCATCAATGAACAGTTCACGGGCGTACCATTTCCGTCCGTCAAGTATAATGGGGTCGCCCGAAATAAAAGGCATCACATCAAAGGATATGGGTTCCAGATTCATTCCCATACCTGTTGCTTTCATAACGCTCTCCTTCAATACCCACAATCGGAAAAAACGCTGTAAAGGCTCTTCCGCAAGCCATTCCAGTTCACGGGAAGTATATACCGAAGGTGCAACATCAATATTTGCAGGATTAATGCGCTCAATATCAGCACCTATGGTGCTTTCTCCTGCTGCGAGTATAACCCGGTTTCCGCTGTGTGAGATATTGAATTCAGGATAATGCGGTGCATATGGCTTTTCATATTCATTATATTCAAGTTCAGCCTCATTTTTCAGACCCAGACATTCCAGCAGAAGTATGCCTGCACCCAATGATAACAGTCTGTCGTGTTCAAAATGATAACGGCAGGCTTTCTGAATCCGTTCAGGCATAGCTCTTTCAAGCCGGCCGCACCTGCTGCAAATATGCTCTCCACTGTCAGCAGAACATAGTTGACAGGCATGGCAAGATTTATGGCTGAAAGTGCCTTTGGTCCGATAAGGTTGCCCATAAGCAGACCGTCCAGCATACTGTTTATACCTGTGACTGCAATACTGATTACTGAAGTTGCCAGATTTTTTCTGAAAGCCCGCTTTATCAGTTTACTGTTTCTCATTATTGTTCTCCATTGAGTGTAATATCTTCTTAAACTCTCCGTTTATATTCAGAAATCCGTCCATAAGCCCCAGCAGATAGTATTTTGTAAGTTTCAATTTATCAGGAAGGTAAACAAGTTCAAAACAGCACCGCAGCGTAAGATTTGCTATAAGCCATTTTCTCCATTCCTTAGGGACATAGCCCCACCTGAGCAACTTTATGCTGGCACGGGTCTGATAGTATCGTCTTATGGGTGCGCCGTAGGCAAGACGGAAATGTTTCCTCGTTATTAAATCAAATGCCGGCACAGAACCAATACCAATTCTGTGATTCATACACACATTGGACGTCAGAAACAGTTCATATCCCTTGCCAAGCAGTCTCCAGCAAAGGTCATAATCTGCATAATCCAGAAATATCTTCCTGTTCCAGAATTTTATTTCCTTTAAGACAGAGTATCTGCTCATCATTGATGATGTTATCATCTGCCGAACAGGCTTGTATTCGTTCTCAGTATTAACGCCTGTAACAAAGGAGTCAACATTATATGACTGAGTAATTTCATCATAGTAAAAAGGTCCAAGCAATCCTATACGGTGATTTTTTTCGATTTCATTCCAGTCTTTTATCATAGTGTCAATGTGTCCGCTTTCTACCTGCGAATCCTGATCAAAGAAAAACAGATAGTCGCTTTCTCTCGCTCTGCGTGTCCTGAGACCGCAGTTGATAGCTCCCGAAAGTCCAAGATTCTTTTTATTGCAGAGGTAGACCACATTCTTTATATCCTTGAAAAGACTTGAATTATCTTTATTGGGGGTATTATCTGAAAGTATCAGCCATGTTACCTGTTCGGCAATTGCCTTCATACGTTCAGGCACGCCGTCATCAGGGTGATAAAGAGTGACTATGGCAACAATATTATTCATGATATTCCGCCTTTCACATAATTTCTGCTGAATCTGGCGATACTATATCTGATATTGCTTTATCTCCTGCATCAGGTGTCATAAATACCAGATTTGCGGTATCATCAATTGCTTTTCTGAATTTTTCCATATCTGTACCATTATATCTGCTGAGAATGTAATAGCAGGCTATCAGCATACCGTCTGTGCCGTTTTCGCTCCATTTCAGTATCTGCGCGGACATATCATGTACTGCTGACTGATTTTTTGACAGCATTGGCAGAAACTCTCCGCCCTCATCTTTGAATACATCATAATCTGTGATATCATCTTCATAAATAAAGAAAAGTCTGTCATCGCCCTGTTTCGGAGGATTTTGCAGAACCCATTCGTAGTTGCTGCAAGCGATATTGGTCACAAACTGCTCACGGACTTCCCTGAACATATCTTTCAAAGTATCACATCTGCCCAGACGAACACCCAGTGCAAGGGATTTTATAAGTATGCCTGATATGTTGTCGCTGCGTAAATCACCACGATTTGAGAATATCCAGTTTATAAGTATAAGCAGAAAGACGAACAGGTATTCTCACACCAAAGTGTCTTAGCCATTCTTTCACTGTTGAATTTTCATCTATAACGTCCACCACAGGTACACTTTTTACAAACATACCAATGGTATTCACAGTTGCACTGCTTCGCCCTGCATGAGAAGAAAAATATGCAAGTTTATTCTGACGGCAGAACGTACCCATAGTGTACACAAAAGCTCCACGGAAAAGATGATGTATCTTTACACCATGCTGAGCGCACCAGTTATCAACAGCTTCACGGTCAGTATAAAGAACTTCTCGTATCATCGGTGCAGGCTCTGCATGAAGGTCTTCACTGAGAGTAGCACATTCAACATCAGCAAAAAGCTGTGCATAGTATTCCTTTGCTTTTTCATATTCTTCATTGTGGATACTATTTTCCTCAATCTCCGCTGCATGATAAAGATCAATAATCTCCGCATCAGGTTCTCTTCCTTCATACAGTGCAGGAAGTTCCTGATGAAGTATCACAGATATCATGGTAGAACCGTCACCAATAGTATGGTGCATATCGCTGAACATATACTTGCATTTTTCGGTTTCCACCAGTTCAACACGCACCAGAGGCTCACCGCTGAGAATATTAAACGGACGCATAAATCCGTCAGCTATATACTTTATCACATTTTTTTCACTGTCACGGCGGTATATTACGGGTATTTCCATATTTCTGTCGCAGTACTGGTATACTTCACCCTGCTCATCAAAAGCAAAGCGATTCTTGAAAATGGAATGTCTTGATATCAGCTTTTCCCACGCTGCTCTTAAACGGCTCATATCAACGCTGTCAGGCAGTCTGGTAATATATGGCAGATTATATCCGGAAGTACCGGGCATTTTCATGCACTCTGCAAATACTCCCATCTGTGAACGTGTTAACGGATATCTTTTCATAATAAATCCTTTCTGTGACCTTCATAGATTTTGCATATGTATATCAGTCTGTTTTTATCAGAATAGCAATATATGATTTGCATTAAATATATAATTCAATACCTTTCAAACAATTTGTAAAGATAATGATATCATTGGTCAGTATTTTCTCTGCTCTCCGCATCTGTCACCGGTGGTGTATATTCCCATATGGTATATCTCTGCGGACAATGGTACATGAATAAACCGTGGCTTGTAAATATCCGGTCACGCTTTACCATTTTCCAGCCGGAACGGTTTTCAAGAAATTCTCCGCTTTGAGTATCCCACCAGTAAAAAAGCCGAATCTTTTTTGTCAGGTTCTTTTCAAGATATTCTGCAAACTGATAAAAGGTTTCTGTTTCAAATGGTCTTGCCAGAAAAAGTACAGTATACTTATTATAGTCCTGCTCAAAAGCATTGCCGTTTATTATGGATATGTTCTCGTATGCTTTTGCCCAGTTCTGTGCATATGCGGCTACGTCCTTGTTAAGCTCAATACCTGTCAAGGTGCATGGGTAGTTCTTTGCCGTCATATACGCCAGTACTCGACCTTTTCCGCAGCCTACATCTATAAATGCATCGTCTGCATCAAAAGTCTGACCTGCAAATATCATGTCAAGTGCCCAGTAACATGATGATTTACTTCCTGTTGCTCCCATAGTCTCCCTGTAAAGCGACGGCACATATTTCACAAGTGAACAGCCACAAATACGTTTGTCTTTTATTCCATCAAAAAAATTTGTTACTCGAATTGACAGAAATATAAATTTTTTTATTACCTTGTTTCTGTAAAATTTCTTGTTATAAATGAACTTTAACATTATTGTCCTCCGTTTTTATAATTTGATGATATTTATTGTAACATATTTATAATAAAAATGCAAGTAGTATTCAAATATATATGCATAAATCAATTTATAGATTAAATGCTTTAATCATGTAATTTTTTATTGTAATATATGACAAAAATATATATTCTATTTTGTCGTATAATACGAATTTGTGTTTTTGTCATTGACAATATCGTCTATTTGTGTTATAATCTGTCAGAGGTGATAATATGAATGAAAATAATTTGACAAAAATTGTTTCAATTATGCTTGCTGCCACAGCAGGACTTAGCTTTTTTGCTTCATGCGGAAAAAAAGAAAGCATACCTGAACAAGTAGTCAGCACAGTAGCTGATACAGTACAGGAAGAAAGTAATATAACTGAACTTGCTGTAAGAGAAAGCCTTAAAAATGCAAAAGAATTAACAACTCTTAAATATCTCTATCGTTCTGCTGATATTTACGAAAATTCAAAAGAATTAATAGGTGTAAAACTCCCATTTACTACGGATATGTTTGTTTTTGCTTATGATGGTGTTATAAATGTTGGAATTGATTTGGACGAAGTCGATATAGATGTTGATAATGATGACAAAGAAATAAAAATTGAACTCCCAGAACCCAAAATTTTATCACATGAAATTGATGAAAAAAATTTTGAAGTTCGTGATGCAAAAAATTCAATATTGAATGACACATCTTTTAAAGATTATACAAATATCATAACTCAGCAAAAAGAAAAAATGGAAGAACGATTAATGTCAAATGAAGAATATCTTGATAATGTAACCGAAAATGCACAGGATATATTTGAAGAATTAATAAAAACATTTATAAACACCGAAGGGTATACAATCAGGTTCAAATAAAAAAATCCCCGTGATTACGGGGATTTTTTATTATATGATATAGAACCATGTTTCGTCCTGTTCTATGTCTTTCTTTTCGGGCTTTTTGTCGCCGTATTTGAAATTGAGTTCCTGCGCCTTGATACTTACCCTTGCACCGCTTGAAACGGACTTTGTTATAAAGGCATTGCCGCCTATGACAACATCTTTTCCGACAACAGTTTCACCGCCTAAAATAGACGCTCCCGAATATATTGTAACGTTATCCTCGATAGTGGGGTGACGTTTTTTATTTTTAAGGGACTGACCGCCTCTTGTGGAGAGTGCGCCCAGAGTTACGCCCTGATATATTTTAACATAGTCGCCTATGACGGTAGTTTCGCCGATAACTATTCCCGTACCGTGGTCGATGAAGAAATATTTTCCGATAGTAGCACCCGGGTGAATGTCAATACCTGTTTTGCTGTGGGCATATTCGGTCATAATTCTCGGTATCATGGGAACACCTAAAAGAAAAAGTTCATGGGCGATTCTGTTTACAAATATTGCAAACAAACCGGGATATGAAAATATAATTTCGTCCTTGCTGAAAGCGGCAGGGTCGCCCTCAAAAGCCGCCTGAACATCTGTTTCGATGTATTCTCTTATCTTTGGTATTTTTTCGAGGAAAGCGAAAGTAAGTTCCTGCGATTTAGCAGCAATTTTTTCATCGCAGTTATTTTCATACTCGCAACTGTAACGCAGAACTCTCTTTATCTGTTCAGTGAGATTATATATAATATCTTCAAGAATCATAGAAGTATTATTTCTGAGCGTATAGCTTTTAAGCGTCTTGTTTCTGAAATGTGCGGGAAAAACAATATTTCTGAGCTGTGATATAATATTTATCAGTACGTCCTCATCAGGGTGGTCAAAAGGTTTGATTTCGTCAATAGTTCTCCCCTGTTCGTAGTCGCTTGTAAGAGTATCGACAAGGGCAGTAATTCTCTCTTCGATGTTATTCATAACATACCTCCATTAGAATAGTATTCCTATTAGTATACTATATTATATCATCACATACGGGAAATGTCAATACTATTCACAATACATAATTATAATTTTACTGCTGTCGATTCTGAATATTCAATATAACTCCTGTTCAAGGTTTCTGAATTTTTCAGTGTTGAAAAACTCTGTTATTGTTATGTCAAGTCCGTCACATAATTTCTTTATTGTCACTATACCAATATTTTTAACATGATGATTAACAATACAATTAACAGTTGACTGCGTAACTCCAGAAATGGTACAGAGTTTATTTACAGTAATATTTCTTTCCTCACAAAGCTGTATTATACGTTCTGAAACTACCTCTGAAATTCCCATGGTATCACTCTCCAATTTAATTATTGTTTTAATTATGATACCATTTTTAATAGAAAACACTTGTTGATAAATCGTTACTTTCGACAAAATTTGACAAGAATTTTTTCGTTAGGCATAATGCACAAATCGAGCATTTAAACTTTGTACACAAAAATTAACGACAAATCGTTGACATTTCAGAAAACTTGTGATATAATACATATAACGATAAATCGTTAATAAATATTGCGGAGGTGTTAATATGTTCTGGTGGCTTTTTCCTATAATCAGTTCTCCCATAATCACTATACCTCACATCTCTCGTTGGTTCAATTAAGATTTCAAAACATTTTGCGGTAATGCAACTGTACTGCTAATCCGTATGCGAAAGGGGGCTTATGTATGTTCACATCTATTTCAGCTGGTGCTTGCTGTGCAGGAATTGCATATGGTCTTGCTCTTGCTTGGGGTGCAACTTATCTCAAATGGAAGTGGGGTCTTTAATTTAATTAAGCAAGGTATTTAACACTGAAACAGCTTTTCGTGTACAGTACGAAAAGCTGTTATTTTTATATAAATATTGACAAACAATGAACAGTGTGTTATAATCAAATATATTAATTCGTATTGCGTAATAATTATTAATTTTGCCTTATGAATTATGTATCAGATAAAGGGGGATTTTTATGGAAAACATACTCGAAGTAAAAGAACTTTCAAAAAAATATTCAAAAGTTTTCGCTGCCGACAAAGTATCTTTCAATATAGGCAAAGGCGAAATATTCGCCCTCATAGGACCTAACGGTGCAGGAAAAACTACCACTATCCGCATGATTGCAACCCTGCTCACTCCAACATCAGGAGATGCAGTCGTTTCGGGTCACAGCGTTGTAAATGAACCCTCCAAAGTCAGGGAATGTATTACATATCTTCCCGATGAAGCAGGTGCTTACAAGACCATGAAAGGCATTGAATACCTTAAATTCATGGCTGGACTTTTCACAACTGACAGCAGGGAAATAGAAAAGAATATCGAAAAAGCCAAAAGCATTAACGGTCTCGGTGAAAGGCTGAACGACAAGATAGGCACTTACAGCCGTGGAATGATTAGAAAACTGCTCCTTTCCCGTGCGGTAATGACAAGCCCTAAACTTGCAATACTCGATGAACCTACAAGCGGTCTGGACGTTCTCAATGCCCTCGATATAAGAAAAACTATAAAACGTCTTGCAAAGGAAGAAAATATGTCCTTTCTGCTCTCATCACATAATATGCTTGAAATAGAATTTGTTTCAGACCGTGTGGGAATCATCTCAAAGGGACATTTAATGGTTACGGGCAGAATTGACGAACTCAAAGAAAGATATAATGCTCCCAATCTTGAAGAAGTTTTTGAAAGGGTGGTGCTTGAAAATGAAATTCATTAACCTGCTGAAAAAAGAACTGAAAGAATTAATCAATGCCCAGATGATAATAAGCCTTGTAGTTGTCATGTTTCTGCTTATGGCTGTTGGAAATATTATGTCCTCCACAATAGACGAGGTTTCAAAGACTGAATACAAAATCTCTCTCGATGACAGAGACAATACAGATTTCACAAAGTTAATCATCAGCAAAATGAAAGAAAACGGCACTGTTGCAACTCCTGTCGATACTCAGGGAGATGACTATGCCGCAATTTTAAAAGATAATAACCTCGACAGCATTATAATTATTCCGCAGGGCTTTACAGAGGCAATTGACAACAAGGAAAAACCTCAGCTTATAACAGTTTCAAGAATGGAATCTGCGGCTATGATGTCAAATGTGAATAATCATGTATCAGATGTCACGAACGTTATCAAAAGCTGTATATATGAGGAACTCTCGCAGAGAGCAGGAATAACTCAGGAAGAACTTGAATATATGAGCAGTCCTGTAAATATTTCCGACAATACTGTTGTTGATGACAAGTCAGCGAATATTTCCGTTGAAACAATAATGAGCAGTGTAATGATGAAAAATCAGATACTCCCGATAATTGTATTTGTACTCATCATGATGGTTTCACAGACGATTATGAGCGCAATAGCAAACGAAAAAATTGACAAAACTCTTGAAACACTTCTTTCCGCACCTGTTTCAAGAAGTTCAATCATAAGGGCAAAAATGCTTGCGGCTGCGATAGTTGCCATGATTAATGCAGTATTCTATATGATTGGTTTTTCGACCCTTATGTCAAAAGGTATGGGCAGTACCATAAATACAAGCATGAACGTTGAAGAAATAGCAGGAAATATCGGCTCTGTCGGTGATATAGTATCAACGGAATCAAAACTCAGTCAGCTTGGACTGTCTCTTTCCGTGACTGATTATCTTCTTGTCGGATTACAGCTTTTCATAACTATAATGATATGCCTTTCAATTTCAATCATACTCGGCGCACTTGTAAATGATGTAAAATCATCACAGACAATGATTATGCCCCTTATGATGCTTGCCATGATACCTTATATGATTTCTATTTTTGCAGATGTAAACAGTCTGCCAACGGCACTGAAAATACTTGTATATGCAATACCTTTCACGCACACATTTTCAGCCATGAGCAATCTTATGTTCGGGCATGACATTATATTTTTCGCAGGGCTTGCATATCAGATAATAGTGCTTGCTGTATGTATGTTTTTCTCGCTCAGACTTTTCAATTCCGATAAAATACTCACCATATCCCTTAAATTCGGAAAGAAAGACAAAACAACAAATTCAAATACCTGATTTAAAAAGGAGGTACGGCTGAAATTTATGACTTATAACAAAAATAAAAAGACAAACTGCGAAAGCTGTACAAACTATGTCTATGATGATGACTATGACTGCTATATATGCATGATAGACCTTGATGAAGATGAAATGATGAGATTTTTACAGGGTACAAATTACAATTGTCCGTATTTCCGCCTTGATGATGAATACGGAGTTGTAAGGCATCAGAATTGAAGAAAAATCCCCCGTGAGGGGGATTTTTTTATTTTCCTTTGTATTTTATGCAAAGCATGGTCAAATCGTCAAACTGCGGGGCATCTCCTACAAATTCATCTATTTTTTCTTTCATGGTATGAATAAGTTTTTCGGGGGAATCCGAGGGATTTTCGTTGAGGACATCAATCATTCTGTCGGTTCTGAAAAGTTGGTTCTGAGCATTTGTAGCTTCCGCAGCACCGTCCGTATAGACAAAAAGCACACCGTTCTTTTCGATATCAAATTCATACTCACGGTATTTTATGCCTTCCATAGCACCTACAACAAGACCGTGCTTATCTTTGAAAAGTTCAAAACCGCCTTCGGATTTTTTAACAATCGGGTATTCATGACCTGCATTTGCGGCAATTACATGACCTGTCTGAATATCCATAACACCGAGCCATACAGTTACGAACATATCGTTCTTATTGTTTTCGGATATTTTGTTATTAAGTCTTTCGAGGGCTTTTTTCGGTGAAATATCATTCATGGCAAATTCTTCGAGGAGAATTTTTGACATCATCATAAACAATGCCGCAGGAATACCCTTTCCTGAAACATCTGCTATTGTGAGGGCGAAATGATTTTCATCTATGAAGAAGAAATCATAGAAATCACCGCCGACTTCCTTTGCAGGTGTCATTGAAGCGTATATTTCAAATTCGTCTCTTTTCGGGAAATCCCTTGAAAGCATTGAATACTGAATTTTGGTTGCAAGTTCAAGTTCGGTGGAAACTCTCTGTTTTTCTGCGGCGAGCATAATATTTTCCCGTGTATAGTTGTCCATCTCGACAGCAAGCCTTGCTATATCGTCAGCAAGCACACCTATTTCATTTCTTGATTTTATTTTGCTCATACTTCTTGTGACAAGGCTTGTATCCTTGTCATTGATATATCCTGCAACGCTTTCCTTTATTTTCAGCAGAGGATTCAGGGTAGTAATGTAAAGGAATATCATAAGAGTGAATCCTATCAGCAGAAGAAATACCGCACCAAAAGCTATAAGGGATTTAAGGCGTGAATTAAGTGTCCTGATATCTTTTGTCAAATCGTACATCATGCAGACAAGGCATATGGGCTTGTCACCGTCGTACATAATACTGTATGCTGAATAATATTCATTATTCCGCACATTATCTTCAATTCCTATGTACTCATAGACTATGTCTTTTCCGCCGTAAATCAATTGATTTGTAATATTTCTGATATCAAAGTTTATAGTTTTTTCGGGAATTTCGATTTTTTTTGACTTTTTTATATTATCGCAGAAAAATTCCCACATTTTTTCGGGACGGACATCTATATAGCAGATACGGCTGTATTCAAGCATAAATTCTCTGTACATATCTACTGATTTCATTGAATAGTATACCAGTTTTGCAGCTTTGATTTTATTTTCATCTGATTCATTTACAATTTTTTCGCAAAACTTTTTATATACAACTTCAATATCCTGTCCGTCGTCATACGATAACAAATCTGCAATATATTTAAAATCTTCATCAGTCATAGCCTCTTCCACTTCTTTGGGATATTTTTCTATTGTATCCCACAAACATTCAGGAACGTCATGTGCAATAGGAATATATTCCTTCAATGTTTCCATATCAGTTTCCATAAACTGGTTTTTTTCCTGAATAAAAACCTCTGTATTCTGTTTGTATACTCCAACACCTATAATAATTATTGCAAGTATAAAACAAAACACGGTAGCAATATGCACCTGAAAGAGAAGCCTGCGGTTTTTCTTTATTTCCTTCATGTCAACTCTCCTGTTATTGTTAATATACTATAATTGTAGCATAATATAACATATTCGTCAATAGGATTTTCGACGAAAAAGTGACATTTGTCACTGTGAAAGTGACGGAATACACCTTATAATTTCCAGAAAAATCCTGTATTATATAGTTACAGAAACAAACACATTCCTGTTATGTGAAAGGGTGATATATATGTTATCAGTTTTAATTATAGTTCTTCTGTCAGTAGTCATAATAGCACCGATACTGATACCCATAGGAATAACAATTCTCATAGTAAAACTTGTTAAGAAATCACGCTCTGCAAAGGAAATATCCGAAAATGACAGCGAATCAGTCCCGAAACCGCCCAAACCGAAGCGTGAACCTTTAAGTTCCTCCGCAATAATGCTCCTTATCGGTACAGCGTTTATTGTACTTTCAGGCATAGCATTCGGAGTTGCAAGCTGGGTTAAAACAACTCCCCTCGGCAGAGTGGGAATAATGTTCGTAGCCTGTGCAGCATCATTCGGACTTAGCGGATTCATGAGAAAGGCTTTCAAGCTTAACGGTACTTCCGTTTCATTCTATTCAGTCGGCACAATTCTCACTTCCGTAACGCTCATAACCGCAGGATATTACAATATATTCGGAAACTGGCTTGCAGTTGACGGAGCAGGCGCAGGAATATTATACGCAATAGCCTGCATAATAACGGCTTCCCTTTCAATGCTTGCATACAATTTCTATAAGCACACGGCATTTTCATATGTAGGAATATCAGCATTATTTTTTGTGATACCCTGCATTATATATCAGTTTGCGGATACTTTCAGACAAGCCGCAGTTGCGTTTATAATTGCCCAGACAATAATAACAGCCGCTATATTCCTTTTCAGGATTCATGACAAAATCCCCTTCGGAAAACAGACCACGATAACAGGCACGGCATTTTCAGTAATTTTTGCAGTAATATCACTCTCATACACAATAAGAATGACATTCAATGCGGATATATATTCAACAGGCATACTCGCACTCATAATAGGACAGCTTGTATTCTACGGAATATATTTCGGAGACAAGACACTCATTATTTTTGAAAGCATAGTAAGCACCTATGCGGCAGTTGTGATATCATTCATGGCAGAATCTTCATCAGGTGACGACATCGGAATGATAACATTCGGATTTGTAACAATTCTTGTATGCCTTGCACATAAATTTGTACCTCAGCTCAAAAATGAATTTACCGAAATATATACAATCACAGCAGCGGCGGCAGGTTCTCTCATATCAGCCTCGGCAGGCAATAATGATTACTTCGTATATCAGATGATGCCTATATGCATAATGGCAGTGATTTCATTCTCATATGTATTCAGCGAAAACAAAGGCACACAGACTGTATCGGGAATCGTTTCTCCCATGCTCCTTTTCTATATCGCAATTGAATACAGAGATTTCTTCTGCGATATATCCCATATCCGGAACAGGGATATAACAACACTTGTTTTCAGCGCACTTTCACTGATAATGACAGCAGTTGCAGCGGCATTCATATATTTACCGAAATATGCATTTTCATTCCATGCAAAACACCCGCTTAAAAGCAATATGATAATATATTCAAATATATATATTGCAGCATACTGTCTTTTCTATGTGAGTGAATATTCACAGTTTATAGTATTTCCTCTCATCATAAGTATAGTTCATTTCTTCGTATCAAACAAGATGAAGAATAACTTTGCATCAGCAGGTTCAGTTGCGGCTATGATAATCATGACCCACAGTCTCGCAGAACATACAAACCATGATATAGTTATATATACAATGTCTGCACTCTTTGTAATACTTATGATATTGTCAAGAGTATTCTTCAGAGAATCGTTCATCATCAGAAATGAGGAAAAATTGTCATTCGATACTGCATTAACAGGGGGAGCAGTCACAATTTTCCTCATGATGGACGGCAGCAAAAATCATTCATTCTTCACACTTCTTGCACTGGCAATATATATTGCCTGCTTCATAAAGAAAAATACTTCAAAAGACAACGCATCACTGCTTCTTTCAGTATCCGCAGTACTGACAGCTTTCGCCTTCATCAACAGACCATTCCTCGTATCGGACAGCGAAATAATAACCGATAAGATAACACTTGCAATAATCGCCCTCACAGGCACAGCATACAAGTTTATCTGGAAAAATCACCCCACAGCTTCAAAATGCACTTCCACATTCATATATATGCTCTCATTTATCGGACTTATATTCGATGCAGTCAAATTCCATACAGCAGGAAATACAATATTCGTACTTTCCATAACAACAGGCATAATGATACTTTCATTCATGACAAAAAGCAAAACATGGTTTACAGCATCTTCAACAGCCCTCATATTCATAACCGTTTATTCATCAAGAAAATATCTCATGACAATGGGCTGGTGGGTATACCTTTTCCTCGCAGGAATCATATTAATAGGAATCGCTTCTGTAAATGAATACTGCAAGTCAAAGGGAATATCCATAAAAGAACAGCTTGCCCTTAAATTCGGTGACTGGAGCTGGTAATCGTTAATGCATAATCAGCAAAGCCACTTCCCTGCGGGGAAGTGGTTTTCTGTTGACATATTTTAAAAAAAATGTTATAATGGTGCAAAGGTTAAACAATCAAATGCAAGGGCATTTACAGCTATAATTATGAATTATGAACTATAAATTACTTTCTGTTCTTCTGCTTATGACAGGGCTTTTTGGTATGCTTGGCTCTCTTTCATGGATTATCCGCAGAGGAAATACAAAAAAAGTTACCATATATTTCGGCATATGCCAGTCAGCTATTGTATTATGGATAATATCCCAGCTTATGATTTTATTTTCCGTAACCCGTCATCAGCTATGGATAAGCTATATAATAGGAAATATCGGAATAAGTCTATTTTCTCCGATGTGGCTCATGTTCTCCTCGGAATTTTCCGATATAAAACATAAAATTATAAATTTCGCTCCGCTTATATCATTTTTTTCAATCATTATGATTCTCACAAATCCGATGCATAAAATGTACTATACGGAATTTGAAAGGAATAATATCAGCTACGGACTGCTTTTCTATGTATTCCAGATTATTTACTATATGTTCATCATAACAGGCATAACTATGATGTGCATAAAACATATAAGGGGCAAAAGCCGTATAACAAAACAGATTATGCTTCTGACGCTCTCAACTGCCGTCCCTATGGCTGTGAATACTCTCACAGTCACAAAAATCATCAACGTTGGAATAGAACTTACTCCGCTGTTTTTCGCCTTTTCAAGCATTATGATTCTGATAGCAATAAGCCGTTTCGGTCTGCTGAATATAAACCGCATTGCCATTAACGATACAATAGACAATATCTCAGGCGGTGTAATAGTATTTGACAGTGAGGATAATCTGTCTTATATGAATAAATATGCAGAGAATATTTTCTGCGATATCGAAAATTTTGATACGCTCTGCCGTAAAACAAATCTCGATATGGACTATGATTTTGAATCATCTGAAATAAAACTCGGTGATAATTATTATAATATAAAACAAAGTTTCTGTTTCAGCAGATCCGGTATCATGGCAAGAATCATTATTGTCAATGATGTTACAGAATACCACGAACTCGCCGAAACTGAAAGACAATTGTCCATTGAACAGGAACGTAACCGCATCGCTCAGGAAATCCATGACAGCGCAGGTCATACCTTTACTATGATAAGTTCTGTCGCAAGAATGTTGCAGGTAAGAATAACCGACAGCGATATTAAAAATTATATCAGCGAAATAGACGGTCTTTCAAGAAGCGGTGTAACTCAGTTGAGATGCTCAATAAATAATCTGCGTGACGATACTTTCATGACTTCAATCACAAGCGCAGTGCGCTCAGTAACCGATGCCGTCAGAAATATTGATACGGATTTGTGTATTCAGGGTACTGAAACAGAAAAATATTCCTTCTGCATACGTCAGGTCTATGACAACTGCCGTGAGACTATCACCAACGCCATGAGATATTCCAACGCTGAACATATGGATATAATTATAAAATTTCTTGACGACAGGCTCGAAATATATATCCTCGACAACGGCAAAGGCTGTAAGAATATAAAGGAAAACAACGGTCTCAAAGGTATCCGTCAGAGAACTGAATCCCTCGGCGGAACTGTCCGCTTTATCTCGTCTGCGGGAGAGGGTTTCACCACAATTATGAAAATTCCCGTCAGTTCAGAAACAAAATAATTAAACAGGGAGGTGTTTGAAATTATCAGTGTTATTATTGCCGATGATGTGAAAATTCTCCGTGAGGGACTTAAAGCCGTACTCTCTCAGGAGGATTCAATAAAAGTCGTTGCCGAAGCTTCAAACGGCAAGGAAGCCTATGAATTAAGCGTCAGATTCAAGCCCGATGTCGTCCTTATGGATATGCGTATGCCCGATTATGACGGCGGATTCGGCACAAGAGAAATCAAACAGAAATTAAAGGGCGTGAAAGTCCTCGTCCTTACCACTTTCGATGACAAGGAAACTGTAAACAAAGCAATGGCAAGCGGTGCGGACGGCTATATTCTCAAAGAAATGGACAACGAACAAATCATAAATTCCATAAAAGCCGTTGCAGGCGGTATAAATGTTTTCTGCGACAACGTTTTCAAATCAATCAAAAAAGAAACTTCCCCTGTTATGGATTCAAGAAGCGCAGACCTCACCGAACGTGAAAAGGATTTCCTGCGCCTTATATGTGACGGCTGCGACAATAAGGAAATTGCCGCAAAATTATTCCTTGCCGAAGGTACTGTCAGAAATGGAATTTCAAGACTCCTCGAAAAACTCAACCTCAAGGACAGAACTCAGCTCGCTGTATTTGCTATCAAAAACGGCATTGTATAATTATTCAACAAAAATTAATATTTTTCTTTGTGCATAATTATAATCTTTAATTAAAAATGGTAAAATAATAAAAACTTTTTGTTAAGAATATCAAATAATTCTTGACAAATTTCAAAACAAGTGATAAAATATAAATAGTAATTTTTTATTGCTTATATCTGAAAATGATATGAAAGGAATGAACTATATGGAACGTGAAAAAATTCTCATCACTTGCGACAGTACAGCAGACCTGCCAAAAGAAATTATTAAAAAATATGACATAAGAGTTTTGCCGCTCAATGTAAACCTCGGCGGCAATATTCATCATGACGGAGTTGATGTTACTCCTGAGGATATATTTTCTTTCGCTGCAACAAGAAGTATCCTGCCCAAAACTACCGAGCCTACACTTGAAGAAACTTTTAAATTCTTCGCTCCGCTTGTCCGTCAGGGCTATGAAATACTGCACTTTACCATCAGTGCGGAATTGTCACAGTCATATACAAATGCCGAAATTAACGCAAAAAAACTCGGTCATATCCATGTCATTGACACAAGAACTGCATCATGTGCAGAAGGTATGATTGTACTCAATGCCGCACAGATGCTCGCAGAAGGTCATTTTCTCAACGAAATCATTGACAGCTCAAATTTCATGATTGGCAAAATAAGAGCTACTTTCGTTGTTGATAAAATGGATTTCCTCTATAAAGGCGGAAGATGCTCCGCCCTCGCAAAATTCGGCGCAACTATTTTCAATATCAAACCAAACATAGTCGTTACAAGAGAAGGAAAACTCGATGTTGAAAAAAAATACCGTGGAAGATTCCCCGATGCCGTAAGCAAATTCCTCAAAGAAGAACTCGGTGACGGAAGTACAATAGATAATGATAAATTTTTCTTAGTACATACAAATGCCGACAACGGTGTCATCGAAATGTGCGAAAACCGCATAAAATCAGTAGTCAATCCCAAACATCTCTATACCGTAAAATCAGGCTGTACTATTGCATCTCACCTCGGTCCGAATGTCGTTGTACTCATCTTCATGAAAAAATTCGGCGTAAGCTGGTAAGTTCATCAGAAAGTCCTCATATAAAAAATCCCGAAACATTCTGTTGTTTCGGGATTTTTTCTTTATAAAAGTCCAAGCTGTGATTTCTTTGAAAGTATTCTGTTTACGCTCTCATCAATTCTGCTTTCTGAAATTGTACCGTTTCTGACTGCACTGCATACACCTTCAACGGCACTTGCTATATCGTACGGCATCAGCACTATGTCAACTCCTGCCTGTATTGCCATTACTGCGGAATCTCCCGAACCGTATACATTTGCAATAGTATTCATCTGGTGGGAATCCGTTATTATAATTCCGTTGAATCCGAGTTCATTTCTAAGAAGATTCGTTACAACTTCATATGATAAATCCGAAGGAAGTCCGTCACCTACTCCCGATACTATCTGATGACCTACCATTATACAGCTTACTCCGTTATTTATTCCGCTTCTGAACGGTACAAATTCTTCTGCACGGAGCTGTTCAAGTGTGCGGTCTATTGTCACGAATGAATCTGTATGAGTATTTCCGCCCTCTGCACCAAGTCCGGGGAAATGTTTCAGTGTGGCACATACTCCTGAATTTTGCAGACCTGATACGACATTTGTTATCATATCAGCAACTATCTGCGGGTCACTGCTGAAAATTCTGTCGCCGAGTTCATTATAAGGATTTATATTTACGTCCGCAACAGGCGCAAAATCAAGGTTGAATCCGAGTCCGCTGAGATAACCGCCTATTGTACTGCCTATATTGTATGCTGAAACTGTATCGTCAGTCGCTCCGTAATATGCCATATCGTAAAAAGATGTCATGCCGAGATTATCAGCCACACGGTTGACATATCCGCCTTCTTCATCGACTGATATAAACAGACCTGCTCCGCAGGTATTCTTTGCATACTGCTGGGAATTGCTTATCATCTGTGCGGTCTGGTCATAGTATTCGATATTGTTTGCAAAATATATAATACCGCCTACGGGATAATTTTTAATACCATTCTGAGTATCTGTACCTGCATAGTTATCGCTGTAACCTGCGAGCTGTTCAGGGGTAACTATGAACATCTGGCAGACTTTTTCTTCGAGTGTCATATAGTCCATCAACTCCTGTACGGTGGGATTCTGCGGGACAGTTCTTTTTTCGGAGGATTCCTGAGAAGAATCTGAATTTTCGTTTTTATTGTCTCCGCTTTCAGAATTGCTGTCGTTATTATTGTTATTTTCCGAATTTTCTTCATCGGAAGATTTTTCTTTTTTCTTTCCTGCATTGGGATTTTCGACTACAAGACCGTTTTCTGGGGGAGCATATGTGGGAAGTTCCTCAACATTGACGGCAGAAGTTTCAACAGATTTTTTTTCCTGAGTGGTAATACGGACAGTATCTTCATTACCTGCGCCCGAACGTTTTTTAGATTTTCCGCCTGTTAAAGCGGTTGTGGGGATTTCTTCCGTATCTGTCACGGTATCATCTGCTACGGTATCGGTTGAAATTATCTGTGGTACAGACTCGGAATTTTCCGCAACATCAACCTGACCGCAGCCGCTCAGTATCATACAGCAGCCGAGTGCGGCAGTTATAATTTTTTTGAATTTGAGATTCATCTTCATTATATCCTTTCAGTAAAAATATACTCCGCCTTATATTTATCTTATGGGAGCAAATATTATTCTATCATATTTCTTAATATTTTGCAATATAAAAAGTAAAAAAACCCGTGAAAATCATATTATTTAATATATTTCCACAAAAAAAGGCGGATATATTACAATCCGCCTGTTTTTTATTTATTCTGGTTAGCGTCCTGATTGAGAGTAGGAGAAGCTTTGAGTGTAGCAGCGACTTTTTCCTTTGTACGTTTTATATCCATGAGGTTTTTATTGTAGGCAGTTTCGGTTTCGTTGAGCATTTTTGCCACTGAAAGTGCGGCGGTAGCCTGCATATTTTTAGCGGAAGCCTGAGCCTTTGTAAGGATATCAATGGCGTGTTTTTTAGCTTCTTCAACGACAGCCTCTCTTGAACAAATCTGAGCGGCTCTTTCCTCGGCTTTTCTTATTATAGCCTCGGCATTTATTTTAGCCTCATTGAGTATTCTCTGGCAGTCGTACTCAATTTTTTTGGCTTCTTTGAGTTCGTGGGGCATATTAAGGCGAACATCATTAATGAGTTCTCTCATACGTTCACCGTCAATAATTTTCTTATGACCTGCGAGGGGAACAGTCATGGATTTGTCGAGGAGGGCTTCCATTTCTTCCAGTATTTCATCAATGCTCATAATATCAACCTCTTTTAATTATTTTTGCTTTACAAGCCTGTCTGTTATGTCACCGAGAATCTGTGACGGTACGAAA
>ODAI013505504.1_pt1 | contig 27528 bp, 20 predicted proteins | sample 1539321 | NCBI WGS metagenome assembly ODAI01 (sample SAMN02144231, study PRJEB22623) | gut metagenome | biome: sheep rumen | host: Ovis aries | place: New Zealand
AGAGTTGAGAGTTGAAAGAAGTTTAAAGTTGAGAGTTGAAAGTTGAAAGAAGTTTAAAGTTTAAAGTTGACAGAAGTTGAGAGTTCTTTATTCGGCAAAGCCTCATACGATCGGCAGAGCCGTGGAAAGTTGATAGATGAAAAAAGTTGATAGTTATAAGTTAAAAGTTAAGAGTTGGGAGTTGAAATTGAACATATTAGCAAAGTGATCGGGCGGCAGGAGGTGCTGCACGATGTGTCGTTGCGTATTGGCGACGGTGAGGTGCTGGGATTGTTAGGTCCCAATGGTGCCGGCAAATCGACGCTGATGAAAATACTGCTGGGTCTGCGTACCCCCACCTCGGGGACGGTGAGTGTTCCGCCCAAACAGCGGATAGGTTACCTGCCGGAACAGAACCCGCTATACGCAGAGATGTACGTGCGTGAGTACCTGCTGTTTATGGCACGTATGGGCAACGTGGACAAACGGCGCGTACCCGAAGTGATTGCCGAGACGGGACTGCAGCCCGAGGCGCACAAGCGGATTGGCGAACTGAGCAAAGGGTACCGGCAGCGTGTGGGTCTGGCGCAGGCATTGCTGCAGGACCCCCAACTGCTGATCCTGGATGAACCGACTACGGGACTTGATCCCAATCAGTTGGAGGAGATACGCGCCCTTATACGCCGTCTGGGACAGGACAGAACCGTAATCCTGTCCACCCATATCCTGCAGGAGGTGCAGAAAATGTGCACCCGCGTGGTGATTCTGGACCATGGAATGGTGAAGGCGGACACCTGCGAGTTGGATGGCATAGAGGAGAAATTCAGGCAACTGACCGGAAATATTCCGAAGAGCGTATGCTAATATCCTAATAATAACATAATAATATCATAATAATAACATAATAATATCATAATAATAACATAATAATATCATAATAATAACATAATAATAAGATAATAATATCATAATAGAGTCAGCAAGCAGTAAGAGCAATGACAATATGAACGAATTTGATATACATACACAGCCGACAGTGGCATCGGACGAGCAGGACAAGGCGCTGCGTCCGTTGACATTTGACGATTTTGCGGGTCAGACGAAGATAGTGGAGAACCTGCGCGTTTTTGTTCAGGCGGCACGCGGCAGAGGCGAGAGCTTGGATCACACCTTGCTGTTCGGTCCTCCGGGTCTGGGCAAGACAACGTTGGCAAACATCATTGCCAATGAGATGGGTGTGGGGTTCAAGGTGACCAGCGGTCCCGTGTTGGACAAACCCGGCGATCTGGCGGGCCTGCTTACCTCGCTTGAGGAGAATGACGTGCTTTTCATTGATGAGATACACCGCCTGAGTTCGGTAGTGGAAGAGTACCTGTACTCCGCCATGGAGGACTATCGTATTGATATAATGATAGATAAGGGTCCTTCGGCGCGTACTATCCAGATAGACCTGAACCACTTCACGCTGGTGGGTGCCACAACGAGAAGCGGCTTGCTGACGTCGCCCCTGCTGGCACGTTTCGGTATCAAAAGCCACCTGGAGTACTACGATGCCGAGACGTTGGGCAAGATTGTGCGCCGCAGTGCGCGCTTGCTGGGCATGCAGATAGACAGCCATGCCGCCGATGAGATTGCACGCCGCAGCCGTGGCACGCCGCGAATCGCCAACGCCCTGCTCCGCCGTGTGCGCGATTTTGCGCAAGTGAAAGGCGACGGGCGGGTGGACCTGGCGATTACCCGCTATGCGTTGGAGGCGTTGAACATAGACACCTTCGGATTGGATGAGATGGACAACAAGTTGCTGACCACTATTATTGACAAGTTCAAGGGCGGTCCGGTGGGTCTGAACACCATTGCCACCGCCATGGGAGAGGATGCCGGTACGATTGAAGACGTGTATGAGCCCTACTTGATTATGGAGGGTTTTATCAAGCGTACTCCCCGCGGGCGCGAGGTGACCGAACTGGCATACAAACATTTAGGGCGCAACATGCCGTTGGGAAAGACGCGCTTCGAGATCAACAACGCCTCCATGGGTGCGACCCTGTTTGACTGATGAAACAGTACAAAGCGATATTCATAGACTGGGACGACACCATCGGCGATTTCGCCCATGCGGCGCGCAAATCGTTGGAGACGATGTACATGCAGCATGATTTGGACCGCTGTTTCGGCAGTTTTGAGGCCTTCTACGAACAGTATGAACCGCACAATATCGACCTGTGGCGGCGGTACGGATTGGATGAGGTGACCAAAGACTACCTGGAGTTCGACCGTATGTTCTACCCGCTCAGTATGGCGGAACACGCATTCCCGCAAGAAGAGAACATCCGCCTGGCGGAACAAATGCAACACGAGCACCTGCAGATGACCACCCGCTTTTTCTCGCTGTTGCCCGATGCAGAGGAAGTGGTGCGTTACCTTAGTGCCAAGTACCCGCTTGTGGTATTGAGCAACGGGTTCGTGTCGGTGCAGTACTATAAGATAAACAAGTCGGGACTGCGCGACTGCTTCACTGACATTGTGTTGTCAGAAGAAGCGGGCTGCCAGAAACCCAATCCGCGCATCTACCAAATAGCCCTTGAGCGCGGCGGGTGGAAAGCCGAAGAGGAATTGATGATTGGCGACTCGTGGACCAGCGACATCCAGGGCGCCATTGCCGCCGGCATCGACCAACTGTGGGTACACGAGGGTGAGACCAGCCAACCTGCCACGTACAAAGTGTCACATCTGCGGGATGTAATGACACTACTATGACCCGCGCGTCTGCCATTTTGGCATATTGGTACCTTTGGCGCGGATTTTGAGGTATAAGAGGAAAAACAACAGAAGTATGAAAAAAGAAAATAAAATAAAAGACGAGGACCTTCAGCAAGAAGCGCCCGAAACGACTGCGCCTGCGGATGATCAGACCGTGGATGCCGCACCAGATGAGCAATCAGAAGAGCCGGAAGTTTCCGACGCAGAGCAACAACTGGCCGAGGCGCAGCAACAGATTGAAGACCTGAAGGACAAGAACCTGCGCATGATGGCAGAGTTTGAAAACTACCGCAAACGTACTGCCAAGGAGAAGCTGGAACTGCAAGCCACTGCGGGCGAGCGTATCTTCAAGGACATGCTCAGTTTAGTGGACGATTTTGAACGTGCGGAGAAAGCCATGGCAGAAGCTGAGGACGTGAATGCCATCCGCGAAGGTGTGGACCTGATTCACAAGAAATTCATCTCTTTTCTGGAAAGTCACGACGTGAAAGCCATCGAGACCGAGGGCATGCCTTTCGATGTGGACAAACACGAGGCAATCACCACCCTTGCGGCGGGTGAGGACAAGAAAGGGCAGATTATTGACTGTACGCAAAAGGGTTACACCCTTGGCGACAAGGTCATTAGATATTCGAAGGTGGTTGTGGGGGCTTGAGCCAATTTCTTTATTCGGCGAAGCCTCAGACGATCGGCAAAGCCGTGGTAAATTTGTAAATTAGTAAATTAAGCAATGGCAGAAAAACGTGATTATTATGAAGTGCTGGGCGTTGCCAAGAATGCAACGGCCGACGATATAAAGAAGGCGTACAAAAAACTCGCCCTCAAGTACCACCCTGACCGCCATGTGAACGACTCGGAGGCGGAGAAAAAAGCTGCAGAGGATAAGTTCAAAGAGGCGGCGGAGGCGTATGAGGTACTTAGCGACCCGCAGAAACGCCAGCGATATGACCAGTTCGGTTTTGCCGGCATGGGTGGCGCAGGCGGTTTCTCGGCAGAGAACATCGACCTGTCGGATATCTTCTCCCACTTCGGCGATCTGTTCGAATCGTGGGGTATGGGCAGCGGTCCAAGCGGAGGGTTCTCCTCTTTCTTCGGAGGCGGAGGTGGTCGTCCTCGTACCAGACGGGGCAACAACCTGCGTGTGAAAGTGAAAGTGACCTTGGAAGAGGTGGCTACCGGTGTGGAGAAAAAAATCAAAGTGCGCAAGGCGGTTACTTGTCCCCATTGTCACGGTACCGGCTCGTTGGACGGCGTGATGGACAACTGTCCCACGTGTAAGGGTCAGGGTCGCGTCACCCGCATGCGGCAGTCAATCTTCGGGCAGATGCAACAAGTGGAGATTTGTCCCGACTGCGAGGGCGAAGGCAAGATTATCAAGAACAAATGTCCGCACTGCAACGGCGAAGGTGTCGTTCGCGATGAAGAGGTAATCAGCATACAGATCCCCGCCGGCGTGGCAGAGGGCATGGAGCTGACCATCTCGGGTAAAGGCAATGCTGCTCCTCGAGGTGGCGTGCCGGGCAACCTGCTTGTGTTGATTGAAGAGGAACAACACCCCTTGTTCCTGCGAGATGGTAACAACCTGATATACAACCTTGTTATTGACCTGCCCACCGCCACTTTGGGCGCCGACCTGCAGATACCTACTCTGAGTGGGAAAGTGAAAATGCCCATCGGTCCGGGTACACAGCCTGGGCAGACACTGCGGCTCAGGGGAAAAGGGTTCCCGCAGATAGACGGGTACGGACGCAAGGTGGGTCAAGGCGACATGCTGGTGAACCTCACGGTCTATATTCCGGAGAAACTATCCAAGGAGGAGAAAGATTGGATGCAGGCGTTCCGCAACTCGCCCAATGCCGCTCCCAAATCGAACGACTCCAACAAGTTCTCGTTCTTCAGAAACCTATTCAAGTGACGCATATGAAGCGAACCTTCCCACTTCTGTTTACTCTCTGCCTTGGCGTGCAAATGCTGTATGCCGAGGCTTTTCCGACTTTTGGCGTGGACTCGGTGAACTCGCAGTTTTTCCGCGACTGGTACCTGAACGGTGACCTCCGTCACTATTTGGACAACTACAGCGACTACGTCACTTACGAGGCCGAGACGACCGGTGAGTGGGGCTTGCCCGAGCAAATGGTTTTCTCCATCAATGGTAACTCTTACCGCTGGAACCGGCTTTACCTGAACGGTTTCCGTATAGACGGACGTTTCCAGTCGGGCAGTACCAACTTCCAACTGAACATGCAGGAGCAGAGCCTCTTCTTAGACCAATACCGCGGCACGATTGACTTCATCACCGACTCGGTACGTCAGAATAAAGTGTGGCTCTCCAACAACATGGGCGGGTTGCGCGGAATCAACCCCTCCACGCAATGGCTGATCAACCTTTTTCACCAGACGGCATCCCAGCGCAACCAAGAGGGGAACGACCTTACCTCGCGCGATTATATAAAAGGTGCGGGACAGGTGGAGGCTACCTACGGCATTCCTTTCCAAGGAAAGCGCCTCTACCAACACGCCTACGCCAACTTCGGGCAGCGTATGCTCAACAAATTCGACCAAAACGGCATAACCGGACAGTATGAAGCGCCTTATTACAAGGTGCAATTGGACGGAACTCTGCCATATGACCTCCATTACTATTTCATCCACCAGAAGCGTACCGACCTTTACTCCGAGTTTATGTTCGGTGACCAGGAGGTGGCGACCCAGAAGGCGTACAATGCGGGTCTGTATTACCATTGGGCGAACGACGACCGCAAGCATACATTGACCACCGGACTCTCTTGGGCGTTGAATGACATACGCCATAACAACCTCACTTTCAAACGTAATATTGTGGACCAAGACGGCGAGGGCTTTGAGCCTTGGTACGCAGACGGCATCCACAATGAACTTAACTGGGCGGTCAACTATCGCTACGAGATTCTGCCGTGGCTGAACCTGCATTTGGATTCGTACAACTCCCTCCTCTTCTTCAGTCCGACCACATCGTCTTGGAGGAACACCCTCTATGTCCAGGACTACGGAGAATATCAAATTCCGTGGACTGCTGATGCCATTGATTGGCAGTCCAAGCCTTTTGCCGCCGGTTTGTTAGAAAACCAACTCACTCTCGAGGCACGCAAGCGGTTCAATTCCACCGTGGAACTGCAGGCACAACTGGCAGCGACCTTCGATGGTATCGCGCTGCGCGAGCACTCTGTCCTTTCACCCAACTGGGAGGCGATGGTGGGTGTGCACCTTACTCCCGTCAAGTGGTTCACCATGGACGTGACACTCGGCAACTACCGCAGCCGCTACTCCTACGAGGACGTGCTCTACTTCTCGCCCGACTACATGAACGGTACCCATTTATATGGACGCCCCTCAGGAGGAGCCGTTCATACGCCCGCCAAGGGACTGCGACAGTCCTCATATGCCCTCTTGGATGTTCCATTCCGTTTTTCTTGGGACGGACCAAACATCCATCACGAGTTCTCACTACTGACCAGTTTCCGACTATACTACAACCAGTGGACCACTCAGATAGATGGTAACCCCGATGACTATGGTTACTACGCGGACAATATTTATTATTTCAATGCATATACTAAGAATCTTCAATATCAAGTAGTTAACTCGCGGGACCATAACTTGCTTCCCGACCATTTCCTTATCCACACGCCTTTCTGGCTGAGCAATGTGGCGAAGTACAGCCTCGAATCGAAGCATGTGTTCTTTTCTATTTCATGGCAAAGTTATTGGCTCACAGGATTGTCCGCTTTGGGAAACGGCCCCCTGCAGAACAACCTCAACGCCCTCTCCGAATCCACTGCCAACCCCAATATCCTCCTCAACGCTGAGAATCCGGGCGACTACCGCATGCTCGGACGGCTCGACCAGGACCGTTCCTTCATAGCACGTATGCTTATCGGGTGGAAAATTACCGACCACTGGTCACTGTCTGTTTCCGGTAAGTTCAAGGACGGCACACCGTTCTCTTCTTTCCGATACTCAAGGGGATATGAACCTCCCTCAATATTGATTCCCACTGATGTGGCGGTCTATAACGTAACCACCAAGGGCATCAACCTCATTGACAACCATTTCGGTCGGCGCAAGGATGCGTTCTTCAACTTCGACCTCACTGCCCGCTATCAAGGAGCAATACGGGGAGTACCCATTGCTGTGCAAGCCACTTGCTACAACGTCTATGACTTCGGAACCGAACTGGTGGAATACACCTTCGAGGACAACCTGACAGGAGGGCTGCAGCGCCGCGCACTGCAACTCAACATCCCCCGTGGTGCGATTATTTCCCTCACGGTAGGGTTGGAAAAACAGAAATAAACATGGCACAGATCTCTACACTCACCCCCGCCGACGAAGAGGGACTCATGCTTGAGTTTGCCGAGGCGATACATGCCGGATTTCCCTCTCCCGCTGCCGACCATGCCGGCGAGCGTATAGACCTCGTGCATGAACTCAATCCACACCCCGAGACCACATTTTATGCCAGGGTCAGCGGGGACAGTATGTGCGATGCCGGACTGTTGGATGGGGATATTATCGTTATTGACAAGTCGCTTGAGCCCCACAACGGCGACTTTATCATTGCTGCCATTGACGGCGAGTTTACGCTCAAGGAGTTTCAGATGGACGAGAAGAACCACTGCGCCTGGCTCGTACCGCACAACAGCAATTATCAGCCCCTGCGCGTCACCTCAGAGAACAATTTCTCCGTGTGGGGTGTCGTCACCCACGCCATTCACAAAACGCGGCTGTAACATTCTTAACCCACACTCATAATTCATACCTAACAACCTTGTACGCCCTTGCCGATTGCAATAATTTCTTCGTCAGTTGCGAACGTGTTTTTCGCCCCGACCTTTGGAACAAACCCGTCCTCGTCCTCTCGGGAAACGACGGGTGCGTCATCTCGCGTTCCAACGAAGCCAAAGCACTCGGTATCAAAATGGGCGTCCCGCTCTATCAGATACGCGACTTGGTACAAAAGCACCAAATAGCCTGTTTTTCCTCTAATTTCTCACTTTACGGCGACCTCTCACACCGAGTCATGTCCATCCTCATGCGCAATACAACGCGTTTCGAGCAATACTCTATCGATGAAGGGTTTATCACCCTCAACCACCTTCCTCCTGAGCAGCACAAACCGTTCTGCGAAAAATTGGTACGCGACATCTATCAGGGAGTCGGCATCCCCGTCTCCATGGGGATTGCCCCCTCCAAGACACTTGCCAAGGTGGCGAGTAAGTACGCCAAGAAATACCCAGCCTACCACGGCGCCTGCGCGATTGATACCGACAACAAACGCCTGAAGGCACTCGGCACTTTCGACATCACCGATGTGTGGGGCATTGGACGAAAAGCCTCCGCTAAACTGACAGACTACGGAATTACCACCGCCCTGAAGTTTGCCTCCATGAACGAGCGACAAGTACGCACCCTGCTCCACAAGCCCGGAGTTCTCACTTGGCGTGAACTGAACGGCATAGATTGTATCGACACCTCCGAAATTATTGCCAAGCAGTCGATTACCACATCCCGCACTTTCGCGCACCCTATCAGCGACCGAAGGCTTTTGGAGCAGCAACTCGCCAATTTCTGCGACTCATGCGCCCGCAAATTGCGCATGCAGCGCTCCCTTTGCACGCAAATAATTTTCTACATACACACCTCTTATTTCCGCACGGACATCACGCCCTGCCATATAGCACAAACCGTCAATCTCCCTGTCGCCACCGACAACACTGCCGAGATTCTCTCCTATCTGCTCGCTGCATTCAGACCACTCTTCCGCGAGAACATGCAATTCAAGAAGGCTGGAGTCATTTTCTCCCGTATCATCCCCGCCGAGGCTGCCATGGCAGACCTGTTCGACACCCGCGACCGCACCAAGCACGCCGCCCTGCAGTCCACCATCGACAGGATTCGCAGCCGCCAGGGCAGGCAGTCGGTGCTGCTGGGCACACAACTGTCACCCCTCCCGCCATCAGGGGACGAACAAAGCGAACCTTACATTGCCGAGCACCAAAGTCCCCTCTACACCACCGATATCCGGCAAATCCTGCAAATTAAAATCTGAGTACCCTCATTTTCACCTAAAAGTGCCATTTTTTTACCACTAAACTGCTGTCGCGTCAATTTTTCCACATTTTTTGGTAAATAATATACTATTATTTCGATATTTTTATGTAACTTTGCACCGTGAAATTGTGCGCAGGCATTTCTGCACCCCTTTTCACCCTTGCCGGGCACTGCTGCCCCGCCCCGAATCCCGTCTCAATGCCGGTCTTACTACTGCCACTACCCCGGCATACCAACATGAGACCGCCAGCGGGTGATTAGTATACCGGCACTATACTTTTTACAAACCAATTCCACTCTTGTGGCAAACAGGTTCCACTCTTGTGGCATACTTATACTACACGGTAAATAAAGCACCACACATATAGTAAACATACACCAACCTGAAATAACAGAGAAACAAATATGAAACACTCAGTTAAATTCATTCTTTTCCTTGCCGGACTCCTCCTCGGCATGGACACCCTGCATGCACAAACGACAGTTACCTACGATTTTAACGCCTCAACTGCTTTAAATGACTGGACGTTCACGGTTTCAGACCCCGCCTATGTACAATATGCCCTGACCAATTCGCTTCAAGGAATTACCAACACAGATAATTTCTTGGGAATGAGTTTTGTTTCAAAAAGCAAGCACTCCCTTACAATGGTAAGTACTGCGTCATATTCAAATATCTCAAACATTACTTTCGATGCCTGCGCAACAGACAATAGCAAGCCTACTTTCACTGTAAGTATTGTTGCCAGTGATGGGACAGAAACAGTTCTTATTCAGGACGGTGCAACAAAAAGCACTTTTGGATCTACTGGCACAAAAAAATGGGCAAGGGCATACTCTCAAACAGTCAATAATCTTTCTGGACAAATCAAGTTTTACATGTATGCCTCCAGCTCAGGCAAATACGCTGCTTTAGACAATATTATTGTGACTTATGGTGCTGGCGGCGTTACTCCCCCGCCAACACCCCAGCCCGGACAGCCGTCCAATGACGCTACGCTCAGTGACCTCCAAGTGAACGGAACAACTATCTCCGGTTTCTCTGCAAACCCCACTTCCTACACCTATACCGTTGCGTCTGGGGTGACCGCCGTTCCCACTGTGACTGCCGTTGCCACCAAAGGAGACAGCGCTACTGTCAATATCACCGCCGCAACGACCATCCCCGGTAACACTACTATTGTAGTCACCGCCCCTAACGGCACTACCACGAAGACCTACACTGTTCAGTTTGTGCAGCAGGGTTCAACCCCAATACCTGTTCCCTCCAGCGACGCTACGCTCAGTGACCTAAAGGTGAACAACACAACTATCACCGGTTTCTCTGCAAACACCACTTCCTACACATACACCATCGCTTCGGGGGTGACCACCATACCTACCGTTTCTGCCACTGCCACCAAGGGAGACAGTGCCACGGTGAATATCACGCAGGCGACAAGTCTCACCGGCACAGCCACCATTCTGGTCACTGCTCCTAACGGCACGACCACAAAGACCTATACCGTGCAGTTCTCGCAAGCAGGTACCACCCCCCAGCCGCCTGTCCCCGGCACCACCCTCACTCTCCATGAGACCGAGGTGTATGAGTCTCCTGCCATTTCCGGTGGTTACGGCGGCACCCTATCCGTTTTCGGCGGACGGGAGGACGAGGGGTATTATGCTTCATTCGATAACAGCAACAACCTCTCCCTCACCACTGCACCTGTACAGAAATCGTCCGGTATAACCACGTCTCTGGATACCTATCATTTCAAGACTACTGACGGCTGGTTGGAAATGGAGACCTATACCAGTAAGTCCAATTACACCATGTCCGCAACGGACGAGTTCCAAGCCGGCAGTAGTGCTGTACACAAGCTGCTCAACAATGCATACTACAAAATGCACATCAAGGGCTACGACCAGTTCTCTTTCATAGGTAAAGACAACAATGCTACAGAGAGCAAGGGCAAACACTTCGAGGTGTACATTGATGGTGTGAAGCAGAACATGACCCTTTCCGGCAGTGCTGCTATCCGACGCTTCGACATTTCCACCGGCGAGCATGTGATTGAAGTGCGGGGCGTGGGGGCCAGCAACAACGAGTTTTACGGGTTCTCGTTGCGTGTAGCCTACGTGCCCAAACTGAAACATATCAGCGGCAACGACTCCTCACAGGTCGTTTACCAGACAGCCGCTATCCGCCCTGTCACTTATTACCTCAAGAACCGCATCACCGATGCAGAACTCAATTGGGCGAATGGCAATGAAGCCACGGGTATCTTGCTCGTCAAGAGAGGCAGCGATGCTCAAGGTGACACACTCCAACTGCAAGGCACAGCCAGCTGCGCTGTAGGTACTTACCCATACACCATTTCCGCCAAGGACGAGACGGGCACTGTGATTACCACTGTCACCGGTCAGTTCAGTGTTGGCACCAAGGTGGACTGCACCTCCGGCAGTCTTACTACGTCCGTGTTTGCCAATACGGCAATCAAGCCGATTATTTTCCGTTGCTACGTCACCGATATGAATAACGCCGTGTTTACATGGACCGGCACCCCCGCACCTGGACTCAATTACACCAAAGACGCGACTACGCATACGCTGACCCTCTCCGGCACTCCTACCACCCCGGGCACGTACAACTACACAGTCAGTGTACTTGGCGGAAACACGCTGGAAGGTACAATCACCGTCAGGGACGACCAACCTACAGTCTATCCCGGCAAGCCGACATTACTCTATTTATACAAAGAAAAGGATACCGATGGGCTGCTCGATTATATCGTTACCAGCAAAAAATACGGTTATTTTGCCCGCCCTGCTGCTGCCGAACTCGCCACAACGGACAAGTACAGCAATTTCGATGCTATTATTATCTCCGAGGACGTGGACGCCACCAACCAAGAGGCACTCGACATCGTCCGCTCTTTGCAGAAACCGGTCCTGAACATGAAGGTGTTCACCTATTCTTCGAACCGCCTGGGGTGGGGAGACCCTGACAATGGCAGTATCACCAATACCAAGGCAACTATCTTGCAATCAACGCACGAGATATTCAATGGCTTGAGTAAGAGCGAACTGGAGGTCATCTCTGCCGTGGAGGGCAACAAAGGCCTAATGACCGCAGATATAACCCACGGTGGCATTTGTCTGGCAACGGCACCTAAGCGTGGCGACAACTACGACGACGATGGCGAGCCGCAGACTTTCATCCATGAGGTACGTGACCGCGGAGCCAAGTACCTGTCCCTGCCCATCGCCGCTTCTTCACTCGCCAACCTGACTGCCGACGGCAAGCGTCTGTTCGACAACATGATCAGTTACCTCGTTTCCACAACCACTTCGGCTGTAAGTATTCCAACCGTACAAATCACCGCCTTCAGTATTGACGGCGTACAGGGCGTTATTGACCAGAACGCCAAGACGATCAACCTGACCATGCCCGCAGGTACCAACACCTCGGCACTGACACCGGTAGTCACGCTGGCGGATAGCAAACTGACGACGGTCAGCCCCGCCAATGGCGAGACGGTGGACTTCTCCGACTCACACTATGGGGTCATCTATACGGTCAGTGACTTTGTGACCAAGGTACGTTATACCGTCAAGGTGCGGGTCGCAACAGACTTGGAGGACATTCAGGCGGACGGTCTTGCCGTCCTTGGTGACCAACTGCGTAACACGCAGGGCGTTTGGGTAAAAATCTACAATGTCAGTGGTCAACTGATTACCACTACCAACAGCGACTTCTCGTTCGAGAATCTGCCTCGCGGTCTGTATATCATTCAGAGTGAGAACGCCCAACTGAAAGTTCTCCATTAAACAACGTCCAAAGGTTTGACGTTGTTTGATACCCTTAGGCTGTTTGATTGTTTATTGATCAACATACTCATAAATAAAGCCCCGCAATTGCGAGGCTTTATTGTATTATATGCTCAAACAGCGTTCGGGCAATTTCAAACAATATCAAGCAACTTCAAACGCTAACCTGTCTCCCCTCTTCTCAGGAGAGGGGGTGGGGTGAGGTTTAGTACTGCGCAGCATCATAGACGGCATCGGCTACTTCGTTGCCTGCGAGGTGCTCAATGATACAAAAAGCAAAGTCGGAGGACAGACCCGGACCCTTGGCTGTAATGATATTTTTCGACTCAACCACCAGACCGCCCACATAGGCATCGCCCAGATAAGACTCAAAGCCCGGATAGCAGGTGGCCTGTTTGCCTTTTAAAATACCCAAGTCGCCCAACACAGAGGGAGCAGCGCAAATAGCGGCTATCTGTTTGTTCTCGTCATTATGTTTGATAAGTAGTTCGCGCAGCCAGGCAAACTCGCCCAAACGGCGTGAACCACCCGGCAAAATGAGCATTTCTGCGTCTGCAAAATCGCAATTCTTGTAATGCTTGTCTGCCTCCACATGAATACGGTGCGAACCGAGAACCATAATGTCTTCTTCACACGAAACTGTAGTAAGTTGAATGTTCGCACGTCGGAGCAAATCGACTGTTGTCAGGGCTTCTATTTCTTCAAAACCCGTTGAGAGAAACAAATAATTCATACTTTTATTATATTTGTGTTGCGATTTTCTGCGTATACTATGGGCTTGGCTTGTCCTTCTTTAATACGGATACAGCACTCCCCATCCAGTAGGCTACCTGTTGGTGAAATTGTAGGTAATGGTGCCGAACACATCGGGCGAGCCCTCTGCCGTTTCAGAGAAAGTGGCAAGTTTGGCGGCATTAACTGCGGCACTAATGAGGGCTTCGTTGGAGGTATTGGTACCTTGCCATTTCTTTGCCTCAACTACTTTCCCCGCGGCATTGACACGAATACTTACCACAACAATTCCTTCGTCGTTGGTGTCGTACTTCGGTGTAGTCAGTTTGCCCCTCAAATTACGACCGGCGAGGCTCACTTGGGGACCATTGCCGGAACCGGAACTGGCAGGATTACCCTTGACATCTCCCTGAGTAGTATTACCGGTGGTAGAACCCGAACCGGAGGTGCTGTTGCTGTTGTTGCCAAAAGCACCGCTCATCAGGCTCTTAGCCTTATCCCGTGCTGCCTGTTCCCGCGCAGCTTTCTCTGCAGCGGCTTTCTCCTTGGCAAGGCGCTCCGCCTCGATGCGAGCCAACTCTTCCTGACGCTGTTTCTCGCGGAGAGCTTCTTCTGCTGCGAGCCGTTTGCGCTCCTCTTCGGCTTTTTTCTGCAGGGCAAGGGACTCTTCATCTTCTTGCACTACCAGGTCGTTGGCTGAGGGGGCAGCGGGTGCAGGGGCAGGAGCAACGACCTCGGGCACGGATTCGGCAGGAGTGAACTGTTCCGCTCCGCCGTCCACGTAGTCGCCAAGCGCCACTTCTATACCTTCCTCTTCCGGTACGTAGGGCGAGTCGAGATAAACGAACCACAACAACAGAAAGAGTATGAGCAGCGCCAACAGGGCTGCCACTATTCCCCATATTTTGCTTTTATACTGCTTCAAACGGGTTGGTTTTTAGTTCCGGAAACCCGGGAGTGTTATTTTTTCGTAGCAATGACAAGTTTCATGTGGTGCTGGTTGGCAATGTCGAGCACGTTCACCACTTCTTTGTATGCAATATCTTCATCGGCATGCAGGGCGATGTACATCGTGGAGTCCTGCTCCTGAATACCACATAGGTAAGCGTCCAGCATATCCGCCTCAATTGGCACCGCTTTCTGTTTGCCCTGCGCCACCGAGTAGTTGCCCAAATTGTCGATAAACACCTTGGCAACGACCTGACGAGTATTGGTCTGCGCCTTGGACGAGGGTAGGTTGATTTTAATGTCGTTGGGCGCAGACATGGTGCTTGCCATCACAAAGAAAATGAGGAGCAGGAAAATCAAGTCTGTCATGGACGACATGGAGAAAGTTGCCTCTGCCTTATTTCTACGTTTTAGTGCCATAAAACTATTTACAATTGGACAAATTTATGATTAGCGATTAATAATTGGAACAATTGAAAAATAGAACAATAACTTGTCCAATCGCCAATTGTCCAATCGTCAATTTCTTTATGCTCCGGGTTCGTTCAGCAGGTCAAGGAACTCCAGCGTGCGGGACTCCAGGATACGAACTACGCGGTCGATGCGCGACACGAGGAAGTTGTACGCAAAAATGCAGAGAATACCTACTATCAAACCGCCGATAGTGGTGACCATCGCCTGATACATACCTTCGGAAAGGGCGGACAATTCAATCACGCCGCTGTTGGTGGTGGACATATTATAGAACACCTGCACCATACCGATTACCGTTCCCAAGAAACCAATCATTGGGGCACCGCTGGCAATTGTGGCAAGGATAACGAGGTTCTTCTCCAGTTTGGCGACCTCCAGGTTGCCGACGTTCTCAATGGCGACCATCACATCCTGCATAGGACGTCCTATGCGCGTGATACCCTTCTCTACCATGCGTGCAGAGGGAGTGTCCGTCTTTTGGCAAAGGGTAAGGGCTTGGTCCAGTTTGCCCTCGTGGATGTAGTCCTTGATGCGGTCCATAAACGACTTGTCCTCTTTCTGTGCCTGATGCAGAATAACCAGACGCTCCACAAACAGATAAACAGCGCAGGCAAACAGCACCGCAAGCAGGATCATTATCCATCCGCCATACTGCGCCATCGTCCAAAGGTTGATGGACTCTTGCGCCACTGCGGGAGTGGTCGCATTCTCTACTACCTGTGCTGCGGCATTCAGAGTGTCAGTTAAATCGATTTGAAGCAGGTTCATAATTGTGCTTTGTATTGTTTAATCGTTTCTTTTATTCCTAAATATAGTGCATCGCAAATCAGTTGGTGCCCGATGCTCACCTCGTCTATCCACGGGAACGCCTCAACAAGCGGGTGCAGGTTCTGCAGGGAGAGGTCATGACCCGCATTCAAGCCTAGACCCACTGCACGAGCCGCCTCTGCTGCCGGACGGTACTGGTCGATGGCCATAAGAGGGTGCTGGCGGAACAGTTCAGCGTAGGGACCGGTATATAGCTCCACCCTGTCGGCACCGCACACCTTCGCGCACTCAACATAAGCCGGGGCGGGGTCAACAAAAAGGGACACTCTGCAACCCGCCTCGTGCAGCGAAGATGTCACTTCCGTAAGGAATTCGCGGCACATGACGGTGTCCCAACCATGGTTGCTGGTCAATTGTTCGCGAGAGTCAGGCACCAGCGTGACTTGTGCGGGGCGTACCTGCTTGACCAACTGAATGAAATCCTCTGAAGGGTAGCCCTCAATATTGAATTCCACATTGATGGCATCCTTGATGGCATACACATCGGCATGACGGATATGTCGCTCATCCGGACGCGGATGAACGGTAATACCCTGTGCGCCAAATGCCTCGCAGTCCATGGCAAAACGGACTACATCAGGCACATTACCGCCCCGGGCATTGCGCAGCGTTGCCACTTTGTTGATATTTACAGACAGGTATGTCATTGCCTATATACACAAATCGACTGCAAAGTTACTGCTTTTTTTTGACATAACCAAATATTTTCGCAAAAAAGTGCAAAAAAAGTTCATTTGAATGTGTCCGCACCGAAAACTCACTTGGTTACGTAACTTGGTAACTGACCGAACTGCGCTCAAACTTACCTGTTATATCTTGCCCGCATGATGGCTGTAAACCGCGAACTCCCAGCAGCGAACTCCCAACTGCAACTCCCAACTGCAAACATTATACAGCAGACTCTAAACTGCAATCAATAACTCTAATTATCAAGCACTAAACTTCAATCAATAAGCAATCAATAAGCAATCAATAAGCAATAAATTGTAAACACTCTGTTATCCTGCTTCTTTTCATCTGATTACCACGCAGATATATACGACTCATCCTGCTATAATTTCTAGGTGATTCGTAGGTGATTTCTATGTGATTCGTAGGAGATTCGTAGATTATTGATATGTAATTCATATGTTACTCTTATGTTACTCTTATGTGAATCACCTGACAGTACTATGACAACAATCCGTCTCCCGGTTCTGATCTTGCTCTTAAACCAACGTTACCACGGGCAACTCAAGCCGCCAATAAAAGCGCCTGAAAAATGGTACAAATGCTAAAAAGTTCTCTGCCAAAATGGCGCGATTTGCTGCACCGTGGCAGCAAAAAGTGGCGCAAGCTATAATTTGTTTGCACTTTTTTGCGAAAACATTTGGTTATGTCAAAAAAAAGCAGTAACTTTGCACCCGATTTAGGTTATTGAAAAAAAATGAAGTCTTTCGCAAAGCGAGTGTATGCTTGCATACCCGACTCGCCGCCGCAAAGACTGCCAGATTTTAAATTCATTTAAAATATGAAGCGACTAATTTATGGATTGTTGGTTGTAGTGGCAGTGGTGCTCACTTCCTGTCAGGGAAAGCCCGGCAAGGACGGCAGGGACGGATTGTTCAACTACTACAATATCCCCATTCAAATCAATCAGAACGAGTGGAGTTACTCCAACGCGGAGAACAACAATTATTTCTTTGCCTCGATAGACATGCCTGAGATTACTTGGGATATCTATCAGCACGGAAACGTGATGGTGTACCGCGAGTATGACCAGGGCACCAGCAAGGCGGTTCAGACCCCTCTGCCCTACACTCGGCACAACGAGTATCTCGCCAACGACTCGACACAAACATGGGGATTCTTCACCGAGACCGTTGACTACGAGTTCACTGCAGGTAAGATGACTATTTTCTATACCGCCAGCGATTTCGACTACGAGGTGAACCTGAACTTTGTGCCCGAGCAGATGAATTTCCGCGTTTTCATCATGTACTAAGCGTTCTGCCCCCTCGGACGCAGACACACCTTCTGCCATACGGAGGAGACACACACTTCAGCCATACGGAGGTATGACTCTATGGGAGTTTGTTCGGCAGAACAGGCACGCCGATGTCACTGAATTGGCGTTGCGTATGAGGAAGTATCCGGAAATGGACGCTTCCTTTGTCTTGCAACAGGTAGAAGGCTTACAGCGCGCAGAACACAAATTGCCGGAGTTAGCGGCTTTTGAGGGATGGCTTTGGCCTGCCAGGCTCAGTGTGGAGCAATGCTCATCGGAAGTGACGGCGAAGTACAAAAAAAAGGTGCTCTCCCTGGCAAGGGTGAAACCCGAAAATACGCTTCCATACAAAGAGCCCGAAAATAGTATTCCAATTAGCAATCCGGAATGTTCTGTTCCAATCAGCAATCCGGAAAGTACCGCTTTAATCGGGGAATTGATTGACCTGACCGGTGGGATGGGAGTGGACACCTACTATCTGAGTGCACTGTTCCGGGAGACGTATTACGTAGAGCAACAAGAAGAATTGTGCCGGTTGGCAGAGCATAATTTCCACCTTACGGGCAAGTCCGTCCGGGTCTGCCATGCCAAAGCGGAAGAGTGGTTGGGTAGTCATACAAATGACCCTGCCGACACGGTTATTTTTCTGGACCCGGCACGGAGGGACAAAAGTGGCGGAAAGGTTTTCCGTTTGCAGGATTGTACTCCCGATGCGATTCAACTCCTTTCTTTACTACGCACGCATGCGAGGACGATTCTGCTGAAATTGTCCCCCATGCTGGATATTACCGAGGCGGTGCGCGCTTTGGGCGGAGCGGCAGAAGTGCACGTCGTGGCGGTCAGGAACGAAGTGAAAGAGCTGCTCTTGTTACTGCAAGACGGCAGAAACAGCCTTGACCCTCTCATCGTATGCCGGAACTTGGAAACAGACGAAGCGCCCTTTGTGTTCCGAAGAACAGAGGATCTGGCTCGGGACAATAAGATGTCAAGTGGAACTGGCCCTACTACTAAATCTACCGGCGGAGAACTCCTTTTGGTCTTGCCGAATGCGGCGATACAGAAAGCCGGCGGCTACAACCTGTTCGGGCTGCGGTATGGACTGCAACCATTGGACGCCAATTCACACCTGTACATTTTGCCGATGACTGGCAACTGCTGTGCAGAGAACAACGTGTCTGAAACTATCAACGTGTGTGCAGGGGGTATGGAGAGGGTAAGCACCCCGTTAGAAAAACGTTTAACCTTTTTTGCACCTGAGGATGGCGGAACCGACCTCCTCCCGGGACGGGTCTTCCGGGTGCATGTGGCGGAAAAGGACGAACTCAAAAACCTCCGGCAAGCCAACATCATCTGCCGCAATTATCCCATGAGCCCCGATGACCTGAAAAAGAAGTTCCGGCTCAAAGACGGGGGTGAAAAGTACCTGATTGCAACAAAAATGGGGGGTAAACTTATCATTTTTGTGGGGGCGCGTCAATTTTTACACATATAAAGTCGATTTTTCCACATTCGTACGCGCAAAAAGCAGTAACTTTGCACCCGCATTCGGAAGAACGCAATAATCAACAACGTAATACAAACTAACAACACACAAAATGAACAACACAACTACCTTTTTCAGAAAGACACTCCTGACGCTTGTAATGAGTGCCGTTTGTCTTTTGGCTTTCGCCCAGAAAACGGTAACCGGTCAGGTTATTGACCAGACTGGCGAACCACTTATCGGCGTTAGTATCCAGGTGAAAGGTTCCACAACGGGAACGATTACTGATTTTGACGGTAATTACACCATGCCGGGACTGAAAGCCGCTGACGTGCTGGTCTTCTCGTACGTGGGCTACACCTCGCAGGAAGTAACTGTAGGCAACCAGACTTCTATTAACATCACCCTGTCGGAGGACACGGAGACGTTGGAAGAAGTAGTGGTGGTAGGTTACGGTCAGATGAAGAAAAACGACTTGACCGGCTCTGTCTCCTCAGTGGGTACGGAGGCCATCACCTCGCGAGGTACTTCGGGCGTAGTAGAGGCGCTGCAGGGTGCCGTGGCCGGTGTGAACATCACCCAGTCAACGGGTCGTGTAGGCGGCGGTTTCGACGTAGAGATACGTGGTAAATCCTCCACCAACTCGGACACCAAGCCTATCTACGTAGTCGATGGAATCATTTGCGACGACATCGATTTCCTCAATCCTGCCGACATCAGCCGTATCGATGTACTCAAAGACGCGTCTTCCACTGCTATCTACGGTAGCCGCGCAACCGCCGGTGTGATTATGGTTACCACCAAGAATGGTTCCAACTCCGGCAGAAAAGAGGCTCGTCCTACTATCAGCTATGATTTCTATTACGGTTTTGCCAACCCTGTCCGTATGAACAACTTCATGACCGGTCAGGAGTTCTACAACTACCGTTTTTCGAAGTTCCTGACCTACTCCGGCGGTCTTGCCAATGCAGTGAACGGCTCGCCTTCGTACCAAATGGGTACCTACGAGCAGATGGCACTCTGGAACGATGAGAACCAAGCCAGCCGTCTCAAGCAGATTATGAGCGGCAACGACCCGCTGGGCATGCACGCTTGGAACTGGCCGGGTATGGTTACCCGCAACGGTATGCAGCAGAACCACTACGTCTCGGTGAACGGTTCTTCCGAGCACGTGGCTTACCACTTCGGCGTTGGTTACAACCAGGAAAAAGGTATCTATGTGGGCGACGAACAGCGCCGTATCAATATCAAGGGATCTATTGACGCTAACATCAACCAATACGTGCAGGCCGGTTTGAACCTGAACCTGTCGTACATGGGCAACACATACGGCAACGACGACGCTGTGAAGTTTGCGTTCCGTATGAACCCGTTCATGCAGCCCTATAATGCTGAGGGCGAGTTGAACGAGAAGCCGGGTAACTATCAAGCTATGGGTTCGAGTTCCAGTTATCAGTTCTCGGATGAGCCTAACCCGCTGTTGAGACTGATGAACCAGACGAAGCAGAAAGAGACCTGGAGAGGTTTGGGTAACGTGTATCTGCAGATTACTCCGGTGAAGGGCCTTCAGATCAAGTCGTTGTTTGCTCCTACTTACAGCAGCTATCGTTTGGGACAGTTTGACGACACTATCATTGACAACGAGACCAATATCTCGCAGAAGACCAACTATACTAATTTTTCGTACACGTGGGATAATACTATCACGTACGACGGCACTTTTGCCGACAAGCATCACCTGAACATCATGGCGTTGTACTCGATGATGGGTGGTCGCACGGAGAAAGGCATGACCCAGTTTACGGGTGTGATTGACGGAACCCTTTGGTACAACCAGGGTTCGGGTACGTATGACGCAGAGAACTCGGCTCCTTCGTCTTACAGCGAGAGTTCGATGATGTCTGCCGCGTTGCGTGCCAACTACACCTACGATGGCAAGTACATGATTACGGGAACGGTCCGTGGTGATGGATCGAGCAAGTTTGCCACGGGTCACAAGTGGGGTTTCTTCCCCTCAGTAGCCGTAGCATGGCGTATGTCGGAGGAAGAGTGGCTTCAGCAAGCCGAATGGCTGACGAACCTGAAATGGCGTTTGAGTTACGGTGTAACGGGTAACAACTCAGGTATCGGCAACTACGATACTCAGCAGACTGTAGCCGGTCCGGTTTACTATCCGTTTGGTCTGGTTTATTTCCCGGGCTTCTATCCGAACAAGATCATTGACAGCAACCTGAAATGGGAGACCTCGAACGAATGGAACGCAGGTGTGGACTTCGGTTTCCTGCGCGACCGCATCACGGGTACGTTTGATTTCTATAACAAAGTGTCTCACGACCTGCTCTATCCGAAAGAGTTGCCCCTCGTAGCAGGTGGCGGTACATTGGTTACCAACGTAGGCTCGGTACTGAACCGCGGTGTCGAGTTCGGCTTGAAGACTGTCAATATCGACAAGAACGGTTGGTACTGGGAGACCAGTTTCACCCTCGCTCACAACCACAACGAGGTACTGGAGATCAACGGTTCGGGTACTGACAAACCGGGTAGCACTGCCACGAATGGTCTGTTCATCGGACACTCGGTGAACAATATCTACGGTTACGACTGGACGGGTATTGTTACCAACGACGACATGGTTGTTCCCAACACCGAAGTGGCAACTGCCAATGGCTTCACTCCGGGTACATCCGTTCGCCAGTCGGACTACTACTACAAGTGCTACGGCTTGGTGGAGGGCAACCCGATCATTGACGATGTAAACGGTGACGGCAAATTCACCGACGAGGATAAGAAAATATGGTCTGCCAATCCCAAACTGACCGGCTCGCTCACCTCCACCCTTATGTGGAAAGGTATTGAGTTCGCCTTCACGCTGTACGGCAAGTGGGGACAGAAAGCATACTCCAACTTCTACAGCGAGTATCTGAACTACGCTGACCGTGGCCGTCAGAAGATTGCCATGGACTACTACATCCCCGCAGGTACGATTATCGACTGCGACGGCGTGAACCCCGACGGTACCTATATCAACCCTGTTTATCAGGAGACCACACACTACGGCAAGTTCCCCTTCCCGTCCAACGCTGGCTCGGCAAGCGGTACCAACTCCCCTCAGTGGCTCGATAATGCCAAGAACATCGTCGACGCAAGTTACCTCAAGGTGAAGAACATCACCCTTGCTTACAACTTCCAGAAACCCATTCTGCAGAAGTTGCACATCCAGAAACTGCGTCTGTACTGCACCGTTACCAATCCGTTCTGCTTCACATCTTACCAGGGCTTCGACCCTGAGTGGGCAAGTGCACAGCTGAAGAACGATGCTCCGGCTACCATTAACACGCAAATCGGTTTTAACCTCAAGTTCTAATCTGTCAATATGTAAATTTGTAAATTTGAAAATTAGTAAATTGCTATGAAGAAATATATTTATATATTAGGAGTGACACTTGTTGGTTCACTTATTCTGACAAGTTGCAAAAACTACCTGGAGCCGGAAAACAAGTCCGCAGGTGGTCAGACGGCAGAGCAGTACTTCAACGGCGATGCCACCTCCTTGGGCGTGTACGCGTACTCGCTCATGAAACCTATTGTTTCACGCACGAACGTATATCAGTACGGAACGGACCTGTATATCCCTTCCCGTGGCAAGACATCCGTTTTCCACGACTACTCGCTGACACCGGAGACCTCTGACATCAAGTCGTTCTATTCCGACCTGTACGCATGTATCAACATGGCGAACGCCTGCATTTTCTACGACAAGAATCGTACGCAATACACCCCCGAAATGCGGTTCGTGCGCTCGTATTGCTACTATATCCTGTCACAGCAGTTCGGTCGTGTACCCTATAGCGCAGAGTATATCAACAATGCGGAGACCAAGTATCCACTGTGTGAGTTGTCTGAACTCTACGCCAATCTGGTTAATGACCTGAAGGAGGCGATTGCAGACGACAAGATGGGTGCTACCTACAACCACGATGGTCACGCCACCAAGGACGCATGTTATGCCCTCCTTGCCAAGGTATGTCTGGCTGCCGGTTGGGACCTGGGCGTCACCTACAACGATATTGCCAAGGGTACTTACACTGTCAACGATACACAGTATTTCACCGAGGCGTTGAACTATGCCAAACAGGCTGGTGCGGACGATGTTCTTTCTGAGACTTTTGCCGACAAGTGGCATGCCACCAAGGCGGACAACGGTGCTGAAGTGCTGTTCTCCGTTCAGTACGACCGTGCCGGCTACCCGGGTGTAGCACAGGAAGGCGGTCACGGACTGCAGAACACCTACGGTCACTACTACGGCTCGCCTTCGCTGGGACAGAAATATGTGAACTCAGAGATGTGTATGACCACCAAGGCTGCCAAGTTGTGGGACAAAGGTGACCTTCGTTACGAAGCGACCTTTATGACCACTTACTACAACGCCAACAATGCAGACAAGTGGGGTGCCGAAGGCTATTATGCTTACTACAACTCCAATGACACGGCTACACAAGGTATCCGCTGGAAATATTTCCCCTACTATATATCGGATGCTGAGATTCGCGCATGGATGACTGCGCACCAGGAACAAATGGTGAAGGGTGCGTGGGACAACCAACCCAATGCCTTCAAGATTTGTGACGCTGCCAACACCAATATTGTTACCTACAAGATGGCAGAGGACGGCACGATTTCTGTGGATATGACGCAGACGTATGAGGACGCTTTGGAAGGCTCCAACGCCCTGAACAAGTTCCCCTGCGTACGCAAGTGGGACGACGCTACCTCCGGGTTCATTGACGGTACCAACACAACCAATGACTACCGTGATATCATTCTTCTGCACAAGAGTGACATCGTGCTCGTAGCCGCTGAGGCTGCTTACATGCTTGGGCAGACAGGTCAGGCTGAAGGATACCTGAACAACGTGCGTAACCGTGCCGGACTGCCTGCAAAGACCATCAACGAGTATGCTGCCAACTATACCGTTTCCGCCGGGTTTGAGGACGAATTCCATAAGGGTATCGACTATATCCTGGACGAGCGCGGTCGCGAACTGTATGCCGAGAACGAGCGCTGGATGGACCTTCGCCGTACCAAGCAGTTGGTTCGCTACAATATCGAGTTCAATTCCAAAGTTAGTGCTTTGGTGGATATGTCCGACGATGGCGCGAATGCCAAACTCTACCGTCCTATTCCGCAGGCTGAAATCAATGCCAACGATGCTTTGACTACCGCCGACCAGAACCTCGGTTATTAATGAACAATTGGTAAATGAATAATTTGTATATTACTATGAAGAAAATATTAACTATACTGTTTGCAGTAGTCTGCCTTGCAGCATGCAATCAGCATGAGAGTATCAAGTTCGACAAGACCGCTTCTGAGGGAATAGCGGGCACTTATGTGGGCACCTGGACGCGTACTCTGAACGAGGATGTTGTCTCGGGGGAAGGTACGGTGGTCTTCGCTGCCACCGAGGACGCTCATCTCGCCTCGATCGCTGCCTCTTGTGAAAATCCTGCCATTAATCGCCAAGGAATCGCCAATGTGGCACACTCTGACCACGAGTACGTGTTCTACAACAACGCGGCTGCCGGTGAGTTCGGGACACGTTTCTCCGGACGCGTCTACAAGGACGGCAACATTGAGATGCAGTATTCTGTGGAAGAACAAGTAGGTCGTTTCAAAAACATCTACACCTTCACTTTCGTAGGTCAAAAACAATAAAATAGTGCGGGAAGGGTGTCCGCACCCTTCCCCAACAAATAACAACTCAACATTATTAACTAATTAACAAAAACAATTATGAAGAAATTTTTCTTTTTTGCAGCAGCTCTCGTAGCTTCTGTAACTCTGTCCGCTCAAACTATCGAAGTTTGCGCTCTTGACTCTGCCAAGGCTTCAACTTTCGAAATCGTTGCTGGCAAGTCTGCTGATGGTCCGCAAATCGCTGCTCAGACCAAATTCTATGAAGGTACTGCTATGGATGTAATCCTTCCTTTCGCCACCAAGATGGCTGTTGTAAGTGCTACCCAGCCTAATGGTGCTCACAAGAAAGTGCAAATTGGCACCACCGAGATTAACATGGCTCAAGCTATCCAGGGTAACGACAACCCGAAAGACGTTGATGGTAAGGCTCCGGCTACCAGCCTCTTGGTTCCTACAGAAGGTGCTCTCTGGCAGATTGATGCCAAGACTAATGGCTATATCGTAGTTCTTCACAAGGCTTCTTCCAACAAGCAGTATTTCGTATTCGAGAACGGCACGGCACTCGGCTACAGCTTCGGTATGATGACTTATGCTCCTGACACTGTTACTCCTCTGGGCCAGAATGGTCTTCTCCAGTACACTCTCACCGGTGACGCAGAGTACAACTATCTCACCGCTGATAACCTCGCTGCTTCCACCGGTTTCAACTCGATTGGTTGGGTAGAAGACTACTTCAATGATACCCTCACTTCTGGTATTGCTTGGAGAACCTACAAGCAGAACGGTGTTTCCGCTATTGCGTTCAATGCATATGCGGGCTGCCACTACCTCGTTGGCGCTGCTGGCTCCAAGATTTCTGCAGCTGCTATCGTCTTCGTTAGCGATCTGACCGCTGACCTGCCTATCGTAGCTAAAGGCGAGACCATTACTGAAGAAGGCAAAGACCCCGTTACATACAACGATGTTACCCTCTGTACCCTCGCTTTGGGTAGTGCAATCAACAACGTAGAGGGTGCTGTTAAGGCTCAGAAAGTTATCCGCAACGGTCAGGTTCTGATCATCAAGAACGGCGTTGCTTACACGGTTCTTGGAACGGTTGCTGAGTAATCAGGGCTAAAGGCACTTCTAAAAATTGCTTTTAATGTCAGGGGAGGACGCAAGTTCTCCCCTTTTTCCTGCCAATTTGGCAGACAAAACTGACACGGCGCACTTTGGCATAACCTTTGACATACTATTTGCGAGCCTATTGGTACTATAAGTCCTGTTGGTCCTATTAGTCCGATTCGCCTAATATTAACATTGTAAAATTTAAAACACTGAATATTATGTCAAAGATTATTGGTATTGACCTGGGAACAACTAATTCCTGCGTCGCAGTTATGGAAGGCAATGAGCCTGTAGTTATTGCCAACTCGGAAGGCAAACGTACCACACCGTCTGTAGTGGGCTTTGTAGAGGGCGGAGAGCGCAAAGTGGGTGACCCTGCCAAGCGTCAAGCCATCACTAACCCTACCAAGACCGTGTTCTCAATCAAGCGTTTCATGGGCGAGAGTTATGACCGCTTGTCGAACGAAATCGCCCGCGTGCCCTACAAGGTGGCTCGTGGCGACAACAACACCGCCCGTGTAGATATCGACGGACGGCTCTACACGCCGCAAGAGATTTCTGCCATCATCCTGCAGAAAATGAAGAAGACGGCGGAAGACTATCTGGGTCAGGAAGTAACCGAAGCTGTCATCACGGTGCCCGCTTACTTCAACGACTCACAACGTCAGGCAACGAAAGAAGCCGGTGAGATTGCCGGTCTGACCGTACGCCGTATCGTGAACGAGCCGACGGCTGCTGCACTTGCATATGGCCTTGACAAAGCTAACAAGGATATGAAGATCGTAGTGTTCGACTGCGGTGGCGGTACGCACGATGTATCCGTTCTGGAACTGGGTGACGGCGTCTTCGAGGTGAAAGCCACTGCCGGTGATACCCACCTGGGAGGTGACGACTTTGACCATGTCATCATAGACTGGATGGTTCAGGAATTCAAGAACGACCACAGCGGAGCTGACCTGAGCAAGGATCCTATGGCTCTTCAGAGACTGAAGGAAGCTGCCGAGAAAGCAAAGATCGAGCTTTCCAGCCAGACTACCACTGAGATCAACCTGCCTTACATCATGCCTATAGACGGTGTTCCTCAGCACTTTGTAAAGACTCTTACAAGGGCTAAGTTCGAGGCTCTGGCAGACAGCCTGTTCCAGAAGTGCATCGAGCCTTGCCGCAAGGCCCTCTCAGATGCTCACCTGAGCGCTTCAGACATCAATGAGGTCCTTCTGGTAGGTGGTTCTACCCGTATTCCAAAGGTCCAGCAGATGGTAAAGGACTTCTTCGGAAAGGAGCCTAACAAGAGCGTAAATCCTGACGAGGTTGTAGCCATCGGCGCTTCCATCCAGGGCGGAGTTCTTGCAGGAGATGTAAAGGACGTGCTTCTGCTCGATGTAACTCCTCTGAGCCTCGGTATCGAAACCTACGGCGGTGTTTTCACAAAGCTCATCGAGGCCAACACCACCATCCCTACCCGCAAGAGCCAGATCTTCTCTACTGCATCTGACAACCAGCCTTCAGTAGAAGTGAACGTGCTTCAGGGAGAGCGTCCTATGGCAAAGGACAACAAGTCCATCGGAGTATTCCACCTGGACGGCATCATGCCTGCACCTAGAGGCGTGCCTCAGATCGAGGTAACCTTTGA
>ODAI014799030.1_pt1 | contig 27528 bp, 12 predicted proteins | sample 1539321 | NCBI WGS metagenome assembly ODAI01 (sample SAMN02144231, study PRJEB22623) | gut metagenome | biome: sheep rumen | host: Ovis aries | place: New Zealand
CTATCTTGGTGCAAGCTACTGCAAGTCAATCATAGTCGGTACACTCACTGACCCGAATGACTTCAGTACATTGGAGATCATTGATACGCTGACATACAATGCTTATACTTCTACTACCGCAGTCAAAGTAGATACCGATCCGAACGGATTGCGTTATTGGCAGAAGATGCAGTTGCCGTTGACGGAAGCTAAGGGCAAGTATATCGTGCTCTACCAACCTGCTTATGGTCTCTTCTTCCTCGATGACCTCAGCATCAAGCCGATTGGCGACAACCTCTTCGCACCGGGACATGCTGTTACGGGGGACATCACTACCACCACAGCTGACTTCTCTTGGGAGGTTAAACACACCAACATCCAGTCTGTAGTAGTTGTGCTCAACCAAAATGGTGATCAGGAGATTCTCCGGGATACCGTTCCGGGGACACAGACTACCTACACCGCTACCGGACTGAACCCGAAAACCGGCTACCAGTGGTACATGTACCAGACTAACGGTACTATCAATACGGCGAAAACTCCAGCAGAGGATTTCTATACCCAATGTGAAACCATCACGCCGGATTATGCTACGGGCTTTGAGTTGGAGGACGGCTGGCGTATCCTGCCCGCACAGACATCTGCTACTTACAAGCAGACCTTGTGCTGGACATATGAAAACGCTGGGACATCCGCTGTAGGTACGAATACCTATAACTATGTCAATGCAACCTCAATGTATAGCCACTCCGGCTCATATGCAGCAAAACTGTATGCGTATAGCACTACGGTGCAGACATATTTGGCAATGCCGGAGATTGAGGATGTAGCCGCTTATGATACCCTGCAGCTCAACTTCTGGATGCGTCCGGGATACCTGACTACATCTACCGGTAAGGTTTCTACTCAGTACACTTACGGAACCTCCGCTTCAACAGCTGAGTACTACTATGCAAAATCTGTCATAGTGGGTACAATGACGGATCCGATGGATGCTACTACATTTGTTCCTATTGATACAATTACCTATGATGGAACATTCACAACGTCAGATTATGGTACCCCTGCTAATGACTTCCTCTACCAGAAGAAGAAAGTAATCCTCACCGGAGCAACAGGTAAATACGTTGCTTTCATGTCCACACTCTACTCAAAGGGAGAAACTCGTAAATCTTCCTACGACCATGTATGGATTGACGACGTATCATTCTCACCTATCCAACACTGCAATGCACCTACTGACTTGGCAACAAGCGATGTTACAGCCAATAGCGCAACGCTCAGTTGGACGGCTCCTGAAGATGCAGAGAAGTACGTGCTACAAGTTTCTACCGACTACAACTTTGCAGAAGATACAGCGCTCGTATTTAACGACACCGTATATACTACAACACAAGTAGTTAATAACTTGAGCAAATACACAACCTACGCATGGCGTGTAATGACTATCTGCGGGGAAGACCTCGGAGAAAGTGAATTCTCACAGAACGCTACCTTCACTACTATACGCACACCGTTCTACGGAGAAGACTTCAGCGCTGCTACTTTAGACGCGGATTGGAAATTCGGCACGAACCCTGCACTCCTCGTCATTGACAGTGCGGATGTTCAGTTCAATGGTACATCAAGCACGTCATATGGTTGGAGACGTATCACCAATAGCTATGGATTGTACGGTGCACACTATGCTGCTCCATTCTACTCCAACTCTACGGTTACTTCAACCGCGTATGATTATTACTGGATGGTAACTCCGCAGGTATATCTCAACGACGATGACTCTGCTCATTTGACAATGAATGTTGCATTGACAGGATCAAGTATCTCTACACCAAACGGCAATCAGGTAACGGAGACGAATATGGCGGATGACTTCATCTTCATTATCGCTCTCTCACAAGATGGTGGTAAGACATGGCTCAAGGAGGACATCCTCGGCATATGGTCTAACGCACTGCCTGCTGGCAATCAGCTGCGCAACATTCCATATACAGGGGCTTCGCTTCGTGCTAACCTAAGCAAGTACGCTGGTAAGAATATCTGTATCGGCTTCTACCGTGAGGCTACTACTTATCTTGCTTCTACTTGTGCTATCCACATTGGTAATATCCGTATCGCAAACTACGATGAAGCAAAACAAGAGGCAGAAGCTTGCCAATACGAGGATATTGACCAGAACGGATTCTTTATCGACGGTGACAAAGTCACAGCCGGTGAACACACCTACACCCGCTACGACTTGGCAAGCACTAACGAAGCTAACGCCGGTGCACGTGATACTATCTATACCCTCAATGCTACTATACATGAGGCTGTAGAGACTATCATCTACGACACCATCTGTGAAGGCGAGACATACTCCAACCACGACTTTAGCGGTAAGACAACTACAGGACTTTACAAACGTAAACTCCAGGGTGTTAACCACTGCGATAGCTTGGCTTGCTTACATCTCTATGTTAACCCAAGAGCACATACGAACCTCTCGTATAAGATCTGTCAAGGCGAAGAACTCACCTTCGATGATAAGTTCATCGGACAGAAACTCGACCGTACAGGAGTTTACTATGATACGCTCAGCTGTGTAACAGGGTGTGATAGTGTCCTCATTCTATCACTCACCGTAATGCAACCGACTACATCTGAATTCAGTGCAACGGCTTGTGAGACGGAGGGTTACTTCTGGCCTGCTGTAGCTAAGACCTACACCAAGTCCGGAGACTACACTGAAGTCCTCAAGACGGTTGATGGCTGCGATAGTACAGTTACCTTGCATCTCACTATTGCTAAACTCTACCAAGAGGAAGTCCAAGCCGAGATTAACGAAGGCGAAGCATACACCTTCTTCGGCAACGAATACTCCGAGTCCGGTACTTACACCGTCGTTGTACCGGGGCAAGGTGGTGAGTGCGACAGTACACATGTATTGGTTCTCACAGTTATTACCGCTATTGATAACGTAGCCGCCGGTAACCTTAACCTCACGCCTAACATTATCCGTGCAGGTCAAAGCGTAACCGCTAAGGGTAACTTCAACGGTACAATACACGTCGAGGTTTATGACATCGTAGGACGTATGGTTCTTAAACAAGACCAACCTGCTGCGCATAACAGAATTGTTATCAACGCATTCGATAACTCCGGCGTCTATACCGTTCGCATCTCAGATAAACTCAACGAACAGTTCGTTGGACGCGTAATCGTTCAATAAACCGTTATTGACATATCTCTCCAAAGGGGTCGCTTGGCAATAATCCAAGCGACTCCTTTGCTAACCAAATAGTACGAAAAAGAAAGAAAATGTATCATTTTTGTAAAAAAAATGAATGAATATTTGCACATATGACATAATTTTCGTACCTTTGCGCGATTTTTTGCTATTATTAGTCATGAGGTACAAGAAATCACTCATATTGTTGCTCTTTTTAGCCTCTTCGGGTATGGGGTTTGCATTCACGCGCCTCAATGCGGAGACCGAGCATTATGTCACGTTAAATGGTAACCTCGGATACGCAAATCTTTTTAATTCTATTAAGGGGCAAGCCGCTACACCGGGATTGGAGACTGAATTGGGCGCGGGGTATCGCATCTTCCATAACGATTTCCTCTTTACTACCGGACTTGGATTCTCATATAACTTCTACTCAGGTTCGCAGCCTATCGTTATTACCGATATTAACATGATAGATACGGAAGGAGAGCCTTTCAATATGCATGTGTACGTATCTCACCAACAGGACTTTACACATGCCGTCAATCTTAACATCCCTCTTCTTGTAGGGGGAGAATGGGGACGTTTCAATTTCTTAGTCGGACCTAAAATCGCATATACACTGTATGGTGCTACTTCCGCAAAAGCTCTCTGCACCACATCGGGGATTTATACCCGCTTCTACGATTCATTTTCTGATATGCCTAACCACAGCTTCGAGACAGAACAGGAGATTACCAACGGCGGTTATCAGAAACTGAAATGGAATATCAATCTCATTGCACACGCTGAAATCGGATGGCGCGTCGGCGGAGAACAACTCGCTAAAAAATACAATGTTCAACCTGAAAAAGTAACCTACTTTATTTCACTATATGCAGACTACGGACTACTGAACTTGAACTCCGTGCCTGCCGATGCTGAAAATACGTTCTACTACAAGCAAACAGACGAGGGCGTCAAGTACTACGTTTCTCCACTTTTGCTTAGCAAACCGGCTTATAACGCAAGATTCAACAACTTTAATATAGGCGTAAAATTTACCGTATTGCTCCAGTTACCTGTTGCTCCTAAGCAATATATCTACGACGGTACCAAAAATACTGTTAACTGGAAACGCGGTGGTACACAAGCTATAAAGAACTAATATGAAAAAACTCACTTACATACTGTTACTCGTATTTACGTTTTCCATAGGTGCTCCTATAATGGATATCACCTTCGGTACTGATATAACCGTCCTTGTTGCTGCAGACAATAAGGATAAAGCCCGTGAAAAGGCTGCTAAAGAGCGCGAAAAAGCTAAAGCCAAAAAGGCTAAAGAGCGTGAAAAGGCAGCCAAGGCGCGTGAGAAAGAGAAGGCTAAAAAGGCAAAAGAAGCCGCTAAGAGAAAGGCGCAACAGCAAAAAACACAACAACAGCGCGCCCAAGCTCAACAGAAAACGCAATCGTCCAATACCTCCGCCAAAGCTGCTCCTACCAAGCCGCAGCCCAATAACCTCTCTGCTGCGGAAGAAAAAGCCCTCTATATGGAACAGACGGAGTCCATCAATCGCGCCAATGCAAAAGCAGAAGCGTACAACAACCGTGATATCGCCCATCGGCTGGGGCTATGGGGACAAATAGGCTATAGTAATCTCTTCACCTCTAACATAGCCTTTGACAATAACGCGAACACCGGCTTCCTCAATACCGATAAGGGATACGTAGGTGGTGGAGCCGGTATCGGGTACCAACTACGATACAAACGTGCACTGGTCACAACCGGATTGGAATTTATGACCTATAACTCTGTAATGGATTTTTATGGAGCAGACAAAGGACCGCTGGTACGTCCTTTCCAATACGATCCGGGGCTGTCTGTAACATACGACATGACTTACACCTATACCTTTAGCCAATTGCAAGACAAACTCATAGGTGGATTTATCCAATTGCCTATTATGGCAGGTATGGAGCATCGCAATGTACCTGTTTTCTGGCAAGCCGGCTTGAAATTAGGAATAGGAGTAATAGGCAAATCAACGATTAACGGTGTTCGCACTACAACTATTAAAGATAATGAACTTTATGAGGACTTGGCGAATATCTATTCGCACGATTTGGTGACTAATGAACCGTTTGAAGCACCAACGACTAAAGTATCCTTAGGCTTCAACTTGGCGGCAACGGCAGAAGTAGGTGTTAACTTAGACCAATGGATTACAGGACCTGTTAGATTACGTGCCTCACTGTTTGTTGATTACGGACTACTTAACGTATCTTCCTATAAGGCTGCTGACGGTGCGCAAGACCTGCCTATGCAACTTGCGCGTCCTAATACCCCGCTTTTAGACTATCCTATTAACTCGACATTAAATACGACTTCTGCTGCTAATGCGAACGTTAATCCTTTCCTTGTAGGAGCTAAGTTCGCGCTGTGGTTTGACCTTCCGCGTCATAACAAACCATTACAAAAACTGCCGAAGGAGCCGAACCCGCGTTTGGGCGTTTATCTATACGACAACGAGTCTGCTACCGCTTTGGGTGGCGTATCAGTTGAGATCGCGTCTGCCGAAACCGGTAAGATCCAAACACGTACTACCAATAAACAAGGTCTTGTACAAGGTCGTTTCGCTACCGGACGGTATACCATTGCTGCTACAAAGAATGGGTACTTCCCGTCAGACACACTGGTACGGGATATCGAGTCCTTTACGTTCGACACCCTTCGTCTCGCCCTTACACGTGTGCCGGAACCTGTACTGCCGACACTCTGTCTCAATATCTACGATACTGAAACAAAACAACCTGTGGAGGCTTTTGCCCGCTTAACAACACTGACAGATACAACTACGCTCTTCTCCGCAGAGTCATCCGATGACGGATTTATCGAGACTACACTCCTTGCAGGAGATTACCTCGCACACGTAACGGCAATGGGTTATATGTCTAAGGACGACACACTACATTTCGTTCAAGACACACTTGATATCTATCTTACGCGCATTAAAGAGGGTATAAAAGTGAAGATTAACAACCTCTTCTTCGCTACTAATAAGACACGAATCCTGCCTATGTCCGAACAGTCACTGAGCGATTTGGCACAGTTCTTATTGGAAAACCCGACTGTTTCCATCCTTATTACCGGTCACACCGATGCGGTGGGCTCGGATGAGGCAAACCAAAAACTATCCGAGGGACGTGCTAATGCCGTACGTGAAGACCTTATCAAACGTGGCGTAGCCGCTGAACGACTCGCCTCGGAAGGTAAAGGCGAAACACAACCTGTGGATACAAACGACACCGAAGAAGGCCGTCAGAACAACCGCCGCGTTGAGTTCGTCATCACAGGTACGGATGGAGAAGATATACAACAAGTCTATTAATCCTCCTACTACACACAATGAAACGACTACAACACATATTATTATACTTTGTTGCACTCATACTCCCTACGTACGTATCGGCGCAAGCAACAGGCATACCATACACTTGCAGTTTTGAAGAAACTGAAGATCTCTCCAATTGGGTGCTTAATTATAACACCCCGTCAACGGCAGACCAATGGATAATAGGGACGGCTGCACATAGCGAGGGCAAACGCTCATTATATATCTCTGCCGACGGCAAGAGCTCGGGATACGGACATTCCCCAAACATAGTTGTGTCCTATTTGAGATATAAGTTCCCTACAGCTACCTCACAGAAGAACTATGACATCAGTTTTGACTGGAGAGGCGTGGGTGATACTACTAATTCCCACCTTTACGTCATGGTATGCCCGGAAACGATGCTTACCAATACGGCTAACAACAACTACTATAATTTAGACCGTATCGTATCCTCCACGAATGGCATCTTATCTAACAATGTGATTAATCAGGCATGCCAACAATTAGGTGAGTCAAAAGGCCGATTCCTTTGCGGACGTCAGCAGTGGACGAATGTATCATTATCCAACGAGATACGGGTAAGCAGTAATAACTCACAATACACCTTTGCTATCGTCTTTATTTGGGTCAACAATAACCGCAGTGAAGATATCCAGCGTTCCGGTATATGTATTGATAACCTCCAAATCGGTTCTGCCACTTACAAGAAACCGCAGAATATGGATGTTGTTTCTGTCTGTGAAGACTCCACCTTCCTCGTTTCGTGGGAAAGCGGTGCTCCGCTTACGTGGGAGATACAGTATCGTCAAGTAGGTTTTGATACATGGCGGCGTATAGACGGACTATCGGATAATGTGGATGGCTTTGAACGTACTGATGGTATTAATTGTTCCTACAGAATTCAGCGGGTTCGGGAAGGCACATACGATATTCGCGTACGCGGCGTAGCTGCTGACGGACAAGTGACAAACTTTGTTTACAAAAACCAAGTTATTGTTTATTGCCCACAGAACCATTGTGTAAACTTCCTTGATTTTGATGATCCTAACGTAGAATGTACCTATGGCTTCAATCCGGGAGCTTCTAATCATGCCGGAGAAACGCCCTATTCCTATAAAGGTTATATTGACTTTGGACCGGACGCAGAAGAAAGCCGTCATACTCGCCATACGGATCCGACAGAAACAGATCCACGTACTGACAATGAGTTATTCACCGTGCCGAGAGGAGCCACAGCTTCGGTTCGGTTAGGGAACTGGCATACGCAGTACGAAGCCGAAGCGATTACTTATAACATCCTCGTCGATTCTGCTAACCAAGGCGTATTGATTGTCAAATATGCGGTAGTACTCAATAATCCGGGGCATACCGGTGAACCGGAATTCTACATGGAGGTGTTGGACGAAGATGGTAATTTAATAGATGAATCTTGCGGACAAGCAAAATTTGCATATTCAGATGCAGTAGGTTCAGGATGGCATATGTCTAAAGACGAGAAAGTAGCATGGAAGGATTGGACAACTGTTGGTGTCAACTTACAACCATATGACGGACAAAATATTAAGGTACGTTTCACCACTTTGGACTGTACAGCAGGTGGTCACTACGGCTATGCCTACTTTACTGTAGATTGTGCTTCTGCGTATATCGAGACGGAGAACTGCGGTAACGATGCCCGTATTACGTGTCAGGCTCCGGAAGGTTTCTCATACGCTTGGAGAGATGAGACCGGAACACAAATCAGTACAGACCAAACACTGGATGTAGATGCCGGAATGCACACCTATACTTGCCGTCTGAGCTTTATAGAAGATCCGGATTGCTACTTTGAAGTAAGTACTATATCGGCTCCACGTTTCCCGGTTCCCGCATTTGATTATACGATTAGTCCACGTAACTGTAACAATTACATCCGCTTTACAGATAAGTCCCATGTCATGAACAAATACGAGGGATACGAGAAACACACATCTGAAGCGTGTCAAGACCAATTGTGGCGCTTCACACGTTATAGCGATGGTACAACAACGGAAACAACCAATCCTAATGCAGTATTTACTGCCCTGCAAGAGGGAGATACTATTTTGGTGCGCTTAACGGCATATATAGGAGAAAATAACGCCTGCGACAGTACATTGGATAGCATTATTATCGTGCCGACTATCATCGAGCGCGATAGTGCAGAATATCTCACGCTCTGCCAGGACGATCCGTATTACTTCGACAACAGATGGTATAGTGCCGAGAAAACAGACACGTTAGAAGTGACCTATCCTAACTTTGCCGGCTGCGATTCCACTTACACACTCTACTTGAAAGTCAATCCGAAGACTCCGGAAGAGTTCCGCAAAGATTCTATCTGCTCCGACTCACTCATTGTTATCGGTACAGACACCTTCAATACAGCGGGACAATATACGGTCTTTATGGTCAATCAATATGGGTGTGACAGCGTTATAACGACAGACCTTTGGGTAAATCAGCATTTGAACATGTCATTGGATAACGATGGACAATTTGCAGTCTGCGGGGATGAGGGTTCACTCAATATTGACTATACCATCATGGAGGGACAATTTGATACGGCTCACATCATTTTCTCACCGGAAGCGAAAGCAGTAGGATTTAAGGATCTCTACGTTACCGATCCGACGATAACATCCCTATCCGTACCTTATCCTCCGACCACGCTGCCGGGACATTATTCTGCTCTCGTTGAGTTTATACAAGCATGCTGTCCCGCTACGCGGTATAACATCGCCTTTGATGTCAACTATGCATCAGCAGTTGTTGAGCAGAAGTGGAACGATGTACTTACTGTGCTTAGTCCGCAATATAACGGAGGCTATTCGTTCATTGCATTCCAATGGTATAAGAATGGCGAACGGATTGAAGGGGCAACGACTTCGTATCTCTATGAACCGCTTGATACGACTGCTTACTACCATGTTGTGCTCACGCGTTCAGACAGTATAGCCGTGGCTACTTGCCCTATTACGCCGGTTGCACGTCAGACTGTTTCGAAGTTCCCGACTCTGGCAGAGACATCCCAGCAGATACCGGCTAAACTGCAATCAGCATCACGTATCCGCATTGTTTCGGCTACCGGTATGACTTATCAGCAAAGTCAATATCCTGCCGGCGATATATATATTACTGCACCGGCTATCCCCGGCGTTTATGTAGTAGAAATAACACCTAATGAAGGCGAACGGACCGCCCAACAACTTATTGTGCAATAATTAAATAACATCCTATGAAATACTGTCGTTTATTAACCATCCTCATAACGTTTTCAATCACGCTTTCAGTGCAAGCTGTGAACGGATATTCATGTGACTTTGAGAATGCCGAAGACCGTGCCCGTTGGACTATCAATCCAACCGCCAATCAATCAACATACGATAAGCTGACGAACAAATGGTATATCGGTTTGCCCGGCAATAACGATATGTCCGGTAGTTATGGTCTTTATATATCCGACAACAACGGAGTTAGTGCTCATTACACTAATAATGGTTGTTGGAACTTTGCTTACGATACCATAGCCTTAGACCACCTCTCTACAGATGATGACTATACCATCGTCTTCGATTACTGCGGTATGGGTAATGTCTCCAGTAACTTCGACGGTATTTATCTTCTCTGGATACCGATGACTGAATATAATCAAATAACCCACAAAGACGACTCTGTTAAAGTCTTTTCCAACGCCACATCGAGTGGTACAATTCCTCCAAATTACGTGAATTATATCATTCCGTTGCAACCAAAGGCAAATATGGATTTTATCGGAGGAACACAGACATGGAAACAATGTGTAGCAACTATTCCTAACACGGACTGTGATGGTAAGCTGCACTATCTCGCTTTTGTGTGGACAAATACATCTTCTATGGCACAACAGCCGAGTGGCATGATTGATAATATCGCCATAATGGATACGCGTCCATGCGACGAACCTACTAATCTAAATTTGGATATTCAGGGAAATATATCAACTCTCTCTTGGAACGGGACGGCTTCTCAATACGAAGTACGCGCTTATTCATACGAAACAAAAACGTGGTACGGACCTAATCTCGTGGACGGCACCAGTACTTCCTTCGCCAATCTGCCCATCGGTCAGACCGATTTTGTCGTACGTGCCAAGTGTAACGAAGACTTGTACAGTATTAAAACCAGTATCTCCAAGTTAGTCTATTATCCCGACGAGATGTGTGTGGATTATCTCAGCTTGGAGAAAGCCAAATGCTATACCGGTACGGGATTCTCCTCGTCTAATAATTTCAACAATTATGTTTTAGGGGCTCCTGTAGATAACGGACCAGCTAACTCCTCCAGCCGACATACCGTACATTTCGACAAAGATGAACGCGATATACATACCGAAGGGCTCTTGCCCACCATTCCGGAAGGCGAGTTAGCTTCCGTGCGGCTCGGAAACTGGGAGAGTGGTAATGGTACGGAACGGATTGAATATTCGTTCAATGTGGACACCATTGATCATTCTGTCCTCTTGCTCAAATATGCTCCTGTTTTTGAAAACGGTACTGGACATAGTGATGATATCCAATCCCGCTTCAAACTGGATATTCTTATCGGTAACACATCCATTGGCGACTGCGGTAAAGCGGATTTCAATGTTAACTCGGCATATGCTAATGGAGCTTTAAAACCCGGTGCTGCAGAGCAAGGGTGGCATCTCACACCGGCTGCTAAGTCTAACCTGCGTAACTCCGACATCGTCTGGAAAGAGTGGACAACAGTCGGCGTCAATCTCAAGAAACCGCAATATCAAGGCAAAAAACTGACTATCAGGCTCACTACCTTCGACTGTGCACAAACCGCACACGCAGGCTATGCGTACTTCACTCTATCTTGCTCTGACGGTCAACTCAAAGGGATGAAGTGCGATGCTATCAACCCGGAATTTGAAGCTCCTGACGGATTCGTATATCGATGGATGTATGCCTATAACGAAAAGTTCCGCAAAGCGGATGGCTCTGTTGACGAGAAATATATTTTAGGACGTAATCAAAAGTATGAAGCCGGTTATCACGATGACAGCCTCTATGTCGTGGATTGTATGTTCGTACAAGACACCACATGCTACTTCTCGCTCTATGCTTCTACACTCGCTACGAATCCGGTTCCGGTTTCGAAGTTCATGATGACTAACATGAATTGCGATAACAACACATATGACATTCACTTTGATGCAACTAAGAGTTATATCCAAGAGATTGATCACGTAACCGGCGAAACCAAGATCTCTACGCGTCATCGGATTGAATCCGTAGAATGGGACTTCGGCGATGGACAAAAGTCGTATGATTTCACGCCTACACACAATTTCAAAGCGGCTGAAGACAAAGACACCACCTATATTGTAACCCTCACCACACGTTATATGACGTGCGAAGAGTCCATCCCTGTAGAGATTGTGCTCAAGCCCGTTGAACACTACTCAGATTCAACCATTGCTTATCTGTGTGATGCAGATAAGGCATCCGGAAAAGGATATACTTGGCGTGGCAAAACCTATAACGATTATAAGGATTTGGACTCCGTCGTAATCACTTCTACTACCGCATGCGATACAATTCATTATTTCTCACTCAGAGAGCCGGTTCGTGATACGGTTAACGCATTGATTTTCGACTACGAAACCTATAATTTCCATGGCACCGAATATAACGAAAAAGGCGTTTACTACTATATCTCCGAGGCGTGTGATACGGCTGCCGTCTTGAATCTGTCTATTTATGAAACATTAGACGCCAAAATACTGACGACCAACTATATCGCATGTCAAGGCGATCCTTCCATTGCTATGGACGTACAAATCACCAAAGGGCATTCACGTATTTTTACCAACGTATTTGAGGACTCTACCCTTATTCCGTCTATACATAAAGAGGAGATTGACTATGCAGGTCTCACGCCTAATATCGTTATTCCTATTCCGACGGACCTGTATCCTAATATTTATAAGGGAACACTCACATTACATGATACGCTTCCCGAACAGGATGTGAAGATGCCATACACCTTGGAGTTGCGCTATCCGGCGACGGTACTTGCACAGCGGTGGAATGACGTATTGGCTGTTAAAAACAGCGACCATAACGATATCTATAACCCGGGAGAAGGATATAACTTCACGGAGTTCCAATGGTATAAGAATGGCGAACCCATTTTGGGCGCTACGCTATCCTTCCTGTTTATAGAAGGCGGACTTGACTTCTCTGCTGTTTACTCGGCAGAAATAACCCGCACAGACGGCCGGAAGCTTATGACGTGTAACTTCACACCGGAAAAAGTAGAGCAAATAGCTAAGATTCCGTCTCTTCTGCCTATTGGTACTGCCATCCAAGTTGAGGGGGCAGGAAAAGCCCGTTGGCTCTCTCCACTCGGACTGTCTGTTTCTGAACAGGACTACAACAACTCGTCTATCATGGCGCCTAATGTTGCAGGTACCTATCTTCTGCAGTTAGACGCAGCCGGGAACAAAACGTCATCTAAGGTTTATCGTATTGTAGTCTTTTAACCGATGAGACAACGCCGCCTCATACCGGTCATTTTATATCTTGCGCTCGCCTTTACGGTGAGCGCAATTACGCCTCAACGCTATGTGTTACGCAGTGAGGGTAGCCGTTTACCGGCAGTACTCGGTTATGCGGATTCGGTCTCGGAGCAGGATTTCGAGTTACCTCCCGCGCTTGTTGAATGGATGAGCCAGTATGATGCCTCCGAACCGCTTGTACCACCGGTTTGCGATGACTCCGTCAAACCCTTACTGCAGTCCAGATGGGCACAGTCCGTACCCTTTAACGACTCTGTACCGACCTATGACGGCGTTCATCGGTGCCCGTCGGGTTGCGTTGCAACGGCTATGGCACAAATCATGTATTTCTACCGATATCCGGAAACCGGAACAGGAGAATACGGCTACCGGTGGTATAACGCCGACTCTACGCGTACAGACTCGCTCTATGCGCACTTCGGCAGTACCCGCTACCTATGGAACCAGATGCGCAACTCCTATAAGTCCGTCTCGCCTGTTTACAGACCTCCTATTGCCCAATTACTCTACCACTGCGGTGTCTCAGTCGATATGCGATATGACTCGTCTTCCAAGCATCAGAGCAGTGCCTATACCAAACGTGCACCCCAAGCAATGGCACAATACTTCGGCTATGACACTAACTACCAGTGCCTGAACAAATCCATCTACTCCTACGACAGTCTTGCCGCACTCTTACGGGAAGAGTTAAAGCGCAACCATCCTATTCTCATTAACGCCTCCAACGGTACAACAGGACATGCTTTCATCTGCGACGGCTATAACGCAGAAGGATATTTTCATATCAACTGGGGCTGGGGCGGCGATGCGGACGGCTATTATCTACTGCCTAATCTCAAGCCCTCTGTCAACCCCGAAGACAACAACAGCGCCGTATATAACAAATCCCTTGCTTTCTACGTAGGTATTCAACCGCCAAATGAGCAGGCGCATATCTTTTCCTACCAGATGGGAGCAGATTCGCTTACGCTGACCCGGAACCAATGGGCTGTCAGGGACACGTTCTCCCTTATCGTGAACAGAATGCAGAATTTCGGTATGCACAACTACTCCGGAGCCTATGGGGCAGCACTGCTTACAGGCGACAGCCTATACCTGTTAGACACGGCGAAAGTATCCCTTAAATCAGGGTTCTACAAGACCGTACTGATGAAGCGCGACAGCCTTGTTCTCCCCGCTCTTGCAGACGGTGAATACCACCTCGTAGCCGCTTACCATGACTATGAAGCATGGCGGCAGTTCCCGTGCCGTTACGCCGAACCATATTGCACAATATATGTGTGTGGAGATTCAGTTTATACCACTCCGCAAGAGCGATGCTCCTCCCCGCTTCCTGTGAGCGATATTGCACAAGAAGAGGAAGTTGTGAGCAAAACCTTACTCATGACTTTCGGAACAATGAATCTATACCTCATCGAGACCCGACGAGGCAATACTATCACCCGCACCAAGTTGCTCTCACCGCAGCAATAGATTCCGACCTTTTGCCAACTCTCTTGATTGCATGTCAGGATATGGTCCCGTGATGGTCACGTTCTTGGCTGCACTTTTTCCGACTTTTTGTATAATTCATTTTGCAACTTGGCGGTCCTACAATTTGAGAAAAATAAAATAATAGTTATTTTATTCCCAAATTATTTGCCTATGTCAGCATTTTGTTGTACTTTTGCGCGCTAATTATGTGATTGAACGTATATTACTATCAAAATGGGACATTTTAACGAATACAAACAACTCAATTTACCGGAACTCAGCCGCGATGTGCTGGCGATGTGGGACAAAGAAGACCTCTTCCACCAAAGTATAACTACCCGCGAGGGACATAAACCCTTCTATTTCTTTGAAGGTCCTCCTTCCGCGAACGGCAAACCGGGTATCCACCACGTACTTGCACGAACCATCAAAGATACATTCTGCCGGTACAAGACGATGCAGGGGTATCAAGTGCACCGCAAAGCAGGATGGGACACCCACGGACTGCCTGTCGAATTAGGCGTGGAGAAGATGCTTGGTATCACAAAAGAGGATATCGGCAAGAAGATTTCCGTAGATGAGTACAACGCTGCATGCCGGCGTGAGGTGATGAAATATACCGCCGAATGGACAGAACTCACCCGACAAATGGGCTACTGGGTGGACCTTGAGCACCCGTATATCACGTACGATAACAAATATATTGAGACGCTATGGTTCCTGCTCAAAGAACTATACAAGAAAGGCTATCTGTACAAGGGCTATACTATCCAACCCTACTCTCCCGCGGCCGGAACAGGACTCAGTTCGCACGAGCTCAATCAACCGGGTTGTTATCGTGACGTGAAGGACCTCACCTGCACGGCGAAGTTCCATCTTAAAGATGGTAGATACATCATCGCATGGACCACAACGCCTTGGACACTGCCAAGTAACACTGCCCTCTGCGTCGGACCGAAAATAGACTACGTGGAGGTAAAAGTAGGTGATGACCATATCATCCTCGCCGAAGCACGAATGGCGGCTTATGCCAAAGAATTAGGCGAAACACCCGAAATAGTAGCGCGCTACAAAGGCACAGACCTCGTCGGATTGGAATACGAACCGCTTTTCCCGTGGGTGAAACTGCAAAACGCTTGGCGCGTTATCCTGGGTGATTATGTAACTACCGACGACGGAACAGGAATCGTGCATATCGCTCCTACTTTCGGAGCAGACGATAAACGCGTAGCAGATGCTGCCGGAGTTCCCGGACTTTACATGCAGACCAAAAACAACGGCCCAAGACCGATGGTGGACTTTACCGGCAAGTACTGGAAAGTCGAAGACCTCGACCCGGAATGGTATCAAGCCAACGTCAACGATGAACTATATAGCCGTTACGCAGGACGTTTCGTTAAAAACGCGTACGACCCGACACTCACAGACAAGGACGAAACACTTGACTTGCATCTCTGCCTCGAAATGAAAGCCGACGGACGACTCTTCAAAACCGAGAAACATGTCCACTCTTATCCGCATTGCTGGCGTACCGACAAACCGGTTCTCTATTATCCTTTGGATAGCTGGTTCATCAAATCGACAATGGCGCGTGACGAGATGATTGCGCTCAACAAAACCATCAACTGGCAGCCTGAATCAACCGGCACCGGACGCTTCGGACAATGGCTCAATAACCTCAATGACTGGAACCTCTCACGTTCACGCTATTGGGGAACACCGCTGCCCATTTGGAGAACAGAAGACGGACAAGAAGAAATATGCATCGGCTCTATCAAAGAACTCTTCGACGAGATAGATAAATCAATTAAAGCCGGTTTCATGACCGCTAACCCGTGGCCTAAACATATTGCTGGCGACTACAGCGAAGCGAACTATGCTCCCGATATTATCGATCTCCATCGCCCGTATGTGGATAGCATCATTCTTGTCTCACCATCCGGCAAACCTATGAAGCGCGAACTCGACCTCATTGATGTATGGTTCGACTCCGGCGCTATGCCTTACGCGCAAAACCACTACCCGTTTGAGAATGCAGACGCACAACGTACTGCTGACTTTATCTCCGAAGGTGTGGACCAAACGCGCGGATGGTTCTTCACTCTACATGCTATTCACACCATGATAGAAGGAACGGTCGCGTACAAAAACGTCATTTCCAATGGTCTTGTTCTCGATAAGAATGGTAACAAAATGTCCAAACGTCTCGGTAATGCCGTAGATCCGTTCGAGGCATTAAGCAAGTACGGAGCAGATCCTGTACGCTGGTACATGCTCACTAACTCTTCTCCTTGGGAGAACCTGAAATTCGACCCGGAAGGAGTAGATGAGATACGCCGTAAGTTCTTCGGTACACTCTACAACACATACGGATTCTTTGCACTATATGCAAATGTGGACGGATGGTCCAACCGAGAGATGACCGAGAGACAACCGAGAGATGACCGAGAGATGAAAATGACCGAAATCGACCGCTGGATACTCTCGAAACTCAACTCACTCATTCAAGAGGTAACCGAAGCATATGAATCCTACGAACCAACCAAAGCCGGACGTGCAATCTCAGACTTCGTGCAAGATGACCTCAGTAACTGGTACGTACGACTCAACCGCAAACGTTTCTGGGGAGGAGAAATGAACGCCGACAAACAAGCGGCGTATTACACCCTCTATACCTGCCTCAAGACCATTGCACAACTCATGGCACCTAATGCTCCGTTCTATGCCGACCGACTCTATCGCGACTTAACCGGTAAAACGGTGCATCTGAGCGAGTGGCCCGTAGCCGATGAGAAGGCTATCGACAAAGACTTGGAGCGCTCTATGGCACTTGCACAACAAGCCACATCCATGATTCTCAGCCTGCGCAAACGGGCGGAGAAAAACGTACGGCAACCGCTCCAAAAAGCCGTTATACCAACATCGGATGAACAAACGAAAGAGGCTCTCATACATGCGAGCAACCTCATCAAATCCGAAGTGAACATCAAAGAACTGCTTATCGTCGGAACGGAAGACAGTGAGGTCAAATTAGTTAAACGTATCAAACCGAACTTCAAGGTGCTCGGTAAAAAAGTGGGAGCCAACATGAAAGCCGTAGCGGCAGAAATAGCTTCGATGAACCAAGAGCAAATAGCAGCAATGGAAAGTGCCGGCGTTTATCAACTCACCTCTGTTGACTACCAACTAATTGCCGAAGACGTAGAAATCGCTACCGAAGATATGCCGGGATGGCTCGTCATGAACGAAGGACTGTTGACCATCGCACTGGATATCGAACTGACGGACGAACTCATCGAAGAAGGTATCGCACGCGAACTCATCAACCGCATACAGAACCTGCGTAAGTCCTCCGGACTCGAAATAACAGACCGAATCATTATCGAACTGCAAGACCGACCGGAGATTCACAATGCCGTTCTCCATTTCAACGATTATATCGCATCTCAAGTCCTTGCTACCGAATTGAGACTTTCGACTTTCGACTTGGAGCAAAGCGGTCTTTCGACTATCGAAATGGATAACTATAACGTGATTATTAACATCAAAAAAGCATAAATTATGAGAAAAACTTTTATCCGTATGGCGTTCATCGCCATCGTTGCTGGCTTTGCAGCCTGTACCCCAAAAATCACTTTTACCGAAAGCGACCTGCACGGAAAATGGCAGGAAGAGGACAAAAACGCATATGTGGTCTTTACCGTTGAACTGGACACCTTGACAGACCTCAAAGAAAACGGTTATCACTGGGGGTACGAGTGGGATGAAAGCGAAGCCGTTTATGAACAGGACGTAATGGCGGAGAAATATGGTAACGGATGGTTCCTTTATACCCTTGAAGGAGCAAAACTGACCGAGTATCATATGATGTCTAATAAAGGTGCGTATATTCCTAAATATTACACCGTTTCAGTCTTGACGAATTCAGACCTCAATTATCAAGACGAAGAGAAAGTAGCTCATTCCTATAAAAAAGTGAAATAATGAAACGTGCATTAAAGATTTGTGGTATCACCTTGGCATCCATCATTGGCGTAGTGCTTATCGTGGTAAGCATTCTATGCTACGTGGTTTTCACACCCAAGCGCTTGACACCTATCGTTAACCAGGTTGCTGACTCGTTACTCACCTGCCCGCATGAACTCGAAGAAGTGAACCTCACTTTCTTCCGCACTTTCCCGAACTTCGGACTTGCTGTCAAAGGACTCTATATCATCAATCCTAAGGAAGGCGCACAGAGTGATACACTCCTTGCCGCACCCGAAGTGGTGGCTTCCGTTCAACTGTTCAAAGCCATCAAAGGCGATATCTATATAAACCAGTGCTATATCAATAATGCAGAGGCAAATATCTTTATCGCTGACGACGGAACCAATAACTTTGACATACTCAAACTCTCTACCGACACGATTGAAGAAGATACCGTTTCGGGAGGATGGACGTTGAACTCTATCGGGTGGGACGAGGACATCACTATCAAGGCGCGCAAACTCACTTTCGTAGATAAAAAAGATACGATTGCTGCCGCGTTAAACAATGTGAATCTAAGTGTTGCTGCGCTGGAGAAAAATGATATGCAAGGGGCGTGTCTGAGCCTGCAAGCTAACCATATTAACGTCAACTTCAAGGGTGAACAATATACAGATTCATTAGAACTGAAGTTGAAACTACCGGCTCTGCTTGCTGAAGGAACAGAACGCGTCATCATAGATGGTACACAACTGCAAATCAACCAGTTCAAGCTGACGTTAGACGGCGAAGTTGGTACACCATGCTTTAGCAGCAATATCTACAATTGCAACTTAACACTTAAGACCGATGATTGGCAAATCCAGCCACTTCTCGCTCTTGTACCAAAGCAATTTACTTCTGCGCTCAAAGACATTGATGTGGATGGAGAAATAAAACTGGAAGCCAATGCCAAAGGTACCTACAGCGATTCTATCATGCCACTCGTTACAGCACACCTCGAGCTCGACAAAGGCGAAGGACAATATAAGCCGCTGCCATATAAATTGCAAAACATCGCTTTGAATGCGGATGCTACGCTTGACCTTAATGACGAGAAAGCTTCCGCTGTTAAGATTAATAATCTCAAAGCAAAAACCAAGAATACAACTATTTCTGCTAAAGGACAAGTCACAGAATTGTTGGCAGATATGCTCCTGAATATCCAAGCAACTGTCAATGCCAACATTCCGGACTTCGACTACTTCATTCCGGATGGCATGCAAGTTACCGGACACGCGAAAGGTGATGTGAAAGCCAAGATTCGCCTGTCTGACCTAACAAACATGCGCCTTGAGAAAGGACTCATCACCGGTGATCTTAAACTTGACAATATCCATTACACACAAGATAGTATGGATGTAGACCTGCCGGCTAATAAACTGACTTTCCGCATCCCGAATGCCAAACCAACTTGGCGTAAACTCACATGGCTTGACGCGACCCTGCAGATGGACCAATTATCCTTCGTTCAGCCCGGCTTGGCCAAAGCTAACCTCGGCAAATCCGACCTGCGAATTGAATTAGGCGACGTGATGAAAACGATGCCTATCATCTACGCTAACGTAGATTTGAAATCGGAGCAACGGTTGGTAGCGGATATGGATACTATTAAGGCTAATATTCAGGCTCCTAACATTTCTGCATACGTGGAATATGATACAAAAGATACCACCAATATTCCTATTGTCAACGCAAAAATGAACTTTGACGACCTGCAAGCCAACTTCAATGATATCAATGCACACTTGCGCAAATCAGGGCTCCAAGCTACACTCAGCGGTTCTGCAAGGCTCAAATCCGCTCCAAGACTCACTGCTGCTATCAACTCCGAGGCAATGAACGCCAATGTAGGAAAAGATGTCACTATGACTACCGATAAGTTCTCTATCTCGGCAAGAGCTTCCTATAACCCGAAAGCTAAACAACAGGACGAAAATATCCTCCTGCAATGGTCACCAAGCCTCCACTTCGACATGAACCAAGCCGAAGTGGATATTGCCTCTTTTCCGCAACATGTATCGGTGCCACAAGTCACCTTCGACTACTCCAACCGAAAGTTCAAAATTGAGACCTCTAAAATCAAGTTAGGCGACTCCGACTTCTCACTTACTGGCGAGGTACGTAATATAGGCAAATGGTTGCAGAAACAAGACACACTGTTGGGAGAACTGAATTTCGTATCCGACCATACGGATGTCAACCAACTCATGGAACTCTTCTCTGCTGACTCAGGTTCGGAAGAAACGCCTGCTCAGGCAGCAACCGAAGCGCCTGAAGACAACAGTAACGGTCCCTTCCTTGTGCCGCAACGAGTGGATCTCGTACTGAACACCAGCATCAAAGAAGCTAAGGTATTCAAAGAAACGGCGTATAACCTCGGGGGACGGGTCTATGTACGTAACGGGGCACTCGTTCTCGAAGAAATGGGATTTGTGTGCAATGCCGCTAAACTGCAACTCACGGCTATGTACCGCACACCCAGACGCAACCACCTCTACCTGGGACTGGACTACCACATGCTCGATATTGATATAGAAGCACTCATCAGCATGATCCCGCAAATAGACTCTATGATCCCGATGCTTAAATCATTCAAGGGAAATGCGGAGTTCCACCTCGCTGGAGAGACTTTCCTCAATCAAAACTACCAACTCAAGACTTCTACCCTCAGAGGCGCTTGCTCTATCTTCGGTAAAGATTTGGTTGTCTTAGACTCCGAGACCTTTGACAAAATAGCAAAACTGCTCCTGTTCAAGAAAAAAACAGAGAACAAAGTGGATAGCATATCAGCGGAAGTAACGCTCTATAAAAAAGAAGTGGATATCTATCCGTTCGTCGTCAGCATGGACAACTATATGGTTGCACTCGGAGGACGGCACAACTTGGATATGACCTTTGACTACCATGTCAACGTCCTCTCCCCTATCTACTTGGGGGTAGATGTAACCGGCACATTTGACGACCTGAGCATCAAACTCGGCAAGTGTATCTACGCCAAAGACTTCCGGCCTATCTTCCATAATTCCGTAGACACACAGTCGGCGGAACTGCGCGCTATCATTCGCGAATCAATGCGTAAAAACGTTAAAATAAAATAATATGAAGAAAACCATTATTTGCCTTACGGCTACGTTAGCGCTTATGGCATGCACACAACAAAACCCATTACTCAATCAACCGGAAACACCCTATGGCGTTCCGGCATTCGACCAAGTACAACTCAAACATTATATGCCTGCTTTCAAAGAGGCTATCAGACTCTACCAGGCAGAAATAGATGCTATCGTAAATAATCCGGAACAACCTACTTTCGACAACACTTTGGCTGCATTGGACCGCAGCGGTGCTGTTTTAGAGCGGGTAGAGGGAGTGTTCTATAATGTATTGGAGGCGGACGGAAACGAACAGATGGACGCTATCGCTAACGAAGTAGCACCTATCCTGTCGGATTTCCAAAACGGCATCATCCTTAACGAGGGACTTTTTGCACGCATCAAAGCGGTCTATGAACAACGGAATGCACTTAATCTCAATCCCGAGCAGATGCGATATCTTACGGAGACATATAAATCCTTTGTCAATAATGGAGCCAACCTGCCGGCGGACAAAAAAGAGCGGCTCAAACAGATTAACCAGCAGTTGGCGTTACTCTCGCTCCGGTTCGGTCAGAACGTAGTAGCTGAGACCAACGCTCCTGAAGTACAACGTTTCATCACGGACGAAGCTCTTTTAGAGGGACTGCCGGAGTCTGCCAAAGCCGCTGCTAAAGAAGAAGCCGCAGCTGCAGGTCGCCCGGACGCGTGGCTTTTCACTCCTAAACGCACGTCCTTCACACCCGTACTGCAATACTGCAAGAATCGCGACCTGCGCAAGCAACTGCTCATGGATTACACAACACGCGGTAATCATGATAACGCCAATGACAACAAGTCCGTTATCAATCAGACCATGCGTCTGCGGCTTGAGAAAGCGCAACTCTTCGGATATGACAACGCGGCGGATTATATCTTAGCCGACTGTATGGCTAAAGACCACCAAACCGTAGATGCTTTCCTCCAATCCGTTTGGGAACCCAGCTTAGCCGCAGCCAAACGCGAAGCCGCTGCACTACAGGAACTGCTCGAACAAGACCTGCCCGGAGAAAAACTGCAACCATGGGACTGGTGGTACTATGCAGAAAAACTACGTAAAGCAAAATATGACTTGGACGAGGAGGCTATCAAACCCTACTTTGAACTGAGTAATGTACGTCGTGGGGCTTTCCAATTGGCGCATAATCTGTATGGACTGAACTTCGAGCAACTGGAAAACATGCCCGTTTATAACCCCGAAGTGGAAGTCTTTAAAGTAACGGAAGCGGACGGCTCACTCGTCGGTATCCTATATACCGACTATTTCCCCCGTGCCGGCAAACGACCGGGAGCATGGATGAACAATATCCTTCCGCAATATAAAGATGCCCAAGGTGTGGACCACAGACCGGTTATCATTAATGTGGGTAACTTCAACAAACCGACTCAAGGCAATCCGTCCTTACTCTCTTTAGACGACGTAGAAACACTCTTCCATGAGTTCGGCCACGCTTTACACGGCCTGATGTCTAAAGCCACATACAAGACCTTATCCGGAACAAATACTCCACGTGACTTTGTGGAATTACCTTCACAGTTCATGGAGAACTACTGCTACGAACCCGAGATTCTTAAGACCTATGCCTTCCATTATCAGACCGGAGAACTCATGCCTCAAGAGTTAATTGACAAGATTAACGCGGCGAAGAAGTTCAACCAGGGATTTGTGGAGACCGAATTGCTCTCTGCCTCCATATTGGACATGGACTATCATGAGTTAACCAACTGTGATACCATTGATGTCAATGCTTTCGAGGCGGCTTCGATGGCTAAGATGCACATGATTCCTGAGATTATCGTGCGCTATCGCTCTACTTTCTATAACCATATTTTCACAACAGGTTATGAGGCAGGTTACTACTCCTATACATGGGCTGCCGTACTCGATGCCGATGCTTTTGCGGCATTTAAAGAGACCGGAGATATCCTCAATCCCGAAGTAGCCAAGCGCTTCCGTCACCTCTTGGAACAAGGGGGTACGCGCGATGCACAGGAACTCTATCTGGAGTTCCGCGGAAAAGAAGCAGATCCCAAATACCTGCTACAACGCAAGGGATTTATTGACTGATGACCTATAATCAACGCATATTATTACGCCGCCTGCTGCCCGTAGCCTTCTGGCTACTGGCTTTAGGCGGCACAATTGCGTTGCCGCTTCTTATCCACGCTAACCTACCGGCTAATTACTGGCTTGGATTTATTCCCGCGGCGATAATGCTCATCGCAATTGTCATTGCCAAGTCCATTGACCGCCATGAGTCCTACGTCAACCGGATGTTCCGCATTACAATGTGGATGGGAATAGCATCCTATTGGCTTCCCACGATTCTATTTCTTATCCTTGTCTTTTGGGGATATGCGATATGGAAAGCAACTGCCAGTTTCAAGGCGTTTCTGGCTATAATTATTGCCTTGGCGATGGACGCAATCTATGCTTCCATCTTTATCTACTTGGGATGGATTAATAACACTTGGGCGCATTTCTTTGAGCCCGACTTTCAATGGGGATGGATTCCGGTGGCGGCCATAGCCTCAGCATGGCTCGCTTCTACCATTGTACGCGAATTCCTCCGTGAACGTTGATTCCCGCTTGAGCGTAATACCACGGACTATAATAACGGGAGCCGTCTTCAAACTGGCACATCCAGTTACCACCATTCGATTCGTACTTGCTGTCAAACAGGTTATTCACTTGTGCTATAAGGCTTATATCCGGCCACTTCTTAGGAAGCGGCAAACTATATTGCACTGTGAGGTTGGTTACCGTATATGGTTTTAGAACAGCTTCCTCGGACTTCGTATTGTCAAGATATTGTTTGCTAACGGCAATTGTCTGAATATCAGCACGCAGACCGGCGTAACTGAACGTAAACATATTGCTGAATGTCACATCCGGAGAGAATGCTGTAGTGACGGTACCAAAGTTTATCTCGTCCTGACGGATCTCTTCCCAATTCTCATCGTAGATAGATACCCAGTCTGTATAATCAGGTATCCAGCTATGTCCGATAGTCAGCGAGGTCTGCCATTCGAACCACGACACAGGTTTGCATCCGCCTGTTAACTCTATACCCGAGCGATAACTCTTAGGTACGTTACGCGTCAGGTAGGCACCTGTACTTGAGTATTTGCCGGTCAGCACTAACTGGTTTTTATAATCCATGAAGTACAGATTGGCGCCGATATGCCATTTGCGCGCCGTATAGGTATAACCTAACTCATAGTCAAATAATTGCTCCGGAAGCGGTACATCGTGTTCACCTGCTTCCGTGAAGTTTTTACGAGTCGGCTCCCTATTAGCCATAGCGAAATTGAAATAGACCTGATGACCATGATCATCGTAGGTGATACCTGCCTTCGGATTAAAGAAATGATAATGGCGAGTCACGTCCAAGGTCTCAAGGTCCTCGTCATTCACACCGTTAATGCGGTAATAGATATAGCGGTATTGCAGGTCTCCATACAAGGTGAGCCGGCGTTGCGCTTGATTAATAACGCGCCAATTGGCCTTTGCATAGATGTTACCCTCCGCCTTGGTGCCGCGGTTGCGGTAATACTCCTCGCCGATAACACTCTCGTAGGTATCATCCGTCACCTGTCCCCAGTGCTTACCTATATAATGGTTACCGGATACGCCGATAGCCACGTCCGCAGGTTCGGAACGATAGTTAACAGCCACTATACCTCCGTAGTAATGGTTGTCCAAGTTCTTAATCCTTACAAAATTGGAACGCTTGACATACGTCGTATCGTTCAATTTATAATCCGGCAGACCGAACGACTTATACTTCTTATCACCTTTCATCTGCTCGTAATTACCGCCTCCATGGGTATAATGCAGGGTAGCATCTAATTTCCAGTTAGCAGTAAGGCGTTGAGCCAAATGGAGTTGAAAATGTTGTTGCTTATAGTAATCGTTCTGATTGGGGTAGAATTGCTGATTGCCATTTTGGTCTATATATAGTCCGGCGGGATTATATCGTCTGTCACGTATCAAATCATCACGCGTTACTCCGTCCCAAGCCATATAAGTCTTTTCTGCTCCGCCGAAAGCAGAAAGAGACACTTGGGTTTTATCGCCATAGTAACCGATAGCACCATGATAGGAGAACAAGTCGGATGAGGCACGATACAAGTATCCGTCCGAATTGACCTTACTCAGTCGAGCCTCAATGCGCCAGTTTTTAGGTAACTTCACTTGTGCGCTTACCATCTCGCGGAAGGTGTTATACATACCACCGTTGAACTGCACGGACACATGCGCTGGAGCCGTATCATTGAGCATGGTGCGAGTAGGAAGGGTACTCATATTGATGGACGCACCGAACGAAGCAGAACCGTTGGTCGAAGTACCTACACCACGTTGTACATTAACGCTGTTCAGGCTTGACGACATATCCGTCATATTGACCCAGAACACAGTCTGACTCTCCGCATCATTGAGCGGCACATCGTTCACAGTCATATTGATACGGGTATGGTCCGTACCACGTACGCGGAAATAGGTGTACCCGACTCCTAATCCGTCATCGCTCGTTACGATAAGGGACGGAGTCTGTTGCAGCATATACGGCAGGTTCTGCCCCGTATTACTTTGATTAAGCACTTCGCCCGAAAGCTCTTGGTGCGTAGAAGTAGGTTGCTCTACGCGGGCAGTTACACTAATCTCCTGAATGTCACGACCGATAATGGTCAACGTGTCTCCTTTCGCTCCGAAAGCAGACAAGAACATGGCGCATGCGCCAACTAATAAGATGGATTTTTTCATTTTCTTTAGCAGCATTACCTGCTCAAGTTCAATGGGTATTATCTCAGCCTTGCGGCACCCCAAATGAAGATGAGAAGAAATTATTATTTGATTTTATAACTGAACGTAACGAACCAGCCCCATTGCCACATGTGCTGATTATCTATCACTTTCTTGCGGACCATATTATTGAGACCGAATTGATATCCGGCTTGCAGTCTATATCTGTCCCACTCAAATCCACCGCCGACAGCCCATTGGATATTAAAGCGGCTTACCTCATTATTCAGACGGTCGTACTCGCTTGTATGATAGCCTTTATCCTGCAACCACGTCTCAACTTTGCTACTGATATGCGGCTTTAAGAAGTCATGCTCCGTCAAACCGACGGCAATCTGAGGACCCGTGAAGAAGAACATATTGAGTTGCTTCCACAATCCTATATTATAGTACGCGCGTACGGGTATAGTCAGGTAAGATTGCAAAATACGATGCTGCATATACTCCTCTTGGACCGATGGCGCATCCATACTGCGCCAGTGTTCCTGACGTTGACCATATGTCAAGTCTATTAGCAGTCCGGTCTGAAGCGAGAAGTGCATCGGCAGCATGAAGTCAAACGTAGCACCTATGCGGCCTCCATGGAAATACATATCCATGAAGTTCTCATTACGGGACCATTGGTAATTCTGAGCATAGCCTATCTCTATTCGATACTCCATGCTAAAACTATAGTCATCCTGCTTCACCTCCTTACGGGTAGGATCAAAAATCTCGCCGTCGGAAGTCTGAAGGTCGGGACGCCTAATCGGTTCCTGCGCAAACGTACATACAAATATACAAGCGACGCACAATAATAAGACTATTTTCCGCATCTTGCTTCTATTTTAGGCTGCAAAAGTACTATTTTTTGCTGATATATACAATTTTTTGCATAAAAATTCACTTTTTTTACAAAAAAATTTGTGTAGTTCAAACTTTTGTTGTACTTTTGCACCCGCTTTTGGAGAAAA
>ODAI014505184.1_pt1 | contig 27526 bp, 29 predicted proteins | sample 1539321 | NCBI WGS metagenome assembly ODAI01 (sample SAMN02144231, study PRJEB22623) | gut metagenome | biome: sheep rumen | host: Ovis aries | place: New Zealand
TAATACTTCTGTCCGTCGATCTTGGCCCATCCGGTCTTATTGCCCTTCTTGGTGACGTAATACCACTTCTTGTTCTTCTTGACCCAGCCGAGCTTTACAGTGGCTTTCTTAGTGGAATTTGCCTCTTTGACGACGACAGACTGTGTCTGCTCTGTCACATAGCCTGCGGAAGCAGGGACCTGCGCGGCACTGACACCTGTCACAGGCAGAGAGGACACACTGAGTGTTGCGGCAAGCAGCATGGCGCATAAACGTACAGATTTCATTTTATTCTCCTTATACATACTACATGTGGCTATAGTTACACGCGATAATATAAGGAGTGAGTATTTCCATACGCTCTTCCCGCAAATATTATCACAAAGTTGTTTGGCAAGTCTTATATTACAACATCGTGTTTATATTTGCAAGTATTTTTTAATATTTATGTAATATTATTTTTAATATTTGTAACTTTATGTTTTATATTTGTTATGATTTTAGTAATATCTGCCTCGCGAGGGCAAAAATCACCGGATTCGACATAATGAATGTCAAAATCAGGTATTTTTATTTGAGCGCCGTTCCCATAAAATCCGCTGTGAACAGACAACAAAGCACCGGTCAGACAAGACCGCAAAAAAACAGAAAGATTGAGGTATTGGAAATTATATGTTTGATGTTATGAACTATGCAGACAGAAACGATGTTGAAGTTTCGATCCGCAAAGGTCACGATGGACGCACAGTTTGGGAGATCTTTTTGCGCGATCATAAACTGGGCATGACCGAGTTCACCCGAATCATCGATATAGAGATACGAGGACGTCTGGATCAGGACGGCTACCTGGAACTCAGGTGTGAGGAAATGATGGACCGGATCCGCAGCGCCCGAATGAAAAATGAATACAAGGATATTGAAATAAAGGAAAAGGAAAGGGCTGCAGAAATGCAGTCCTTTCCTCTTCTCTGTAAAGCATTTACAGTTCACCGTGATATCTGGCGTGTCGGACCAGATACCGGTCGACAGCCTGCTTGTTAAGTCCTTCTCCGATCACGATCAGCGCCTCCGTTCCGCTTTGACAGGGCGCCAGCTCTGTTTTGGCCCGAACGGCATTGATCCGGACCAGACTCTCCTGTCCCGTCCGCACGATCCCCTTGATCCTTTGGGCATTTCCGCAGCCCGGATCGTCGAATATACTCCTGACTGCATCCCGGATCTCCTGCTCCTTCATCTCAATATAGAAATAGAACAGAGAAGCAAAGCCATTCTGCTGCTCGACCTGATATTTTATATGGTCTTCGATCCTGTATCCGCAGCTTCCGATCCGGTCGAGGTCCTTCTCATCCATGGAATTCCAATCTAAAGCGATCACATCATCCCCGAACCTTCTGCTGCACCGGAATTCCTCCATCACCTCGTTCATAAGGGCCGTCGCCCGCGCCATCTCCTCTTTGGACGAAAGCTGCACTCTGCTCAGCAGAACACATCCCGCATTGGCGATCTGCGAAGCCAAAAGATACCTCGCCTCTTTGGAAAGTCCGCCCGTCATGTTGGCGCTCACGATCGATATCACATTTCCGGGCTCATACCATCCGTCCAAAGGCTCCTCGCGCAGCGTGTCAAAAAATTCATCGACGTCAAAGACGCCCGACGGCTCAACCAGAACCCGGTCATACCCCATCATAGCCATGGAGATCAGTTTCGTCTTAAAGCGCCTCCGGTGCGCCTCATATCCGTCCCCGCCGATCACCATCTCCAGCTCGCACCGGTCGCCCAAAAGGTCCTGCAGGAACATCATATCGACGTTGACGGCGCCGTGATCGTTTTCCAGGATGCAAATCCTTTCTCCCTTATTCATCAGATATCCGGCATAAAGCCTAATGAACGTGGTCTTTCCGGCTCCCAGAAAGCCCGTGATCAGATCGATCTTCATCATTACATCCGCACTCCTTTAGCAGTCATTTAGAGCCCTGAAAGCGGGCATCAGGACAAGTATAGCAAAAAACAAGAGCTGCCGCATTAAGCGAGAGGATCAAATCCCTTTCCGCACAAAAGAGAAAGCGCTGCACGCACTGATCGATCAGTGTGTGCAGCGCCCCGGATCATCCCAGACAGTTTTATTTCAGTTCTGTGGAATAATAAGGAACGATCAGGTGGGTCCCCGGGGTGACAGAGGGATAAGAAGTTCCGTCGAATCCCAGATTATTGATCGCGCAGAGTTCCTCCACATAGTCCTTCTGCGTCTCATAATAGTTTCTGTCGTCATATCGCTCTATGATATCCAGAAGATTCTCCTGATAGCCGACCGTGATCGTATCATAATACTTATATGCATCGGGAGCCTTCCTGCTCTGTGCTCTGGAGGCAATACCGCCAAGGCTGAGCATCATTACAAGGAGCGCGCCGCATAACAGGATCCGGAAGTTCCTGACCTTCCTGGCTCTCGCTCTGGCAGCCTTTCTTCGGGCATGGGCTCTCTTCCTGACGGAAGTATTGATCTCCTGAGACCTTGCGGACTCGACTGTGCGGCCGTTGCTCCTGAATTCATAAACGACGCAGCTTCTGTCTGCGGTTTCGCCGGCGCTGTAAAAGTCCCTTACTCTTGCAGTGTTTCCCTGTACGCAGGACATCACATCGATTCCCGAAGGGATCGCATTACTGCTTCTATATCCATACCTCTCCGATCCGGAATATGACTGTTTCATATTGTTCCCCTTTCCGTCCCTCTTTATCGCGAACCTATGTTTGCATAACCATATTCTATCGAACATCCATTCTTTTGTCAAGAAAAATCGAACATCTATTCTGAATATATGTTTGCTTTTTGCGTTTTAAGGTTATATAATGAAATTGGTCAATATTACTGTTTTCAATTATCATCATATACAGGAGGTCATAAGTATGCCCGCTAAGATATCGAAGAAACAGCAGGAGATACTGGACTATCTCAAGGAGGAGATCCTCTCGAAGGGATATCCGCCCACAGTGCGCGAGATCTGCGAGAAGGTCGGTCTCAAATCCACTTCTTCCGTGCACTCCCATCTGTCCACATTGGAGCGCAACGGATTTATACGAAGAGATCCCACCAAGCCGAGAGCCATTGAGATCTGCGACGACAGTTTCCAGATGGTCCGGACAGAAATGGCTTCCATCCCTGTAGTGGGAAATGTCGCCGCAGGGCAGCCTATTCTGGCCCAGGAGAATATCGAGAGTTACTTCCCCGTTCCTTCGGAATATCTTCCTTCCGGCGATTCCTTTGCGCTGCGCGTCCGCGGAGAGTCCATGATCAACGCCGGGATCTTTAACGGAGATCTCGTCTTCGTGAATGCCTGCAAGACGGCCAGAAACGGAGAGATCGTCGTTGCTCTGGTCGAGGACGGCGCAACCGTCAAGACCTTTTACAAGGAAAACGGCTATATCCGTCTCCAGCCCGAGAACGACTCCATGGATCCCATCATCGTAGATAACTGTACGATCCTGGGCAAGGTGTTCGGTGTCTTCCGAATGATGTGACCGTTCCTGCCGCAGCTTTCGTCCGGACAAAGATAATGAGAGAAGGGGCATGACACCCGCTCAGGATCGCCTGATCCTTTCGCTTACGTGTCATGCCCCTTTTGCATTCTTTATTGATCTGCCGCCCGGACGGGAAACTGTTTCACAGGTTATCAGGATCCACCTGCTTGCCGTCTCTCCAGATTCTCTCCAGGTCATAGAGAAGGCGATCCTCCTGACCGAAAATGTGAACGATAACGTCGCCGAAGTCGAGAAGGACCCAGCTTGCGTTGTCGTATCCTTCTACCTGCTTGAGAACGGCGCCCGCCTTCTCCATCTTTTCGCTGACTTCGTCGGACAGCGCCTGGATCTGGGGACGATTCGAACCATTCGCAATGATGAAGTAGTCAGCGAGAACTGACACTTCACTGATATCGATCACGCGGATATCGGTTGCTTTTTTCTCCTCGAGGGCCGCAATCGCAATGCGGGCAAGTTCTCCGGATCTGTCTTTGGTGCTTACTTGTTCACTCATAGAATTTCCTCTCTTCATCACATCTTCTGTAATACTCATAGGTTTTCTGTGTCATCGGGTCTACATCCGCGCCCGTCGTCGCAAGGTAGCTGAGCGTGTCCTTCAGGATCTGAAGAACGCATTCGTCTATGCTCTCGTAAGCGAGTTTCCTGACCAGAGGAAGATTGGGAGCGGAATCTCTTCCGGGTTCTATATAGTCCGCCACAAAGACGATCTTTTCCAGAAGGCTCATTCCGGGCCTTCCTGTTGTGTGGAACCTGATCGCGTTCAGGACGTCCTCGTCCTTCACTCCGTATCTGGTCTGGGCCAGCACAGCACCTGCCTTGGAGTGCAGCAAAGAGCCGCTGTTTCTTTCGTAATCGGAAACTGCAGCACCCGCTTTTTCACAGATCTTGAGCATCTTTGCCGTGCTCATGCATTTTGCGCAGTCGTGAAGAAGACCAGCCGTTTCGGCCATATCAATATCCGTCCCGTAGCACATGGCCAGATTGGCGGCTGTGCTCGCGACGTCGAGTGTATGGACGAAGCGCCCGTAGGCGAGCTCCGACTCCAGTTCCCTGATCAGATTAATGCGCTCCTTTTTATTCAAATATCTGCTCCTTTAGTCCGGTGTGTACCTTGCTGCCATTATGATTTGTAGATACCCTTCTCCATTATATAACTTTCCAGAGAATCAGGCACCAGATAATGTATGGATTTTCCGGAACCGACCCTCTCGCGGATATCTGTCGAGGATATGCCGATCGAGGGGATCACGACCGGAAGGATGCGCGCCCCGTATTTTACCCTGAGCGCTTCCGCCTCTTCCTCCAGCTTTTTCGGATCCACCTGGTCCTCCCGCATGGCTGCAAGAACCGTGCAGGCGTCAAAGATGCGCCCGGGCTCCCGCCAGGTCCCCATCATGCAGACGGTGTCCGCGCCGACGATAAAATAGAGCTCCGAATCGGGATTCTGGCTTTTGATCTCTTCCAGAGTCTCATAGCTGTACGTGTTTCCGGGTCTTTTTGTCTCTATATCCGAGACCTCAAAGGGCGCGTAGTCCGACGCCGCGATCCTGGTCATCTCCAGCCTGGTTTCCGCCGGAAGCACCTTCTGCGCCCGGTGATCCTTAAAATAGGAGTGGCCGGAGGGAATCAGCAGGACCCTGTCCAAGCCATACTGATCCCTTGCCTGCTCCGCAATGATCAGGTGCCCCATATGGATGGGATCGAAGGTTCCTCCGAGTATTCCGATTTTTTGACTCTTTCCGGTATCCATTGCATGGCTCCTTATTTGGGAAGAATGATCTTGGGGTTTTCCTTGAAGGGTTTGTAGAGCACAAACTTTCTTCCGATGACGAGAACCACCTGCGACCGGGTCCGGCCCGCCAGCGTCTCCGCGGCTTCTCTGGGTGTGACGGGGGCCATCTTCATCACGGCTCCCTTGAGCAGTTCTCTGGTATTAAAGGCCTCCTCCGCCGAAACGACCGCCTCGGGGCTGACCCCGTTCTTTCCGACGGAAATGACGGGATCAAGCGCATTGGAAAGCCCGATCAGATAAGATCTCTGTTTACTGGTAAGCATACTATCTCCTTTATATCCTGCCGCCCGGCCCCGCACAGCAGGTATCATACCGGGCAGTCCATATTCTTAATCGTAATAGTCGAAGCGGTGGCCGTACAGTCTGACCGTATCGCCCTCCTTGCATCCGAGCTCCTTGAGGCGGTCGATGATCTTGTTCTCCTGTAGGAATTTCTGGAAAAAGATGAAGCCCTTCTCCGTCTCAAGATTCGTATATCCGAGCATTCTCTCGATCCTGGGTCCTTCGATCACATATTCCTTCGCTTTTTCGTCATACTCGACCGTGAAAGGAGCAGAGGCGTCAAGCTGCAGCATCTCATCGGGGTCGTACTCCTGCTCGAAGACCGTCGTCTGCGCGGGCATCTCCGCCAGAAGACCGCTCACATGGTACAGAAGCTCCTTTACGCCCTTTCCGGTGGCTGCGCTGATGGGGAACACTTCAATGCCCAGTTCCGCGCAGTATTCTCTGATGCGGTCAAGGGCATCGGAGCCCTCCTCCAGAAGGTCGCATTTATTGGCCGCAAGGACCTGCTTTTTCTGTCCGATCTCCGACTCGTAGGCCGTCAGCTCCCTGTTGATCGCCTTGATATCCTCGACCGGATCTCTTCCCTCCGATCCCGCCGCGTCCACGACATGGATCAGGAGTTTGGTTCTCTCAATGTGGGCAAGGAACTCGTGTCCCAGTCCCGCTCCCTCTGCAGCGCCTTCGATCAGGCCGGGTATATCCGCCATTACAAAGCCGTTTGCTCCGTCCAGATCCACCACGCCGAGAATGGGACTGAGCGTGGTAAAATGATAGTTGGCGATCCTGGGTTTAGCGTTGCTGGCCATGGACAGAAGTGTCGATTTGCCGACATTGGGGAAGCCCACAAGGCCTACGTCCGCGATCATCTTGAGTTCAAGAAGCAGCTCCAGCGTCCTGGAAGGCTGGCCGGGCTGCGCATATTTGGGGGCCTGCATGGTAGATGTCGCATAATGCATATTGCCGTTTCCGCCCTTGCCGCCCTTCAGGATCATATATCTCCTGTTGCTGCCCGACATATCGGCGATGATCTTGCCGCTCTGCGCCTCTCTGATGATGGTCCCCTCCGGAACCTTGATGACAAGATCTGCTCCGGTCCTGCCCGTGCAGCGGCGCTTTTTGCCGGGTTCGCCGTGTTCGGCCTGATATTTGCGGATATGACGGAAATCCACCAGTGTATTGAGCCCGTCATCCACTTCAAAGATGACGCTGCCTCCGTTTCCGCCGTCTCCGCCGTCAGGTCCTCCTGCCGGCACATATTTTTCTCTTCGGAAAGAAACGTGGCCGTCGCCGCCTTTTCCGCTGCTCACCACAATTCTTGCTTTATCTATAAACATGCTTCTCTTTTTTCTCCTGCTGTATAAGCGTTCGGGCCGGAAGGCCTTTCGCCCTCCGGAACCGGTCCTGAGCGGTCTGCCGCCTCGTTTTCAATCGCAAAGGACTTCAGACAGTGCCTGACGCCTGCCTGAAGTCCTTACAATACTCGCTATTCCCTGCTGTAATTACTGCTGTGCCTCTACGGGGTGGACAGAAGCTCTCTTCTTGTCCTTGCCTACGCGCTCAAAGCGAAGGATTCCGTCGGTCAGTGCATACAGGGTGTCATCACCGCCGATGCCTACGTTAAGGCCGGGGTGAATGCTGGTGCCGCGCTGTCTGTAAAGGATGTTGCCGGCCTTGACGAACTGGCCGTCAGCTCTCTTGGCGCCAAGTCTCTTTGCGTTGGAATCACGTCCGTTCTTGGTGGATCCCATTCCCTTTTTATGAGCAAAGAACTGAAGGTTCAAATTTAACATGACTATACCTCCTGAATTTCAAATCTCAAGTATTTCTCTCCGTACTCCTTCCTGATCCACTTGAGCCCATGGATCATGGAGTCTACGAGAAGTGATGCTTCTTTGGTCGGAACACTGCGGAAGACGCATGTGAGAAGTCCGCCCTCCTCGCTGTCATAGTCACAGCCGATGTCTTCATGGAGCAGATCCGTAAGACAATTGACCGTGTTGATCACAATGGCGGAAACTCCCGCGCAGACCACATCTCCGTGCGGCCTGAGGACATTGACCAGCCCCCTGCTCGATGCATACTCCGCATGTCCGCTGCAGATAAAGGATTTATACTCCCCGTTCTGCCTGGTGATTATAACCCGGATCATTGACAGCCGTATGATCAGCCGTTGATCTTGTCGATCTTAACGCGGGTGTAGAGCTGTCTGTGACCATTCTTCTTGTGATAGCCGGTCTTTCTCTTATAGTGGTAAACCACAACCTTCCTGCCCTTGCCCTGATCCATAACAGTTCCTGTTACGGTAGCGGATGCAACGTCTGCGCCGACCTTCATAGCGTCGCCGCCGATGCAGATGACCTTGTCAAAAGTGACCTCTGTGCCACTCTCTCCCTCGATCTTCTCGATATCGATGATATCTCCTTCTGAAACTTTGTACTGCTTGCCACCTGTTGCGATAATTGCGTACATTCTGGTACCTCCTTCTTATAAAAACTCGCTGATTGCGGCGGTCCGCCTCACGCGGACACTTTCTATGCTGCTGTTCCTGCAGTACCATACAGCGCAGCACATAAAAAGCCTCATCATGCGGCATACTCAAATAACATAACAGAAGAACCCCTGACTGTCAAGGATTTTCATCTTCCTTTTTCTGTCTTCTGGCCAGCTCCTCGGTGACATTCTCCCAGGTGATTCCTTTCTCCGCCATGACTACCATCAGATGATAGAGATAATCGGCAATCTCATATACGATCTCGTTGGGATTGGGATTCTTGGCGGCAATGACGATCTCCGTCGCCTCCTCTCCGAGCTTCTTGAGCATCTTGTCAATGCCCTTGTCGAAGAGGTAATTGGTGTAGGAGCCCTTTTTGGGATGATCTCTCCTGTCCGTGATCGTCTGATAATCTCTGAGGAGGACCGTCTGGGGATTAAAGGTTTCTTTTCCTTCCTCCTTAAGCACCTCCTGGAAGAAGCAGGAATGGCTTCCGGTGTGGCAGGCCGCGCCGACCTGCTCTACTTTGGCAAGCAGCGTGTCCAGGTCGCAGTCAGCCGTCAGCGAGTGCACATACTGAAAATGCCCGCTGGTGAGCCCCTTGACCCAGATCTCCTGCCGGCTTCTCGACCAGTAGGTCATCCTGCCGGTGGCGACCGTCATATTATAAGCTTCCTCATTCATATAAGCGACCATGAGCACCTGGTCGGTGGACGCCTCCTGCACGACCACGGGAAGAAGTCCGTCCGGGCCGAGTTTGAACCGGCTCCATTCGATCGCGGCTTTTCTGATCCTGACGGGAATTCCGGAAGCATTCAGTTTATTTCTGACAAAGCGGAGCTTGCCGATCCTCTTGTTGACGCCGCTTCCTGTGACGCCGCTGATGCCGGCCGGTGTGAGCGTTTCTCTGACGCACTGGTCCTCTCCGATCATGCAGATCACGGGGACCTCCGTCTCCAATTTGGTGAGTCCCGTAAAGGGCGCAGCCCCGACGTAGATCAGGCAGGAAAGATTGCCCCTGATCAGCGCTTCATTCCGGATCAGATCCGCCTCGTCCGAAAAGCATCCGGCGATCCTGTCCGCGCCGAATTTGTCCGCGACTTCCGCTGCAATTGCGGCATTGCCGTCTTTGGAGAGATTGAGGCAGGCCATGGCGCAGCCCGCATAGAGGAATTTTTTGACGTCCTCCATGCGCCTTACCCGTCCCGCGGCGATCACGGGGATCCGGGTCCGGCCGCAGATCTCCCTGATCAGATCATTGTGATTCTCCTGCTCACCGTCGGTGTCAGAAAGATCAAATACCATGAGGGCATCTGTGAATCCGTTGTCATACGTCAGCGCAAGATCCGCCGGATCTTCAGCGGCCGCTTCGCGGTCCTCGAAATCTCTGACAGCCTTGCCTTTATATAAATAAATGGCGGGAATCAGCTTTTTATACTTCGTGTCCATTCTTCTCCTCAACAAATTGTGTCAAAATATTGCGGCGGCGGTCACTTCCGCCTCCGGTCAAAGGCTTCCTTTGGTGCTGAGCACGTCCGTGATCCGCTCTTCTCTCTGCGTCGCCATGTCCAGCGCCTTGGAAAAGCACTTGAACATTCCCTCGATGATATGGTGGGCATTGGTGCCGGAGAGAACTCGGAAGTGCAGATTCATCGCAGCGCTGTAGGAAACGGAGTAAAAGAATTCCCGCACGAGCTCCGTGTCGAAATCCCCGACCATAGGCGCCTGAAAGTCTGCGCCCTCCATGACGAAATACGGTCTTCCGCACAGGTCCACGGCGCAGAGGATCAACGCTTCGTCCATGGGAAGGACAAAAAAGCCGTATCTCTTTATGCCTTTCTTATCTCCGACAGCCTCTTTGATGGCCTGCCCGAGCACGATTCCGGTGTCCTCTACTGTGTGGTGGCCGTCCACATGAAGGTCTCCCTCCGCCCTGAGCGTCATATCAAACAGTCCGTGTCTTGTAAACGCGTCCATCATATGGTCAAAAAAGCCTATGCCGGTGGACAGCTCCGCCTTGCCGCTGCCGTCCAGATTCAGGCACATGGTGATATCGGTCTCCCCGGTCTTTCTGTGAACTTCCGCGATCCTCTCTCTCATGATCACTCCTCCTCAAACCGCACAGCTATGGAGTTCGCGTGAGCCGTCAGTCCCTCGCTCTTTGCAAAGAGCTCGATATCCTTGTGCACGGCCCGCAGCGCCTCCCTGGAATAGGATATGATGCTGGTCTTCTTTATAAAATCGTCCACGCCGAGGGGCGAGAAGAATCTCGCCGTCCCGTTGGTGGGCAGAATGTGGTTGGGTCCGGCAAAATAGTCTCCCAGAGGTTCCGAGGAATAGCTTCCCAGGAAGATGGCCCCTGCGTTGCGGATCCTGGTCATCACTTCATAGGGATTCTCCGTAATGATCTCGAGGTGCTCGGAAGCAATGGTGTTGGCCGCTTCGACCAGGTCGTCCATGGTCTCTCCCACAAAGATATATCCGTAATCCTCCAGGGACTTTGTGATGATCTCCGCCCTGGACAGCGTCTTCAAAAATCCGTCGATCTCGTCCGATACAGCCTCCGCCAGCTTCTCGTCCGTTGTCAGAAGGATCGCGCTGGCCATGGGATCGTGTTCCGCCTGGGACAGAAGATCCGCCGCCACAAACCTGGGATTGGCAGTGTTGTCCGCAATGACCAGGATCTCGCTGGGACCTGCTACAGAGTCGATCCCGGTCACGCCGAAGCATTCCTTCTTGGCCAGTGCCACGAAAATATTGCCCGGTCCGGTGATCTTATCCACCTTGGGGATCGTCTGCGTCCCGTACGCCATCGCCGCGATGGCCTGCGCGCCGCCTGCTTTATAGATCTCGTCCGCTCCGGCAATATCCGCTGCGACGATCGTTCCCGCGGCCGCCTTTCCGTCTGCACCGGGCGGCGTGCACATAACGATCTTTTCAACGCCCGCCGTCTTAGCGGGAACGATGTTCATCAGCACGCTGGAGGGGTAGACCGCTCTTCCCCCGGGGACATAACAGCCGGAAACCGCGATCGGCGTAATCTTCTGCCCGAGGATCACTCCGTCCTCCCTTGTGGTGATCCAGCTGGTCCGCTTCTGTTTTTCGTGATATTCCCGGATATTATCCGCTGCTTTCTTCATCACTTCGATCAGGGCCGGATCCAGCGCCTCATAGGCCTCCCGGATCTCCTCCCGGGAGACGCGGAGCGTCTCACTCGTCAGATCGCAGTGATCGAACTGTCTGCTGTAGGCGATCAGAGCTTCATCGCCGTTGGCGCGGACATTTTCAATGATATCCCGGACCGTCTTTTCGTACTCTCCGTATCCGGACGCGCCTCGTCCGATCAGGTTCTCCAGCGCTCTCGCTTTGGTATTCTCATCCAGTTTTACGATTCTCATTTTCTTACCTCCATGCCGAAGCGCTTTGCGCTGTTTATTCCAGGCAGTCCCTGACGTTTCCGATGATCTCCCTGATCCTGCGGGTCTTCATCTGCATGGAGACCTGGTTGACGATCATTCGCGCGGAGACGGGACATACCTCCTCAAGTACCGCCAGTCCGTTTTCCTTCAGGGTGGACCCTGTCTCCACAATATCCACGATCACGTCGCCCAGGTCCACGATGGGGCCAAGTTCGACGGATCCGTTGAGTTTAATGATATCAATGGTCTGGTGCTTCCTGTTATAGAAGTAATCTTTGGCTATATTGGGGTATTTGGACGTGACGCGGATCATCTCGTGGTGCAGAAGAAGATCCCTCGCCTCCTCCGGTCCGCAGACGCACATTCTGCATCTGCCGAATCCCAGATCCAGCACTTCATATACTCTGCGGTTCTCCTCCATGATGATATCGGAGCCCACGACGCCGATGTCCGCCGCGCCGTACTCCACATACGTCGGCACATCGGGTCCCTTGGCCAGAAAGAAGCGGAGCTTCTGCTCTTCGTTGACAAAAATGAGTTTGCGCGATTTTTTGTCTCCGAGCTCTTCGCAATAGTAGCCCGCTTTGCCCAAAAGCTCCATGGTCTTATCCGCAAGGCGTCCCTTTGTCAGGGCGATCGTAATATAATCGTTCACGCTGTCCTCCGTTTTCTTTCTGTCACGCCTGTCCGCTCTCAGGAAGAAGAGCGGTCCGAAAGCCCGCCGCCCGGCTCATGCGGGCCGCTTTGAGGGCTTCTTCGTAGTTGGTCTCATTGTAGTAGATCTTTTGGACCTCCGGCTCCCCGTCCGCCGGAATATGCTGTCTGCGCATCGCCTCCATAAGAGGGTCGATGGAGATCATGCATCCTATGGCCGGCGCTTTTTTGCCGAAATGGCTCAGCAGCTGGTCGTAGCGGCCGCCCGACGCGATGGGTTCTCCTGTGCCGTAGGTATATCCCTTGAAGATGATACCGGTATAATAATGATATTTGCTCAGGAGAGAGAGGTCAAAGCTCACAAACCGGGAGAGATCATAGGCGTCCACGACCTTAAAGACCTCGATCAGTCTTCCGACAGCCTCCGCCGTCCTTTCGTTGGGAGCCTCCTTCCGTGCCTCGCTCAGATCCTGCGCCGTCTCCATAAAGTCCCTGATCCTGAGGAAGAGGTCTCTGTCCTTTCTCGAATATCCCTCGCTCTTTAAAAGGTCCTCGGCGGCAAAATAGTTCTTGCCCGAGATCTCGTCCCTGAGAGCGCTCTCGACGCCCGGGTCCATCTTCAGATACTCACAGAGTCCCTTGAAATACTCCACATTTCCGACGCTGATCTGGAACTCTTTAAGTCCTGCCGCCAGAAGGCTCTCGATCAGCATGGCGATCATCTCTCCGTCCGCCTGCGCACTGCCGTCGTTCATGAGCTCGGCGCCCATCTGCGTCGTCTCCTTGAGTTTCCCCTGCAGCTCCGACGTGTTGGAAAAAGCGCTTCCCTGGTAGCAGAACCGGAGCGGCCTCGGGTCATCCATGAAATACTTGGCGGCGCATCTGGCCACAGAGGGCGTGAAGTCGGGCCGCAGGACCAGTGTATTGCCTTCCTTGTCGAAGAACTTATAGAGTTCTCTCGAGGGGGTTGTCCCGATCTCATTGGAGAACACGTCAAAATATTCAAAGGAAGGCGTCGTCAGGTCCTCATATCCGTAGAGATGGATCTGCCCGGCGATCTTTTCGATGGTACTTAACCTGGCAGCGTTCTCTTTCCCGTATAGATCCCTGACTCCCTCGGGCGTATGCAGAAGATCCTGGGCTTTTCTGTTGGCGTAATACATGCGTTCTCCCTCGCTTTAATATGGTACAGTGCTAATTTGTTAGCATGTGAAATCATTCGAAGTATATCGTATAATACCGGCTGTGTCAAATCCCTGCGCCGCCGGCGGGCGGATTTTCTCCTCATTGATCGGAATCGCTGTCCCTCTCGGCCAGATCCCTGTTGATCATTTCCAGATACGGCACCAGCACTCCGTGCTTATGGGGCAGCACCCAGTTCATATCCAGCTCATCCATCCTGAAGCTCTTTCTTCCGCCGGCCTGCGCCCTCTCCCAGAAGGGGAGGAAATGGCGGAAAGGCAGGTAGTAATAAAAGCCCTCCTCCGTGTAGCTGATCAGAAAGAAAGCGATCCCGTCCTGCTCTTCGAAGCTTTTCATAAACTCCACCTGATGGGGATGCACATTCTGCAGGGCAAACGTCTTTTTCCTGCACTCCTTGGCGTCGAAGCACACGGGGATTCCCTGGATCACGCCGATATAGTCGACGGTACTCTTCTGGTCAAAATAGGCCAGCGTGATATGCCTGTTCTCACTGTCGATCCTGATCGGGGTAATGGGCGTGGGCACTTTCTGTATGAGAGCCAGTTTCTGCTCCTTGTATTTTTCGTTCGTGCGGTTGATCTCGTCTTCAAAGAGCGAGCCGCGGAGTCCTCTTGATTTCCAGGTAGGCATGGTCTTATTTTCCGTTTCGAACGATCTTTTCTATCTCTTCTTCGATGCGGGCAGCTCTCTGTACAGGGAAGGCGGTTCACAGAGGATCGTCTTCTCTGAAAGCGCAGACAGCGCTCCGTCCAGGCGGGGAAACTCGAGCCGGCAGCACCAGAGCATCTGTCCCCTCAGGCCGTATTCCCTGCGGATCTTCTCATTGAGGGCCGGGTCGCCGTATTTGGGATCTCCCACTACGGGATGGCCTATGGACGCCAGGTGGCTGCGGATCTGGTGGGTCTTTCCGGTGACCAGCTCCATCTCCAGAAGGGAGTATGAGGGACCGCTCGCGAGGACCCTGTACAGAGTGCGTGTCCATGAAGAACCCGGCTCTTCCCCCTTCTTTTTCCCGGCGTCTGCAGCCTGAAAGCGGACTGTGTTAGCCGCCCGGTCCTTCTTCAGATATCCTTCGATCTCTCCGCTTCCGGTCACGGTTCCCAGAACGGCAGCCTGGTAGAACTTGCGCAGAGTCCGGTCCCTGAGCAGGGCAGATGTCTCCCTGGCGCCGGCCAGTGACTTGGCGCAGATCAGGATCCCGCCGGTGTTTCTGTCCAGCCTGTTGCAGACGGAGGGGCGGTATTCCCGGAGGGTCCTCCCGTCCGCTTCTCCCTTTTCCAAAAGATAGCCGATCAGCCACTCGTTCATAGACCGGTCGTTCTCTCCGGCCTTCTGGGAGAGCACGCCGACGGGCTTTCTGACCAGCAGTACATGGCTGTCCTCATAGAGGATCCCTTTGTCTCCGATCCTTGCCCGGATCTGTCGGTAGGCCCTGCGGTACTCCTCCAGGGCTTTCGTGCCGCTCTCATCCCCGGCGGGATGATTCCCCCCGGTTTCTCCTCCGAATCCGGAGACCGTCTCATCAGACAGAAAAAGCGTCACCAGATCTCCTTCCAGAAGAAGCTCACTGCCGGACGCTTTTTTGCCATTGAGTGTAATATTCTTTTTCCTGAGCATTTTATAGAGGAAGGAGGAAGGCGCGCCGGGCAGCTTGCGCTGCAGATACTTGTTAAAGCGCTGCCCCTTCTCCGTGCTCTTTACTGTCCATTGTCTCATGCCGTTCTCTCTCAGAGGGAAATGGATTTGAGCAGATTCATGACGCCGATCACGCTCTTCTTCTCCCTGTTGTCCTGCAGGCGGTTGAGATCGTCGAGTCTCCCCGTATAATTGTCGAGATTCCGGAAGATCTTAACCGTGTACCCTTTAAATCCGTCGTTCTCCAGCATTGTCCTGATATGCATTTCTCCGGCCTTGACGTCGATCCTGGCGTCTTCCGTGAACGCGCACACCGATTTGCCCGCACATACGGCGTGGCTGATGGAGAAGTTCTTGTCATAGCTGGTCATAAACAGGTCATACGCGCCCTCGAGACGTCCTGCGTGAAGCTCGATGATGTCCCTTGCCTTTTCCGAGCAGCCTCCCGCTCTCATGAACATCACGAAATCCACGGCGAATTTACCCACTCCGATACAGCAGAGAGCCGCCAGGATCGTAAAGATGTTCTTGTTGGTTCCGAAATACCAGCGGGCGCCGAAATACATCCCGAGTACCGCTGCCAGAAGCAGAGCGGTTATAAGGCCCAGCCGCACTCTTCCTCTCTTTATATAGCCGTAAGTTCCCTTTTTGCCGATCATATATGCTCCGTAAATATCAAAGCAGGACATCCTTCCGCTATACGAAAAGATGTCCCGCCGAAAGTCTGTCCGGTATTATTCCTGAACCATGTCCGTGTTCACAAAATCGGAATCATCCTCTTCTGCTACGTTGTCAGCAGGCTCTTCCTCCACTTCCTGCATCAGTTCGGAATTCTCGTCCTCAGGGAGAAGCTCGGCGCGGTTCTGCCGTACCGTATCGATGTAATCCGACATTTCAGAGTGGAAATTGGAGAAGATGGACGTCAGGTTGTTGCGCGCGCTGACTGTATTCTGCTCAAGCTGGGCAAGCATGTCGTCCATGTACTGGGCTGCGGATGCCCTGTAGGAATTTGCCTCGCTGATCGCCTTGTCCAGGATATCCTGCCCCTGCTGGGTGGCCAGACGCACGATCTCGTTCGCCTGCGCATAGGCCTGCTGCATGATCTCATGTTCGTTGACAAGCTCATTGGTGTGCACCGTCGCCTCGTTGATCATCTCCTCGGCTTTTCTCCTCGCATCCTCAAGGATCGCCTCCTTGTTGTTGATGATGCGCTGATAGTGCCTGATCTCCTCAGGCGTTCTGGCGCGAAGCTCCTCAAGCAGGGCGTCAAGCTCATCCTTGTCCACAATGATATTTGTCTTGGAAAAAGTCTGGTATCTGCAGGAATCAATAAAATCCTCGATCTGGTCGATCTGCTGCTCGATTTTGCTGCTCATGTACCTTAATCCTCCTTAGTTTTTATAAAATTCCGGGTGAAGGACTTTCATCTTGCTGATTACTTCCTCTTCGATGGACGGCGGAACGCAGAGACTGATATCTCCTCCGAAAGAGGCGATCTCCTTGACGACAGAGGAACTCAGATAGGCGTATTCCATACTGCTTGTGATAAAGATCGTGTCCAGCCAGCCGTCCGAAATGGTGCGGTTTGCATGGGCGATCTGGAGCTCGTACTCAAAGTCCGTCACTGCGCGAAGTCCGCGGACTGCAATATGACAGTCGATTTTTCGTGCATAATCCATGAGTAATCCGTAGTAGGAATCGACATGCACATTCGGAATATTTTCTGACACTTTGCGTAACATTTTAACACGTTCATCTACAGAAAACAATGGAGTTTTTGCTTTATTGTCCAAAACGCAGACTGTCAGATCGTCGAACATCTCCGCTGCTCTCCTGATGATATCGATATGTCCGTAAGTTACAGGATCGAAGCTGCCCGGGTATATTGCAAGTTTCATTGTGTGTAAGTCCTTTCTGCTCCTTAAACCTTAGTCTTGCGCGCGTCTTATGAAAAGGTGCCGGTTGGCCTTGTAGACCTTTTCCCTCACAAGCTGCAGGCCGATCTGCGGCAGGTAGGAAAAGTCTGTGTTCAGCGAAGACTCCACGATAATGAGCGTCTGATCGGTCACATATTTCTCAGCCGCCAATGCGCGGAGTATATCATGAACAGTCTCCGACTCATAGGGCGGATCCACATAAATGATATCCGCTTCCTTCTCATGTATGTGGCGAAGAGCGCTGAGCACATCCTGCTTGAGAAGAACCGCTTCCTCCTCGAAATGCGTGGTGTGAAGGTTCTTCTGAATGCAGGCCGCAGCCTCTCTGCCGTTCTCGACGAAATACGCCTTTCTGGCGCCGCGGCTCAGCGCCTCGATGCCGATCGCGCCGCTGCCGGCGCACAGGTCGAGAAATACCGATCCGGGCACGTCCGCCTGGATGATATTGAACAAAGTCTCTTTAATGATATCCTGTGTGGGCCTCGTATCGAGACCGTAGGGCGCGATCAGTTTCAGTCGTCTCGCGCTTCCCGCTATAACTCTCATGGTTTTATCCTCTGAAGCTGTTTCTAATCTAAAGTGTATATAATCTTCTCTTTTTTGTCTATCTTTAAAAACGCTTACTGCCTCTTCCGTTTCTGCTGCCGCTTCGGACCTTGGCGAGGTCGATCTCCGTATCCCTGTGGATGAGCGGCTCCGTCTCCTTCTCTCTGCACAGGACCGCTCTCTCGACCAGGTCATCCTTCGCAAGCTTGATCCCCTGCATGCCGGCCGCCGTCTTCTTCATCTCGGTGATCTGATCCAGAGGGAATTTGAGAAGGTATCCGTTTCTCGTCATGAGCACCGCATATTTCTGGTCCGTGATCACGCCTGCGTAGACGAGGGCGTCTCCCTCCCCGAGCTTTGTCGCGTTGATCGTCTTCATGCGCGTCTCAAACTCGCCGCCGCTGACTATTTTGACAAGACCCTGCGCCGTCACGAACAGCATTCTGTAGAGATTGAGATCCGACTGGCTGCAGACCGTGACGATCTCCTCTTTCGCGGAATCGTAGTTGCCGATGTTGTCAATGGGAATGCCCTTGTCCTTGAGCCGTCCCATGGGCAGATCGGAGACCTTGACAGTGTGGAGTATGCCCGCGTCTGTGAACAGGCAGATCCTTCCTGTACTGCGGCAGGTGAAATAGTACTTGTAGCCGCTCCGGATCGCCTCCTGATTTCTCGCGTAGGCAGCGGGGTCCATGGTCTTGGCGTAGCCGAAGCGGTCCATGACGAACAGAAGCTCCCTGTCCTCGTCGCTTTCTTTTACGGTAAAGACGGCCGCCTCCGCCTGAACGATCTCCGTCCTTCTCGGCCTTCTGTACTTGTCCCGGATCTTTGTCAGGTCGCCGCGGAGGACTCTCGTCATGGAGTCATGTTCCTCCAGGATGTCCTCGTAAAGATAGATGTTGGACACCGTCTCGTCGTGCTCCTTAATGAGCGCTTCGAGCTCGAGGCCGATCAGCTTGTACAGGCGCATGTCGAGGATCGCGTCCGCCTGGGCCTCCGTGAAGGCCAGCTGGGTCGCCATGATCTCGGACTCCTCGCTCCGGAACTTAATGCCGCCGGTCTCGCCGTTGACCAGGCAGTTCTTGACCGTCTTTCTGTCTCTGGCTCCGCGCAGGATCTCGATGATCAGGTCAATGACGTTGACGGCCTTGATCAGGCCCTCCTGGATCTCCCTCTTCCTGCGCTCCTTCTCCAGCATATTCTGGTATTTTCTGGTCGTAGTCTCGTAGAGGAAATCCATGTTGGCCTTGAGGATCTCTTTGAGACTCAGGGTCTCCGGCCTTCCGTCGCGGATGGCCAGCATATTGACGCCGAAGGTGTCTTCCAGGCGGGTCTTCTTGTAGAGAAGATTGCGGAAATTGTCCACGTCCGCATCCTTCTTCAGCTCGATGACGATCCGGATCCCTTCTTTATCGGACTGGTTCGTGATATCGATAATATCGCTCGTGATCTTCTTTTCGGCCAGGGCCGCCACATCGGAGAGGAACTTGCCTATGCCGGCTCCGATCATCGTGTAGGGGACCTCTGTGATCACGAGATTGATGTGCCCCGATCTTCCCTTTTCCACTTCTGTCCGGCCCCGCAGGCGCACTTTACCCGTGCCGGTCTCATAGATCTCGGGGAGTTCGTCCCGGTTGACAACGATGCCGCCCGTGGGGAAGTCCGGTCCCTTGACATAGCGCATAAGTTCCGCATTCGTGAGTTCCGGGTTCTCCATGAGCGCGATCTCCGCGTCGATGACTTCCGCCAGATTGTGAGGCGGGGTGCTCGTAGCCATTCCTACCGCGATCCCCTCGGAACCGTTGATCAGGAAGTTGGGGATCTTGACGGGCAGGACCGAAGGCTCCTTTTCGTTCTCGTCGAAATTGGGGACGAAATCGACGACGTCCTTGTCCAGATCGGACAGAAACGCCTCTTCCGTCACCTCCTGGAGTCTGGCCTCGGTGTATCGCATGGCCGCCGCGCCGTCTCCCTCGATATTGCCGAAGTTGCCGTGTCCGTTTACGAGGGGCAGCTCCTTCTTGAAATCCTGGGCCATGACGACCAGAGCGTCGTAGATCGAACTGTCTCCGTGCGGGTGATACTTACCCATCGTATCGCCGACGATACGCGCGCTCTTTCTGAAGGGTCTGTCGGACCGGATCCCGAGCTCGTGCATATCATAGAGCGTTCTTCTCTGGACGGGTTTAAGGCCGTCCCTGACGTCGGGCAGCGCTCTTGCTACGATGACGCTCATCGCATAGTCGATATACGATTTCTGCATGAGTTCGGAGTACTCGGTCTTGAGGATCTGCTCCTGCGGTGTCTCCGCAAAAGTGTCCTCCGCGATTTTCCTTCCCTTCTTGTTCCTGTTCTGGTCGTCTTTAGCCATATATTCCGTTTCCTTATTGTCTGTTCACTGTTAAATGTCGAGCTCGGCGTCCCCCGCGTGATCGTGAATAAAGCTCTTTCTGGGCGGCACTTCGCTTCCCATCAAAAGCTCCGTGATCTCCGAGGCGTTGATCGCGTCCTCGATCTGGACCCGCTTCATGTAGCGCCTCCTGGGATCCAGAGTGGTCTCCCAGAGCTGTTCAGGGTCCATCTCTCCAAGACCCTTGTAGCGCTGCAGGGTGAAATCCCCCTTGTGGGTCTTTCTGTATTTTGCCAGGGCGTAGTCGTCGTAGAGATACTCGCCCTCTCCGCCGCCCCTCTTGGGAACCACCTTGTACAGAGGAGGCATCGCGACATAGACGTGCCCCTCATAGATCAGCTCCGGCATGAAGCGGTAGAAGAGCGTGAGGAGAAGCGTGGAGATATGGGCGCCGTCCACGTCTGCATCCGCCATAATGATGATCTTGTCGTACCTGAGCTTTGTGATATCGAAGTCGTTTCCGTATCCTTCCGAGAAGCCGCATCCGAAAGCGTTGATCATCGTCTTGATCTCGGCGTTGGCCAGGATCTTGTCGATGCTGGCCTTCTCCACATTGAGGATCTTGCCGCGGATGGGAAGGATCGCCTGATACATGCGGTCCCTGGCCATCTTGGCGCTTCCGCCGGCCGAGTCTCCCTCGACGATAAAGATCTCGCATTTGGAGGCGTCCCTGCTCGTGCAGTTGGCGAGTTTGCCGTTGGAATCGAAGGAGAATTTCTGTTTGACCAGCATGTTGGTCCGGGTCTTCTCCTCCGTCTTGCGGATCTTCGCGGCTTTCTCAGCACATCCGATGACGTTTTTGAGGGTCTCCAGATTTCTGTCAAAATAGTGCACGATCTCATCGCCCGTCACCTGGCTGACGGCCTTGGCGGCATCCTGGTTGTCCAGCTTGGTCTTGGTCTGTCCCTCGAAGCGGGGATCCGGATGCTTGATGGAGATGACCGCCGTCATGCCGTTCCTGATGTCCGCCCCGGTAAAATTCGTGTCCTTCTCCTTGAGGACCCCGATCTGCCTCGCATAGTTATTAATGACCTGCGTGAAGACCGTCTTAAAGCCGGTCAGATGCGTGCCCCCTTCCGCATTATAGATATTATTGCAGAATCCGAGCACATTCTCGTGAAACTCGTTGACGAACTGGAAGGCCGCCTCCACCGTAATGTGGTCAGCCATGCCCTTGAAATAGATGATATCGGTGACCGGCTCCTTGGACTTGTTCAAAGCCCGGATAAAGCCGACGATCCCGTCCGGTTCGTGGAAGGTGATCTCCTCCGCAGGGTCCTTTCTCTTGTCCGTGTATTCGATCGTCAGGTCGGGATTGAGATACGCCGTCTCATGCATGCGGCTCTTGATGTCCTCCTCCCGGAATCTGGTCTTTTCGAAGATTTCCGGGTCGGGGAGGAAGTTGATCCTCGTTCCCGTCCACCGGGTCTTCCCGACAGCGGGGAGCAGGCCGTTCTCGAGTTCGGTCACGGGATTGCCCCTCTCATATTTGTCCTCATAAAGAAAACCGCCGCTTCCAACGCTGACGGTCATTCTCTCGGAAAGGGCGTTGACCACGGAAGAGCCTACGCCGTGCAGTCCTCCGCTGGTCTTATATGCATTGTTGTCAAATTTGCCGCCGGCGTGAAGCGTCGTAAAGACGACTCTCTCGGCACTCACGCCCTTCTCGTGCATTCCGATCGGAATGCCGCGGCCGTTATCCTCCACCGTACATGAGCCGTCCGCCTCCAGAACGACCCGGATCGTCGAGCAGTATCCGGCAAGGTGCTCGTCAACGGAGTTGTCTACGATCTCATAGATCAGATGGTTGAGGCCTCTGGTGGAGACGCTTCCGATGTACATGCCGGGTCTGGTCCTGACGGCTTCCAGACCCTCCAGCACCTTGATACTCGCCGCATCGTAGTTGTTCATTTCCTGATTGTTATTTGTCATGCAGATTTCCTACTTCCGGTTGTTATGCTGCCTGATCCTCCGACTGCGGATTTACGCATTCCCGTCGAAGGGGATCTTCTTAGAGCAGGCGATCGCGAGCGCACCCGGTCCGATGTGGCAGGCGATGCTCAGAGAGAGCACGTCCTCCTGCACGTTAAAACCGGGGAACGCCGTCCTGACTTCCTGCGCAAACTCTTCAAACTGTTCCGGAACATTTCCCTGGACAGCGTAGAGCCATACGTTCTCCCTGTCCGTTCCGCCATACAGTGTCTCAATGTCATGCCTCATCGCGTTGATCATGATATTCTTCCCCTGCGCCAGCGTTCTGGCCTTGGAGAAGGCGTCCAGTCTCTCCCCCTTGATCTGGAGAACCGGCTTGATGCGGAGGAGCGTTCCGACGGCAGCAGCCGCGGGCGTGATCCTTCCGCCCTTCTTGAGATAGTGCAGCGTATCAAGCATGATATAGATACTGGATTCATACTTTACATATTCCAGTTCCTCCCGGATCTGCGCGGCGCTCATCCCTCTCTTCGCCATTTCAAGAGCGTCCAGAACGGACCTCTTCTGTGTGACGGAGATCCTCTGGTTGTTGACCACCTCGACCTTGCCCTCGTAGTCATCCGCCAGCATTCTCGCGCTCTGGCAGGAGCCGGAGAGGCCGCTGCTCATGGGGATATAGACCACTTCGTCGTGGGTCTTTAAAGCTTCGTCCCAGATGCGCAGAACATCAGATGGAGACGGCTGACTCGTCACAATATTGGCGCCGCTCTCCATTCTGTTATAGAATTCCTCTCTGGTCAGAGTGATTCCCTCGTAAAAGGTCTCCTCTCCGATCATGAACGGCATGGGGACAATCGCGATACCCAGGGCATCCGCTTCCTGAGGTGTGAAGTGGGCGTTACTATCAGTGATTACTGCGATCTTCGGCATTTTATTCTCCATTTCTTATTAAACCGCGGTTAATTCTTAACAACTACAGTCAAATTTCATCATAATAATATGAGCGCCGAAAGTCAACAAAACTCTAAATCGTTCTGAAGTCAAGCTGCCTCATATGGGGCGTCTCAAACTGCGGATCGGCGGCCAGCACTTCGTCTACGTAAGCCGCCGCCTTTTTCATGATCGAAGAGTCCTCGTAGATATCCGCCAGCTGAAACCCAAGCGCTCCGCTCTGCCTTACGCCGAACAGGTCTCCAGGCCCCCTCAGCTTGAGGTCCTCCTCCGCGATCTTAAATCCGTCGTTGGTCTTCTCCAGGATCTCCAGCCTTCGGGGTTTTCTGTCCGGTTCTCCTTCGCCGGCGGCGCCGGGACTGTATAGGAAAACGCAGTAGGACTGCCACTTTCCTCTTCCCACTCTGCCCCTCAGCTGATGGAGCTGGGACATGCCGAATCTCTCGGCGTTCTCGATCGCGATCACAGAGGCGTTGGGCACGTCGATGCCGACCTCTATGACGGTTGTCGAAACCAGTATATCCGTCTCGCCCGCCGCGAACCGGTCCATGACCTCCGACTTTTCAGCAGGCTTCATGCGGCCGTTCAGGGAGTCGATCCTGACGTTTTCCGGGAAGATCTTTCTGAGCTTCTCTGTATAATCCTGCACATTTTCAAGCTCCGACATCTCTCCCTCTTCCACTTCGGGACAGATGATATACGCCTGCCTCCCCTGTCGGATCTGTCCGTAAATAAATCTGTGGATCCTGGCTCTCTCGCTGCTGCAGATAGCCAGGTTCTTGATCGGGAGCCTGCCCGCGGGCATCTCATCCAGAACGGAGATCTGCAGATCCCCGTACATGATGATCGCGAGCGTCCTGGGGATCGGCGTAGCGCTCATGACCAGGACCGGGACGGAGCTTCCCTTTCCCGCCAGGCTCTCTCTCTGCCGGACGCCGAACCTGTGCTGCTCGTCCGTGACCACAAGCCCAAGGTCCGCGTACTCGACGGAGTCCTGAATGAGGGCGTGGGTGCCTATGATAATGTCCGCTTCTCCCGTACGGATCTTTTCGTATACCTCTTTTCTCGCCTTCCCCTTGACGGCGCCCGTCAGGAGAACGGGATGGATGGGCAGATCATACTGCTCCCTGAGCTTTGAGAGATTTTCCATGTGCTGCCTGGCAAGGACTTCCGTGGGCGCCATGAGAGTTCCCTGCCTGTGATCCGCGCTGCATAGAAGGAGCGCCAAAAAAGCGAGGATCGTCTTGCCCGACCCCACGTCGCCCTGCAGAAGCCGGCTCATGACATAGCCGCCGGTCAGATCTCTCGTGATCTCCTCAAAGGCTCTCGACTGGGCGCCTGTCAGGGAATAGGGAAGCCGCTTTATGAGCTCCCCGGGCAGCGGCGACGGGTGCATGGGCCTTTCATTGACCAGCCCGTCGTTTTCTTTCCTTTTCTTTCTGATCCCCAGAATAAACTCAAAGAACTCGTCGAAGATCAGGCGGCTCCGGGCGGCTCCCAGCTGCTGCGGGCTTTTGGGGTGATGGATGGCGCGGATCGCCTCGTCTCTTGTTATAAGTCCCAGCCTTTCTCTCTCTTTAGCCCCTATATAATCCTCCATTTCCGGAAGTCCCTCGAGGACCTGTCCGATCAGAGCTGCGATCTGTTTGTTCTTCATTCCCTGAAACAGAGGATATACAGGCTGCAGTGTTCCCTCCAGGTCGTGATAGTCGTCGCGCGTGTACACCCTGGGCTGTTCCATGTACCGCAGTCCTCTGGGACTCTTCTTCATCACGCCCATGAAGACTCTCTGGCTGCCCGGCGGAAGGTTCTTGACCATATAAGGCATATTGAAGAAGGTGATCCTGCAGTCTCCCGTCGCATCTCCCGTGCGGAAATGGCAGATGGATCGTCCCCCCGCCCGCACATTGGATCCCTTTCCGATCACGGTAAGAAGAACCGCGCACGGAGCGTTTTCCTGCGTCTGTGATACGGCTGTGAGCGCCGTATAGGACTCATACCGGGAGGGATAATAGCTTACAAGGTCACCGGCCGTATTCAGGCCTTTCCCTCTTAACAGTTCCGCTGTCCGTGGTCCCACCCTCTTTAGTTTTTCGACGTCTGTCTGCAGGTTCATGCAGTCCTGTTCTCCTTATGATCTGAAATCGAGCAGGATACTCCTCCTCGATTGACGTCTTATCGCACAAAAGACCGGATGCAGAACGCATCCGGTCTTTCCGTTCTCAGCTGTTTCCTGTTTCTTCGTCAGATCTGACTCGCGCCGGCCCTCTTATTATTCAGCAGACAAAATATAGTAATAGATAGGCTGTCCGCCGTATTGGAGCTCCACGTCACAGGAGTCAAACGCTTCCGCCGCTCTCTTTCTGAGCTTCTCCGCGTCCTCTGTCGTTACATCCTTGCCATAGTAAATGCTGATGATCTCGGTATCCTCCTCCACGATCTTCCTGAGGGATTCGAAAGCGATGTCCTCGATCCCTTCACCGGTGGCCAGGATTCCATTGTCGCCGATGCCCATGATATTGCCTTCGTGAATGCTGATGCCGTCAATTTCGGTATCTCTGACCGCATACGTGACCTCGCCGCTGTGCACCGCGCCGATCTCCTCGATCATATTGGCCTTGTTGGCCTCTGCGTCGAGATCAGGCATATAGTTGATCACTGCGGTGATTCCCTGGGGAACCGTCGTCGTCGGAACGACCACGACCTTCTTGTCTTCTGTCATCGAGGCCGCCTGGTTGGCCGCCATAATAATGTTCTTGTTGTTGGGGAGCACGAAAATAGTGTCCGCGTTCACCTGCTCAATGGCCTTGAGCACGTCGTCCGTGCTGGGGTTCATGGTCTGGCCGCCGCTTATCACGCAGTCCACACCCAGTCCCTTGAAGATCTCCGCGATCCCGTCGCCCACGGATACCGTGATGAATCCCACTTCCTTCCTGGGCTGTTCAATGACCGGCGCAGGCGCAGGCTTTTCCTCTGCGGCAGGCTTTTCCGCCTCCGCGGCGCGCGCCTCACTCTTCATTCCGGATTCGGCTTCCTTGAGATTGAGGAGTCTGACTTCGCCCAGTTCGCCGAATTTCTGGCTTCTCTGAATGATCAGACCCGGATCGTTGGTCTGCACTCTCACGTGGAGGATATCTCCCTCCATCGCGCACTTGACGCGGTCGCCGAGAGACTTCAGGAATTCAAGGTATTCCTTCTGGTCTCTGGACGAGGGCTTCTTGGTCGTCAGAACGGTCATCCTCATCTTATAGATAAAGCGGAGCGGCTCCTCTTCGGAGACTTCCTTCTCCTGCTCCTTCTCTGCTTCCTCATCCTCTTTCTGTACCAGCGCGCTGTAGTCGATCTCCTTGCCGAGGAAGCAGTCATACGCTCCCTTCATGAACTGGACAAGACCCTGTCCGCCGGAATCCACTACGCCCGCCTGCTTGAGAACAGGGAGAAGCTCCGGAGTCATGGCAAGAACTCTCTCCGCCTCCTCGAGAACCGCGCCCAGGAAAGCTTCCAGATTCTCCTCGCCTGCGTCCGCGAGCTCTCTGGCCTTTGCGGCCGCGCCCTTGGCTACGGTCAGGATCGTGCCCTCCTTGGGCTTCATGACCGCCTTGTACGCCGTCTCTACAGCTCTGTCGAAGGCGTCGGCCAGGATCGGAATCGTGATCTGCGATTCCGTCTTGACGACCTTCCCGAATCCGCGGATGAGCTGCGAGAGGATAACGCCGGAGTTTCCTCTGGCTCCCCTCAGAGATCCGGAGGACATCGCTTTGCAGATATCCTTCATGCTGTCTGTATCCCCCAGGGCAGCGACTTCCTTGACCGCCGACTTGATCGTCAGGGTCATGTTGGTTCCGGTATCGCCGTCCGGCACCGGGAATACATTCAATTCGTTGATCCATTCTTTATTTGCTTCCAGATTGGCAGCGCCGGCAATGAACATTCCGGCCAGCTTTCTGGCATCGATCGTGCTGGTTGTCACCGCATCTTCCTCCTGCATTTTGTTAGATTTCTTTTCTGATCTGCGTTTGAGACACGCGCTCAGTCAATGACGCGCACGCCCTCCACGTAAACATTGATCTTTTCTACTTCAAGTCCCGTGAAGTCCTCTACCCGGTACTTGACTGAGGAGACCAGGTTCTCTGTCACGGCCATAATATTCACTCCGTAGGAAACGATGACGTGAAAATCGATATCGAGTTTATTCTTCGCATTCAGGGTGACGCTGATTCCTTTCGTCATGCTCTCTCTCTTGAGCAGGTTGACAAACCCCTCCTTGCTGTTGACTGCTGCCATGCCGACTATGCCGAAGCACTCATTGGCCACATTTCCGGCATACTCCGCAATGACTTCTGGATCAACGCTGATATTTCCCATATGTGTATTTAATAAAAATGTCTTCAAAGGCTTTTCTCCTTTCAGGCCGAACAAGCGGCATTTTGATGATCGATCACTGATATCGTCCCGGCAGGATCACTCTGCCTCCGTGAGTACGTGATAAATCAATTTAGATTATACCCTCAAACTATTGAAAAAGGAAGAAGGTATTGCATGTTGACTTGGATAATTCCGCACAATTCCTTCATTTTTTTCTTGCAATCGCGAATCATTTTTGATACTATACAAATGTTGTATACCCGAATATGTACGTTAGGAGGTGTTTAAGATGGCTAAATGCGATATCTGTGGCAAGGGCGCTCATTTTGGAAATAACGTCAGCCATTCTCATAGAAGATCTAACAGAATCTGGAATTCCAACGTCCAGAA
>ODAI010907371.1_pt1 | contig 27524 bp, 15 predicted proteins | sample 1539321 | NCBI WGS metagenome assembly ODAI01 (sample SAMN02144231, study PRJEB22623) | gut metagenome | biome: sheep rumen | host: Ovis aries | place: New Zealand
GACCGCGAGGCCAACGTCGATAAGCTGCGCTACGACAAGATTATCATCATGACCGATGCCGACGTCGATGGCTCGCACATCGACACGCTCATCATGACGCTCTTCTACCGCTTCATGCCTCGGGTCATCCAGGAGGGCCACCTCTACATCGCCACGCCGCCGCTCTACAAGTGTACCTATAAGAAGGTGTCGGAATACTGCTACACCGACCAGCAGCGCCAGGCCTTCATCGACAAGTACGTCGATGGCGACGAGAACGCTTCGGCCCTGCACACCCAGCGATACAAAGGTCTGGGCGAGATGAATCCCGAGCAGCTGTGGGAAACCACCATGAACCCCCAGAACCGTCTGCTGAAGCAGGTGACCATCGAGAACGCTGCCGAGGCCGACGAGATATTCTCCATGCTCATGGGCGACGACGTCGAGCCACGCCGCCAGTTTATAGAAAAGAACGCCACATACGCTAATATCGATGCATAACTCCATACAAGAGGCGAGCCTGGAAATGGCTCGCCAATGGGGCGATGCCGCGTACATGACCGAGGGTCTTGTACTGACCAATCGTATAGCCGACGCTCCCATTCCCACCGGCCCTACCCGGCTGAACTTCATCCTGATGGCTCTGTGCCGCAAGGGTAAGGCACAATACAGCATTGACACCCGCGAACAGACGGTGCAGCCCGGCGACCTGCTCTTCATCTCGGAAGGGCACATCGTTGACGGCTACACGGCATCGCCCGACTTCGAGTGTCTGTGCATCATGCTCTCCACAGCGTTCTACCACGGCTTTGTGCAGAATGTCAAGAACGTGTCGTCGCTGCTGCTCTTCTCGACCAAGAACCCCGTCGTGGCACTGACACCCCGCGAGACGCAGACCTTCGCCAACTACTATCAGACCATCCGCGAGAAGATGGCCGACAACAGCCACCACTACCGCACGGAACTGGTGAAGGCCCTGCTGCTGGCCATGTTCTACGACATGAGTGCCGTCATCTGGCGCGTAGAACAGTCGGACAACAAGCAACAGTCGCGTGCCGACTACATCTTCATGCAGTTCATCCGCCTGTTAGAGCAGCACTTCCGTACGGAGCGGCGCGTCAGCTGGTATGCCGAGCAGATATGTATCACGCCGAAGTACCTGTCGGACGTAGTGAAAAAGGTGTCGCAACGCACGCCCAACGACTGGATAGACAAATATGTGGTGCTGGAGCTGCGCGTGCTGCTGCGCAACAGCACCAAGAGCATCAAGGATATTACCGACGAGCTGCGCTTCCCCAACCAGTCGTTCCTTGGCAAATACTTCAAGGAGCGTGTGGGCATGAGTCCCTCTGAATACAGAAGGGGTGACGGTCAAAAGAGCTGAGCCACCTCGCAAAGCTCGTCGTACCACGCCTGGCCGAAGCGGCGGATGAGCGGCTCGCGCAGAAACTTGTAAACGGGAAGGTCCAGCGCCTTCCCTTTTTCTATGGCATCGCGGCAGACGGCCCACCGGTGATAGTTCAGCCCCACCACGCCATTGCCGAAATCCTTCTCACGGATGGGGTACAGCGCACAGCTGACGGGCTTGCAGAAACGGCTCTTGCCCTCGCGGAAGGCCCGCTCCAGGGCACAAAGACAGTTGTCGCCGTCGTAGCAGGTGAAGACGCAATCGCGCCCCCTGACAATGCTCGTCACCATGTCGCCGTCGCGGTCGGCATAGGCCACTCCCTGCCGGTCGATGACGCTCTGTGCCGACGCGGAGAGCATGGGCCACACGGCATCCAGCGCGTCCTCCATCTGGCCAATCTCATCGAGGGTGACCGGCGCACCGGCATCGCCCTCTACACAACAGATGCCGCGGCACTTCTCGTAATCGCAGCAGAACCGCTCGGTGATGATTTCCGACGAAATCAATACGCCACCGACTTCTAATATGGGGGGAAGAGGAGACATGGGAATGAGAAATGAGAAATGAGAATTGAGAAATTAAAAATTAAAAATTAAAAATTATGATTACCAATGTATGGGTTCGATGCCGTTTTAATGCACATGAGGATTACCAATGTATGGGCTCGATGCCGTTTTGCTGCAGGTAGGCATTGCAACGCGAGAACTGGTGCTGGCCGAACCAGCCGCCACGATTGGCAGAGAGCGGCGACGGATGGACAGACTCCAGCACGAGGTTCTGCTGACGGTCTATCATGTAGGCCTTCGAGCGCGCAAAGCCGCCCCACAGCATATACACCAAATGGCTGCGACCCACGGCCAAAGCACGGATGGCGGCATCGGTGAACTGCTGCCAGCCCAGCGTGGCATGGCTGTTGGCCTGATGGGCACGCACGGTCAGCGTGGCATTGAGCAGCAGCACACCCTGGCGCGCCCACCGCTCCAGGTTGCCGCTCTGCGGCACCGGGGTGCCCAAGTCTTGCTGTATCTCCTTGAAGATATTCTGCAGCGAGGGCGGAAAGGGCACACCGTCCTGCACCGAGAAGCTCAGCCCGTGGGCCTGGCCCGGCTCGTGGTACGGGTCTTGCCCGAGAATGACCACCTTCACCTGCTGAAAAGGACAGAGGTTGAAGGCATTGAAGATGAGCCGCCCCGGCGGATAGCACACCGCCCCGGCGTACTCCTGCCTGACGGCTGCCGTCAGCTGCTGGAAATACGGCTTGCCGAACTCACTGCCCAGCTGCTGTTTCCATGTAGGTTCTATCTGTACATCCATATCTCGTGCAAAGTTACAACTTTTCTGCCAATATCCGCCCTGTTATCATCATTTTTCTGCCGAGAACGTGCTAATTTTACGGAATGTTTTGTAACTTTGTGGCCGAACAGAAAACATAGACCACGATGAAACGACACCTCCTTGCCCTGCTGACCCTGTGGACGGCCGTCACCGCCGGAGCCACCGCGAACGACTCGCTGCAGGCAGCCATCATTGACAGCCTGCAGGGAATGCTGTACGAGATGAAGGCCAACGAACTGCTGCTGCAAAGCGTGCTGGCAGAGAAAGACCAGGAACAGCGTGCCGACTCGATCAAGCACCAGCAGATACGCCACCGCATCGACTCGCTGCGGCGGGTCACCAAAGGCGTGCCGCTGGTCTTCGACCGCGACACCATATTATATATATACGCCAGCAAGGGCGGGCAGAGTGCCGAATTCCGCATCCATGTCCTGAAGCAGAAAATGGAGAAAATCGGCAAGAGCCTCGGTCTTACCTCCGACTCCATCTACATCTTCGAGAGCGAGCACAGCAGCGACATCATGTACGGCGAGGTGGTGCTGATGGAGCTCAGCGACCTCGACGGACTGTGGAACGGCACGACACGCCAGGAGTTGGCGCAGCAGAACATGGACATCATCACCCGGCAGATAGCCCGCATGCAGGCCGAATACGGCTTGACGGCCAAGCTGCGCGGACTGGGCTGGGCCGTGCTGCTCGTCGTGGCGCAGATCGTGCTCTTCTTCCTCACGCGGCGCTTCATCGCCCATCTGCGCAAGAAAATCGTCGGCGGGCTGAACGGCCGCCTGAAACCGGTGATCATCAGGGGTTATGAGTTCCTGAACATCCGCCAGTGGAAAAAGATTCTCCTGTTTCTCACCCGCATGCTGCAGGTGGTGCTCATCGTGCTGCAACTCATCATCTCGCTGCCCCTGCTCTTCTCCATCTTCCCCGAGACGGAGAGCTTCACGTGGAGGCTGCTCGGCTACGTGTGGGACCCACTGCGCGACATGTTCCTGGCCTTCGTCAACTACTTCCCCAGCCTGGTGAAAATCTGCGTCATACTCTTCGTGGTCAACTGGCTGCTGAGAGTGGTGCGCCACTTTGCCGACGAAATCAGCAACGGCAACATCAAGATGGAGGGATTCTATGCCGACTGGGCACACCCCACCTACCAGATTGTGCGCATCTTCGCCATCGCCTTCTCGCTGATTGTCATCTGGCCCTTGCTGCCGGGCAGCGACTCGGGCATCTTCAAGGGCGTGAGCATCTTCGTGGCGGCACTCTTCAGCCTCGGCTCCACCACCACCATCGGCAACCTCATCAGCGGACTCATCATCACCTATATGCGGCCCTTCCTCGTGGGCGACTTCGTGCGCATCGGCGACAGCGAGGGCATCGTGGTAGAGAAGAACGCCTTCATCACCCGCCTGCGCGACATCAAGGACAACATCATCACCGTGCCCAACAACTCGATACTCTCCATGCAGACCGTCAACTACACGGCGGCGGCACGCCACCAGCAGGGCAGCATCGTACACAGCGACTTCACCTTCACCTACAAGGTGCCACGGGCCACTATCGAGCAATACCTGCTGGAGGCCGCCTCGCGCTGCACGCTGCTGCAGGAACAGCCCAAGCCCTTCGTACTGGTGACGGCACTGGAGGACTTCTACTCGCGCTACCAGATTAATGCGTACACCATGGAGACGCACCGACTCTTCGAGGTCTATTCCGAGTTGCACAAGAACATCCTCGACGTGTTCCGCGAGCACGACCTGGAGCCGACGTCGTCGCACTTCGTGTCGGTCAAGGAAAGCAAGTAGGCAGGCAATATGGAGCGTGCAATTTTGCCCAATAAAAATTACGTGCGCGTATATATTAGGAATATCAAAAAAAAAGTGTATCTTTGCAGCAAGAAAATGCTCTATTTAATCTTGAAACTATGAGAAAACCATTCCTCACGGGCCTGATGGCCCTGCTAACAACAGCGACAATGACAGCACAACCGAAACTGAAGGCCGACAACATCGACGAGGTGCTGAAGGCCATGACCCTGGAAGAGAAAGCACAACTGCTGGTGGGCGGCGGCAGCGACGACTTCGTTGGCTCCGGTGCCATGCTGGGCCACCAGAAGAAGCTCGTGGCCGGTGCGGCCGGCACGACGGTAGCCATCCCGAGGCTGGGAATACCGGCTACGGTAGTGGCCGACGGACCGGCCGGCGTGCATATCGACGCCCACCGCGACGGCCCCAGCCAGACGTTCTATGCCACGGGGTTCCCCATCGGCACCTGCCTGGCCTCGACATGGAACACCGAACTGGTGGAACAGGTGGGACGGGCCATCGGCAACGAGACGCTGGAGTATGGCATCGACGTCATCCTGGGCCCGGGCATGAACCTTCACCGTAACCCCCTGTGCGGCCGCAACTTCGAGTATTACTCTGAAGACCCCATCGTGACGGGAGCCATCGGTGCCGCCGTCATCAAGGGCATACAGAGCCAGGGCGTGGGCGTGAGTGCCAAGCACTTTGCCGTCAACTCGCAGGAGACCGCCCGCACGAAGGTGGACGAGCGGGTCAGCCAGCGTGCCCTGCGCGAGCTGTACCTGAAGGGCTTCGAGATGGCCGTCCGCCAGTCGCAGCCGTGGACGCTGATGTCGTCGTATAATATCATCAATGGTGTCTATGCCCAGGGCAACAAAGACCTGCTGACCACCATCCTGCGCGACGAGTGGAGCTTCAAGGGCATTGTGATGACCGACTGGATAGGCAAGCGCGAAAAGCTGCCCACCGAGCAGGAGGTCAGCGCCGGCAACGACCTGATGATGCCGGGCTATGCCGCCCAGGTCGAGGACATTGTGCAGGCGGTGAAGGCCGGGCGGTTAGACATCAAGGATGTGGACCGCAACGTGCGCAACATGCTGGCATACATCGTGAAGACGCCACGGTTCAAGGGCTATAAGTTCTCGAACAAGCCCGACCTGAAGGCACATGCCGCCATCACCCGCCAGTCGTCAACCGAGGGCATGGTGCTGCTGAAAAACGGCAATCCGGAAGTGGCCGAGCCCGTGCTGCCCATGAGGAACCTGAAGACGGTGGCCCTGTTCGGTGTCAACAGCTACGACTTCTTCTCCGGCGGACTGGGTTCCGGCTGTGTCAATGTGCCCTACGTGGTCGATATGGTGCAGGGGCTGAAGAACGTCGGCGTGGCCACCACTCCCCTGCTGACGGAGATATACCAGAACTACGTGCGCTACGCCAAGGCCAAGCTGAAGGCCGACAAGAACCCGATGATGTGGTTCCTGGACCAGGGACAGCCCAAGCTCGACGAGATAGACATCTCTGACCGCTGCGTGCAGCACGAGGTAAACGAGGCCGACGCCGCCATCGTCACCATCGGGCGGCAGGCCGGCGAGGGCATGGACCGCCAGATAGACGGCGAGTTCAACCTGACGCGCCAGGAGCAGGACATGATTTTCCGCGTCAGCGACCGCTTCCACGCACAGGGAAAGCCGGTCATCGTCATCATCAATTCGGGCAGTGTCATGGAGACGGCCTCGTGGCGCGACCGCGTGGATGCCATCCTCTGTGCCTGGCAGCCCGGCGAGGAGGGCGGCAACAGTGTGGCCGACGTGCTGACGGGCAAGGCCAACCCTAGCGGCAAGCTGACCATGACATGGCCCATAGCGGCTGCCGACCACCCCTCGACCCGCAACTACCCGCAGGACTACGACATGTACAGCTACCGCGAGATGCAGGGCTGGGAGTCGGGCATTCCCAACGAGAGCTTCGTGAACCACGAGGAAGACATCTACGTGGGCTACCGCTACTTCGACACGTTCCGTAAGCAGGTGGCCTATCCCTTCGGCTTCGGTCTGTCTTACACCACCTTCGAGTTCTCCAAGCCCGTGGTGAAGGTGAGCGGCGACATGGTCTCCGTCAGCATCACGGTCAAGAATACCGGCAGCGTGAGCGGCAAGGAGGTGGCACAGGTGTATGTATCGGCACCGAAAGGGCAGATAGAGAAACCCTTGCACGAGCTGAAGGCCTTCGCCAAGACCCGCGAGCTGAAGCCCGGCGAGAGCCAGGTGCTGACCATGCAGATAGCCAAGCGCGACCTGGCATCGTTCGACGAAGACGGCAGCCGCTGGATGGCCGAGGCGGGGGTCTATACCTTCTGCATCGGCTCGTCGGTCTGCGACATCAAGGCCACGGCCACCGCCAAGCTCACGGAATATACGGAGCCGGTAAACCAGGCACTGCCCATGCAGCAGGGCATCTACAGACTGCGGCAATAGACGATGACAAATCGCCGTGTCGTTCGTCACACCTATAGAGAAACAATGTATAGCTATATATGAGACGGACCCTATTTTTGGCAGCACTGGGGCTGATGGCCTCAGCGATGCAAGCACAGACGCATACGGAAACACAGCGGCAATACCTGAGCGGCCACGGCTGCGACGACATGGTACAGTGGGACTTCCAGTGTACCGACGGCAGGAACAGCGGCAAGTGGACGAAGATTGGCGTGCCCTCGTGCTGGGAGCTGCAGGGTTTCGGCACCTACCAGTACGGCATGCGCTTCTACGGCAAGGCTACTCCCGAGGGCATTGCCGACGAGAAGGGCCTGTACAAGACGGAGTTCACGCTGCCCGAGGCTTGGCAGGGGCGGCAGATTCTGTTGGTGTTCGAGGCGGCATTCACCGAGATACGTGTACAGATTAACGGCCGCAAGGCTGGGGCCGGCACGTACCAGGGTGGTTTCACCCGCCATACCATCGACGTGTCGGACCGTGTGTTCTTCGGCAAGAAGAAGAACCGCCTGGAGGTGGAGTGCCTGAAGGAGAGCAGCGTGCCGCAGGTGAACTTGGCCGAGCGGCGCGCCGACTACTGGAACTTCGGGGGCATCTGGCGCCCGGTGTTCGTGGTCAGCAAACCGGCTCTTAACATCCAGCGGGTAGCCCTCGATGCCAAACACGACGGTCGCTTCCGCGCCGATGTCTTCCTGAACCGCGCCCTGCCCGGCAGTTCAGTAAGTGTCGATATTATCGACACTCACGGGACAAGGGTGGCGCAAAGCCCGGCCGTCACCGTGGCCGGCGACCAGGCGAAGATAGACTACAGTGTCAAGGGCATCAAGGCATGGAATGCCGAGCAGCCCAACCTCTATACCGCCGTATTCACCCTCAAGGATGCGCAGGGAAAGACGCTCCATGTAGAGCGACAGCGCTTCGGCTTCCGCACCATAGAATACCGCCACAGCTATCAAAATGAGAAAGGAGAAATGAGGAATGAGAAATGGGGGTCGCCCCATGTCTATGGCTGCCGGGAGGACGGTCTCTTTATTAATGGCAAGAAGGTCATCGTGAAGGGTGCCAACCGCCACTCGTTCCGCCCGGAGACGGGGCGCACGCTGTCGAAGCAGAAAAACATCGAGGACGTGCTGCTCATCAAGAGCATGAACATGAACGCTGTGCGACTATCCCACTACCCTGCCGACCCGGAGTTCCTGGATGCCTGCGACTCGCTGGGACTCTATGTGGAGTGTGAACAGCCGGGATGGCACTGGCCGCACGAGACCATCATCGGCTCGCAGATTGTTGAGGAGATGGTGACGCGCGACGTCAACCACCCCAGCATCATCTTCTGGAGCAACGGCAACGAGGGGGGCTTCAACTACGAGCAGGAGCCGGTGTTCCACCGCTTTGACCCGCAGCAGCGCGTGGTGCTCTACCCGTGGGCCAACCGCAACGGCTTTGAGACGAAGCACTACCGCTCGTGGGGCGAGACGGCAGAATATATGCGGCAGAAGGAAATCTTCATGCCCACCGAGTTCTTGCACGGCCTCTACGACGGCGGCCACGGTGCCGGTCTGAAGGACTACTGGCGCCTGATGATGTCGAACCCACGCTGTGCCGGCGGCTTCCTCTGGGACCTCATGGACCAGGGCGTGCTGCGCACCGACATGGCGCCCCACAGTGTGCCCGGCGGTTTTGCCGCCCCCCCCTACATCGACTGCATGGGCAACTTCGGCGCCGACGGCATCGTGGGCCCGCACATGGAAAAGGAGGGTTCCTTCTACACCATCCGCGAAGTATGGAGCCCGGTACAGGTGACGGCATGGGAAAGAGGCACCATCTTCATCAAGAACTGCTACGCCTTCACCAACCTGAAGGACTGCCGCTTCAGCTACCGCCTGTTAGACATGCCGGCATACGGCGATTCTAAAACAAAGGTGCTGAAAGAGGGCCAGCTGCCGTCGCCCGACGCAGCCCCCGGCGAGACCGCCAAGCTGGAAATCGGCCAGACGGACGCCGACGTGATAGAGCTGACAGCCATCGACCCGCACGGACAGGAGATCTTCACCTGGAGCCACAAGCACTACACCAAAAACGTTGGCAACTTCGGCATGAAAACCCTTCGCCAGAACACGCGGGCCTACACCACACAGGAGGATGCCCGCCAGCTGGTGGCCACTCAGGGCAACCGCCAGTACACCTTCGACAAGAAGACGGGCCGACTGACGGGTGTCAGCGTAGGCGGCAAGGCCATCAGCATCAGCAACGGCCCGCGCTTCGTGGCCGCCAAGCGTGCCGACCGCTCGCAGGACGGCTTTTATAATCACGACGACAAGGAGGCCTTCCAGAAGAAGACGCAATATACAGAATATGCCGACCAGGGAACCTTTGCCGGCTTCACGGTTTCGGACTCGACGCTGGTGGCCAAATATATCCACGGCTCGCTGGAGCGTGTGACCTACCGCTTCCTCAACGACGGCGGCCTGTATATGAATGCCGAATACTATTTCAACGGTGTCGTTGACCTGCTGGGCATCGCGTTCGACTATCCTGAACAGATGGTGAAGAGCAAGCAGTGGGTGGGCAAGGGACCGTACCGCGTCTGGCAGAACCGCATGGAGGGACCGCAGTATGGCTATTGGCACAACCAGTACAACGACCCCATTCCCGGAGAGTCGTTCGAGTATCCTGAGTTCAAGGGCTACTTCGCCAACGTCAAGTGGATGCAGCTGCAGACCACCGAGGGCAAGATAGGCATCGAGACCTTGGGCGGCAAGATAGGAGTATATACCCCGCGCGACGGGCGCGACCATATTCTATATACCCTGCCCGAGACGGGCCTCAGCATCCTGACGGCCATCCCTGCCGTGCGCAACAAGGTGAACACCACCGACCTGAACGGGCCGTCGGCACAGCCTTATTGGAGCAAGGGGAAAGGAAAAATCAGAGCAATACTAAAATTTGAATAACACACGAATCATCAGAGCAATACTAAAACTGGAATAACACCGAATCAAATCAATACTAAAATATAAAGAATATGAAACGACTATTTTCATTACTTATTATTTGCTGTGTGTCACTTGGCATCGCCGAGGCTCAGAAGCCATGGACGTTCTGGTACTGGATGTACGGCAATGTTTCTGAGCAAGGCATACGCGCCGACCTCAAAGCCATGAAGGACGTGGGCTTGGGCGGCTGTTACCTCATGCCCATCCGCGGAGCGGCGGATGCGCCCTCCAACCTACCCCAGAAGGGGGATGCTGACGCACTGACGCCCAACTTCTGGCGGATGGTTGACCTGTCACTGCAGCTGGCCGACTCGCTGGGCTTGGGCATGGGCATCCACGTCTGCGACGGGTTTGCACTGGCCGGCGGTCCGTGGGTCAAGCCGGAGGAATCGATGAAGAAGGTGGTGTTCTGCGACACCATCGTGCGCGGCGGCTACCACCAGTTCAAGATGAAGAAGCCCGACCACTATGGCGACTACTATGAAGACATTGCCACCTATGCCTTCCCCGTCTCCGACCTGAACGTGGAGACCTTCGCCATGCGGTATGCCGACCTCAAGATAGCCCACTCGCTGAAAGACGGCGAAAAGGTGACCTGCTCGCCCGAAGTCACGAAGAACGACAAGGGGGTGTTCTGCGCCGAGAAGCCCTGCTGGATACAGTACGAGTTTAACCAGCCGACGCTGATCTTCAATGTCGAGATAGAGCCTTCGGGCAACAACATACAGTGCCAGCGGCTGAACGTGAAGGCCAGCGACGACGGCATCAAGTTCTATCAGGTGAAGCAGCTGGTGCCGCCCCGCCAGGGATGGCAGAACACAGGCTTCAACACCACGCTGAGCTTCACGCCGACCAGGGCGCGCTTCTTCCGCTTCGAGTGGACGCCGGAGGGCACGGAACCTGGTGCGGAAGACCTGGATGCGGCGAAATGGAAACCCGTGCTGCGCCTGAAGAACCTCTGGCTGCGCACGCTGCCGTCGGTTGACAACTGGGAAGGAAAGGCGGGCTACGTGTGGCGCCCGTCGGGTGACACGCCGACCGAAGAGGTGACGCGCAAGCACATGCTCTACGCCTCCGACTTCATACCCTGCACCGTCAAGGACGACATGGTGGAGGCGAATCTGATTGGCGGCACCTACCGCATTCTGCGCATGGGCTACACCTCGACGGGGCATACCAACGCCACAGCCGGTGGTGCGAAGGGATTGGAGTGCGACAAGCTCTCGCGCGAGGCCGTCGAGAAACAGGTGGATGCCTGGTTCGGACAGTTTATGAAGCGTCCGCACAGCAGCGTCATCAAGTATATGCATGTCGATTCGTGGGAGTGTGGCAGCCAGAACTGGTGCAAGAATTTCCCCGAGGAGTTCATGCGCCGCCGGGGTTACGACATCAAGCAGATGCTGCCGGTGATGGCCGGTGTGGCCGTCATCAATGGCGACATGATTCTGCGCGACGTCCGTCGCACCATCAACGAACTGCTACAGGAGAATTTCTTTGCCACCGTGGCCCAGAAGGCCCATGAATATGGGGTGCAGCTGTCGTGTGAGAGTGTGGCCCCCACGATGGTTTCCGACGGTATGCAGCACTACAGATATGCCGACGTGCCGATGGGTGAGTTCTGGCTGAACTCGCCGACGCACGACAAGCCTAACGACATGCTCGACGCCATCAGTGCAGCTCATGTCTATGGCAAGAACATCATACAGGCAGAAGGGTTTACCGAGGTGCGCGGGGTATGGAACGAGACACCGGCAATGGTGAAGCCCCTGCTGGACCGCCAGTTCGCCTTGGGCATGAACAGCCTCTTCTTCCATGTCAACACGCATAACCCGTGGCTCGACAAGAAGCCGGGCATGACGCTCGACGGCATCGGCCTCTTCTTCCAGCGCGACCAGACATGGTTCCCCGAGGCGCGTGGCTTCGTGGAATACATCACCCGCTGCCAGACGCTGCTGCAGACAGGCCAGCCCGTCGTGGATATTGCGGTATATACCGGCGACAATCTGCCGAGCCGCGCCGTCACCCCCGACCGCCTGGTCAGCATGCTGCCGGGTCTGTTCGGCGGAGAGCGGGTGACAGCCGAGTATGAGCGGACGGCAAACAAGGGAGTACCCATGACGGAGAGCCCGGTAGGCGTGCGCCATTCCGCCAACATCTTTGACATGAGCAGCTGGGTCAATCCGCTGCACGGCTATCAGTATGACTCGATGAACGACGACGCCCTGCTCACAAGGTCCTTCGGCTACAAGGCCCTCGTCATTCCCGAGGGAACCATGGTGTCGCAAAATGCCGTGAACCAGATGTCCGAACTGCGCACCAGAGGAGTACAAGTCATTGAAAGGCCCTACGAGCAGACCACCCTACAGAACCTTGCTCCCGACGTGACCCTGCCGGAAGGCATCGGCTACTGCCACCGGCAGGACAGCAATGTGGACATCTATTTCCTGACCAACCAGACGGCTACCGTTCAGACGATGACACCGGAGTTCCGCAACAAGCAGGCCACGGCAGTACGCTACAACCCGGTAGCTAACACGGCCGAGCCATTCAACGGCACACTGACGCTGCAGCCCTACGAGTCAGCCTTCGTCCTCTTTGGCCAGATGCCTTATCTCGACGGCATCCAGCTCCAGTACAGTGCGCAGCAGGCCACCGAATATATAGAGGAGCCCCTTGCTCCGCACACGTGGGACATTGCCTTCAAGGAGTCCGGCGTCAGCCTGTCCGGCCAGCAGCTCTTCGACTGGAGCCGCCATCAGGACCCGCGCGTCCAGTATTTCAGCGGCCATGCCCGCTATACCACTGCTGTCAAGATCAGCAACAAGAAGATGCTGAAAGGCCGCGTATGGCTTACCCTCCCCGAGGTGAAGGACATTGCCCATGTATGGGTGAACGGCAAGGACTGTGGCCTCGTCTGGACGACTCCCTACCAAGTGGAGGTGACACAGGCCCTGAAGAAAGGCAACAACAAGATAGAGATAGAGGTGGTCAACACATGGCATAACGCCCTGCGTGGAGCAGACAGCGGCAAGGCACCCTACGACGGCATCTGGACCAACGCCAAATACCGCACACAGGGCAATGAGCTGTTGCCCGCCGGACTGCTGCAAGAGCCGAAGTTGATTTATACTAAGAACTAAACAAAGCAAGCATGAAACGCATTGATGGCCTCAACGAAGAAGTAAGCATGAAACATATCATATCCCTGCTGGGCATCCTTCTCGTCGCGCTGAACGGCAGTGCCAAGGTGAGACTCCCACAGTTTTTCAGCGACAACATGGTACTGCAACAGCAGTCGGAGTGCAACCTGTGGGGATGGGCAGAGCCGGGCAAGAAGGTCTCTGTCAGTACCTCATGGGACAAGAAGAGCTACATGGTGACAGCCCGCAAGGACGGTGGCTTCACCCTCAAGGTGAACACACCCAAGGCCGGTGGCCCCTACACCATCACGTTTCATGACGAAGCGGTCGTACAGCTGAGCAACGTGATGATTGGCGAGGTATGGATATGCTCCGGCCAGTCGAACATGGAGATGCAGATGAAGGGCTTCAAGCAGCAGCCCGTTGAGGGCACCACCGAGGAACTGTTGCGATGCAACGACCGCGAGCTGCGCCTCTTCACCGTGAAGCGTCATGCCTCACTGACACCCGTTGACGATGTCACCGGCCACTGGGACGAGGCCAACAGCAGCTCGGTGCGCGACTTTTCGGCCACAGCCTATTATTTCGGGCGCGCCCTGCGCTCCACGCTGAATGTTCCCGTGGGACTTATCTGTACGTCGTGGGGCGGCTCAGCCTGCGAGGCTTGGATGCAGGCCGAATGGCTGAAGGCTTTCCCCAAGGTAAACCAACACGTCACCCAACAGGATGTCGATAAGTTGAAGCAGCGCTGTCCGACAGCCCTCTACAACGGACAGCTGAAACCGCTCATCGGGTACACCATGAAAGGAGCCATCTGGTATCAGGGCGAGGACAATATTCCCCGCTACGACTACTACGCTCCGCTGATGGCCCGCATGGTACAGGGATGGCGCGACGACTGGCAGCAGGGCGACTTCCCGTTCTACTATTGTCAGATAGCCCCCTACGACTATAGCCTCATCGGATGGAAAGACAGTCAGCTATTGCGCGAACAGCAGCTGAAAGCCGAGACGATGATTCCCAACGCCCGCATGGCGGTGCTGATGGATGCCGGACTGGAGTACGGCATTCATCCGCGCAAGAAGCGACAGGCCGGCGAGCGCTTGGCCATCCTCGCCCTGAGCAACAGCTACGGTGTGAAGGGACTGCCTGACTTTGCCGTCTATAAGGAGATGAGTATCCAGAACGACACCTGCGTCATCAGTTTCGACCGCAGCAAGGAATGGGTGTATTTCGAGCACGGCACCACATCGCCGCTCTTCGAGGTGGCGGGCAGCGACAAGGTGTTCCACCCTGCCACCAAGGTATGGGTAAGCCGTAACCGTGTCTATGTGAAAAGCGATGCCGTCAAGAAACCCGTTGCCGTGCGCTATGCCTTCCGCGACTGGGCAGAGGGCGACCTCATGCACGACGGACTGCCCGTCTCGTCGTTCCGCACCGACAGCTGGGACATCAGTCCTGCCGCAACGCAAGCAAAAGGTGACTACAACAATCCACAATAACCACAGCAACGAATAACCACAGCAACGAATAACCACAGCAACGTAATAACCACAGCAACGTAAATTCCCCCCTGCAATGACCAAGAAGACCGCTTTCTTACTCTTCCTCTTCACGCTTTCCGTGTTTGTCTCGTATGCTGAAGCATTGCCTCAGCCAAAGAGCACCGTCCTCCCCACCTCCGTCGCCGGCTTCTTCCCCTTGGAAGGCAGCGGCCGTCTGGTCTGGAATTTCAATAGCGGCTGGCACTTCCACTTAGGCGATGCTGCCCATGCCGAAGCCAAGGACTTCGACGACCGCTCATGGGAAATGGTCAGCACCCCGCATAGCGCCCAGCTAATGCCTGCCGAGGCCAGCGGCTGCCGCAACTATCAAGGCATCGCCTGGTATCGCAAGCACTTCCGCTTGCCAAAGGAGTGCGAGGGGCGTGACGTCACCCTGCACTTCGAGGCCATCATGGGCAAGCAGACCATCTATGTCAACGGCAAGGAGGCCGTGCAGCACGAGGGCGGCTATCTGCCCATCACCCTCAACCTTACCACCCTTGGCTATACTGCGGGCGATGATTTGGTCATCGCCGTCAAGGCCGATAACAGCGACGACAAGACCTACCCCCCGGGCAAGAAACAGATGACGCTCGACTTCGCCTACCACGGTGGCATCTACCGCGACGTGTGGCTCATTGCCAAGAACAAGGTGGCCATTACCGATGCCGTTGAAGAAGCGAAAGTGGCCGGTGGCGGTCTCTTCGTACATTATGCCAACATCAGCGAGAAAAGTGCAGAGGTATATGTCAATACCGACGTGCGCAACAACGACTCGAAGACCCACACCGTGACCGTTGAGAACAGTTTGTCTCTTCCGGGTTCCACAAGCAATAGGAAGGCCACCACCAAGCTCACCCTGAAGCCTGGCGAGGCCAGAGCCGTCACTCAGCGCCTGTTGGTCAAGAACCCGCAACTGTGGAGCCCTGAGTCACCTTATTTATATACATTATCCACCCGCATCAAGGAAGGCAAGCAGTCGCTCGACGGCGGCATCACCCACATCGGCATCCGCAGCTTCGAGTTCCGCCCTGCTGCCTCCGTTCCCGACGCTTCACCGTCGGGTGCTGCCTCCGTTCCTGACGGTTCTCCGTCGGGTGCCGCCCCCGTTCCCGACGCTTCTCCGTCGGGTGCCGGCTTCTTCCTCAACGGCAAGCGCTACCACCAGCTGGTCGGTGCCAACCGCCACCAGGACTTCGCCTACGTCGGCAACGCATTGCCCAACTCGCAGCAGTGGCGCGATGCCAAACGGCTACGCGATGCCGGCTTCACCATTATCCGCACCGCCCACTACCCCCAAGACCCCGCGTTCATGGATGCCTGCGACGAGCTGGGCCTCTTCATCATCGTGGCCACCCCTGGCTGGCAGTATTGGAACAAGGAACCCGGATGGGACAAAAAGGTGCATGAAAACACCCGTGCCATCATCCGCCGCGACCGCAACCACCCCTGCGTGCTGATGTGGGAACCCATTCTCAACGAGACACGCTATCCGGAGAGCTTCGCGCTGGAAGCCCTGCAGATCACGAAAGACGAATATCCCTACCCCTACCGCCCCGTGGCTGCTGCCGACATGCACTCTGCCGGTGTCGCAGAGAACTACGATGTGCTCTACGGCTGGCCGGGCGACGACTATAAGATAGCAGCCGGAACCCTTCAGATGTCCAACGGCTATCGTCCCAAGCAGTGCATCCTCACCCGCGAGTTCGGCGAGCTGGTAGATGACTGGTACGCCCACAACAACCTGAACCGTGCCTCGCGCTCCTGGGGCGAGCGCCCCATGCTCACGCAAGCCCTGTCGCTGGCCAAGAGCACCGGCGAGTTATACCATACCACCGGCCAGTTCATCGGTGGCTGTCAGTGGCACCCCTTCGACCATCAGCGCGGCTATCACCCCGACCCCTATTGGGGCGGAATCTACGATGCCTTCCGCCAGCCTAAGACGGCCCTTCCCATGTTCAAGGCAGCCCTGACGGATGCTACGGAGCACCCCATGGTATCTATCGCCCACGAGATGACGCAGTTCTCCGAACGCGATGTCACCATATTCTCCAACTGCGACTCCGTCCGTCTGACGATGTATGATGGTGAGCACTGCTGGACGCTGCCCGCCCAGCGCTGGGTGGAAAGTCCCTCGGCAGGCACCACCCCCAAGACAGAAAGCCCCTCGGCAGCCGCCGCCCCCATCCGTCCCTACGTCTTCCGCGACGCCTGGGACTTCTTCGAGGCCCGTCAGCACAGCTACACGCAGAAGTCGTGGCAGACGGTGAAGATGGTTGCCGAAGGTTTCATGGGCGGCAAGGTGGTCTGTCAAGAAGAAAAGATGCCGTCGCGTCGCAGCACCAAGCTACGCCTCTATGCCGACACCATGGGCAAGCCCCTCGTTGCCGACGGCAGCGACTTTATCGTTGTGGTCTGCGAAGTCACCGACGACCTGGGCCATGTGCGCCGCTTGGCTAAAGAGAACATCCGCTTCACCGTCGAGGGCGAAGGCGAGATCATCGGCGATGCCGCCATCAATGCCAATCCCCGCGCCGTGGAATGGGGCTCCGCCCCCATACTCATCCGCTCCACCCGTAAGGCCGGCCGCATCAAGGTACACGCCGAGGTACAGTTCCCCGGCACCCACGCCCCCACGCCCGCCGACCTCGAACTGCAGAGCATCCCCGCCACCGACGCTTTCTGCGATGCCACCGACAGCCACGTGACCGCCTCCACGGCCGAGCGGGGCAAGTCACCGGCCCGCACCACCCCGTCGGCCCCCACCCTCACCGATGCCGAGAAAGCCAAGCTACTGCAAGAGGTAGAGGCTCAGCAGGCCGACTTCGGCATACAAAAATGAAACCCGGCAGGCCGACTTCGGCCTACAAAAAACAGCTCTTTTGAAGAAAAAAACAACAAACCTACGATTTTTCAGTTACATTTAGCATGCTAAAACGTCTTAATAAACGTAAAACTATATAGTTGACAACTACTAAATGGACAAATCATACTGCTACAAACGCCGACTCATAGGGCTTTTGACGGCACTGCTCCTCCTGCCGGTCGGGCTGACCGCCCAGCCGCGCTACCGTGTGGCAGCCTGCGACTGGATGATGCTGAAGCGCCAGAAGTTAGGCGAGTTCCAGCTCACCCGCGACATCGGTGCCGACGGCGTAGAGATGGACATGGGGCCGCTGGGACAGCGTGTCCTCTTCGACAACAAGCTGCGCGACGACCACTTCCGCCGCCTCTTCCGCCATACCGCCGACTCGCTCGGCGTGCTGGTGCCCTCGATGGCCATGTCCGGCTTCTTCGCCCAGAGTTTCCTCAAGCGCGACAACTACCGCGACCTCATTCAAGACTGCATCGCCTCCATGCGCGTCATGGGTGCCACGGTGGCCTTCCTCCCCTTAGGCGGTAGCGGGCGCGAGTGGCAACAGCCCGGTGGTGAGCACGACGAGATGGTGCGCCGCCTGCATGACGTCGGCGAACTGGCTGCCCAGGCCGGTGTCGTGATAGCCATCCGCACGTCGTTAGACGCGCAGTCCAACATCCGTCTGCTGCAAGAGGTTGACAGCCGTGGCATCAAGATATACTACAACCTGCAAGACGCCGTTGACCAAGGCCTCGACCCCGCTGCCGAGCTACAAGTCCTCGGGGCGGAGCGCATCGGGCAGATACACGCCTCGCTGACCGATAGCGTGACGCTCGACCGCGACCCCCGCATCGACCTGCGCCGCGTGAAGTCTGCCCTCGACCGTATCGGCTGGAGCGGCTGGCTGGTCGTAGAGCGCAGCCGCAATGCCAAGGACGTCCGCAACGTGCGCGGCAATTTCGGCCGCAACGTCGCCTACCTGAAGGAAATCTTCTGCCAGCCCACGGCAACGCCCAAGCAGTAGCCACTATCTAAGAAGACAGAACAAACATTAATAAAAACTATTAGCTTATGAAGAAAAATCATTTCATTACATGCAGCAAGCTGTTCGGCCTCGCCCTCATGGGAGCGACGGTGCTCGGCTTTGCTTCATGCGCAGAAGATGGTTATGACGACGATGAGCGGTTCGAGTTAGACACCAGGAATGCCAAGATGGTGACGCCCGCTGCCGATGTTATCACCATTACCTCGAATGCCACTGGCGACAAGCAAACCATCCAATGGCCCATCGTCAAGGGAGCCGGCGGCTTCGAGATGAAGTTAGAGGACGTGACCGACCCCAGTGCCCTGAAGACCATCTACGAAGGCATTGTTGACGGCTGCTCCAAGCTCCTTCCCCGCGAAGAGGACACCAAGTATAAGCTGACCCTCCGCGCCCTGGGCAACAAGGAGTATGGCAACAGCGATGCCGACAACACCACGGTCAAGGAGTTCTCCACCTTCATCGCCTCTTATGCCGAGATACCCGACGGTACCGACCTGTCCGCCTATTTCGAGACCAACGGCTTCCCCACCGACATGGCCGGCGAGGAGATCTGCTACGACCTGGTGGCCGGCGGCACCTACACGCTGTCGAAGACCATCGAGTTCGGCTCCAACAAGGTGCTGCTGCGCGGCCTCAGCAAGACCAACCGCGCCAAGCTCACCGTGGCCGACGGTGCCTACTTCTCGGTGACTGCCGGCTTCCGCGTGCGCGCCATGCAGATAGACATGAGTGCCACGGGCAAGGCCCTGATTACCGGCAGCAGCGAGCCCGACGAGAGCATCAAGGGCAAGACCGGCACCGGCGACTACTACAACATCGAAGACCCCGTGGCCATCCAGAACTGCGTCATCAACGGTGTCAACGGCAACCTGGTCTATGACGGCGACAAGAAATACTGCTTCAAAGACCTGGTCATCGACAACTGCAATGTCCACCTGACCTCTTCCAGCACGACCAACATCTCGGGCAATGCCATCATCTACTGCAAGACCGGCTTTGTCAACGACATCACCGTGCGCAACTCCACCTTCTGGAACACCGGCGACAGCGATGCCAGATACTTCATCCAGTATAACAACGGCGGCCGCGCCACCCGTGCCGGCTACACCAGCAACAGCATCACCCACACCAACAACACGTTCTACAACGTGGCCAAAGCCGGCCAGTGGTTCAACTGCAACGGCTTCACCGGCCAGAAGACGTCCACCTATTTCATCACCGGCAACATCTTTTTTGACTGTGGCAACAAGCAGGTGGCCCGCCGCATCCTGGCAGGTGTGACGCCTGGCAGCGGCCGTATCGGCGACTGCCTGTTCAACAACAACAGCTACTGGTTCGAGGGCGCAGACGTCTCCGAGGCCGAGAGTGCCTACGACAACGGCACCATCCTGAAGAGCGACCCCGCCTTCGCCGATGCCGCCGGCGGCAACTTCACCCCGTCGGGCAGCGAGCAGGTGTCCAAGCAGACCGGCGACCCGCGCTGGTACGAGACTAATTAACGCTTAGCAAACCATAAAAGACAACGATATGAATAAAAAACTTATATTCAGTTTATGCCTGGGTGTGCTGATGTCGCTCTGCTCGATGTCGGCGTACGCTCAAGACCAGACCGTGACGGGTACCGTGCTCGACGAGTTGGGCGAACCCGTGATAGGTGCTACCGTTACCGTAGATGGCACGAAGATTGCCACGGTGACCGACCTCGACGGCAACTACAAGCTGGCCGTTCCCAAAGGCAAGAAGATTACCATCTCATACATCGGCTACATGACCATGACCGTAGCCCCCGGCGGCACCGTGTCGCTGCAGGAAGACCGCCAGAGCCTTGAAGAAGTGGTGGTGGTCGGCTATGGCTCGCAGAAGAAAGCCCACCTGACCGGTTCGGTGGCCACCGTCGATATGAACGACGTGCAAGACCTTGCCGCCGGCGGTCTGGCCTCCACGCTGAGCGGACTGGTGAACGGTCTGTCGGTCAGCGGCGGCGACGGCCGTCCCGGCGAGAACGCCACGATGACCATCCGCGACACCAACTCGTTCGGCGAGATTGGCTCTACCGCCCAGCAGCCGCTGTTCGTCATCGACGGCTACATCTACCCGAACGACGTGAAGGTAGGCAACGTGTCGCAGAACCTCGGTGCCGAGGCCTTCAACAACCTCGACCCCTCTGAGGTGGAGAGCATCTCCGTGCTGAAAGACGCCTCGGCCGCCGTCTATGGTGCCCGTGCCGCCAACGGTGTCATCCTCGTCACCACCAAGCGCGGCAAGCTCGGCGCCCCGAGCATCAGCTACAGCGGCACCTTCGGTTTCACCAACGAAGTGTCGCGCCCGAAGATGCTCAGCGCCTACGACTACGGCCGCCTGTACAATGCCGTGAAGGCCGGCGACCCCACCAGCACGACGCTGAACAACAAGTCGGACCTCTTCCAGCTCGACGAGCTGGAGGCCATGAAGTCGCTGAACTACAACCTGCTCGACGACAACTGGAAGACGGCCTTCATGATGAAGCACTCGTTCAACATCAGCGGCGCCACCGAGCGTGTCAACTACTTCGGCAGCGTCAGCTACTTCGACCAGGACGGTAACCTCGGCAAGCTCGACTACAACCGCTGGAACTACCGCGCCGGTGTCGATGTGAAAATCAACGACTACCTGTCGGCCAGCCTGAGTGTCAGCGGCGACTACGGCAAGAAGAACAAGCCCCTGCTGAAGGTCGGCGGCACCAATGCCGAGAAAGACTACAACCTCATGCTCACCCGCCCGTACTACATGCCGGAATACGTGGCCGGCTACCCCATCGCGTCGTACGGCCCGAGCAACACCATGCAGAACCAGAACCAGAACTACTCGTTCAGCGTGCTGCAGAACAACGGCGACTACAGCCAGAACATGTCGTCGAACACCAACATCAACGCCAGCGTCAGCTACGACTTCGGCTGGAGCAAGATCCTGAAGGGCCTGAAGCTGAAGTTCACCTACTCGAAGAGCATCAACACCGACAAGACCAACGAGTACGGCTCGTCGTTCAGCCTCTATAAGATGGAGCCCCGCTTCGGCTCGGGCGGCCACCTGTACACGCCCCTTCCCGGCATGACCGACGCCGAGATTGCCGCCTACTACGACCCGACGCACTTCACCAAGCTCACGCTGAACAACGGCGACTACCTGAGCCGCTCGATGATACGCACCGACAACTATCAGATCAACTTCACCGCCTCCTACGGCCGTGACTTCGGCAAGCACCACGTCAGCGCCCTCTTCTCCATCGAGAAGTCGGAAGCCGAGAGCGAATACCTGGTAGGCCAGGTCACCCAGCCCTACGAGTTCACCAGCGGCCAGTCCAACTCGGCCACCGGTGTGCAGAGCACCACGTTCACCCGCTCCGAGAGCGGTACGCTGTCGTACATCGGCCGCGTCAACTACGCCTATGCCGACCGCTACCTGTTCGAGTTCCTGCTGCGTGCCGACGCCTCGACGAAGTTCGCACCCGAGAACTACTGGGGCACCTTCCCCGCCATCTCGGCCGGTTGGGTGGTCAGCGAGGAGCCGTGGTTCCAGAACGTGAAGTGGCTCAAGTGGGTTGACTTCCTGAAGCTGCGTGCCAGCTGGGGTATGACGGGCCGCGACAACACCGCCGCCTGGCAGTGGATGAAGGTCTATGCCCTCGATGCCAACCGTGGCGTGGTCTTCGGCGAGGGCACGCAGAACGCCTCCGGCCGCCGCATCACCATCAACAAGAACAACTCTGCCGTCAACCCAGACGTACACTGGGACAAGTCGTACAAGACCAACATCGGTTTCGACCTGCAGGTGCTGAACCGTCGCCTGGCCATCAACTTCGACTACTACTCTGAGCGCAACCGCGAGATGCTGCTGAACATCATCCAGAACGTGCCCTCTACCGTCGGCACCCAGTCGGCAGCCATGAACCTCGGCGAAATCAACAACTGGGGCTGGGAGCTCGGCATCACGTGGCGCGACAAGATTGGCAAGGACTTCAAGTACCGCGTAGGCCTGAACACCGGCTACCACGACAACAAGGTGCTCAACATGGACTTCGAAGACGAGTACGTCTATCGCCAGATTGTGCGCAACGGCCGTACCGACATCGGCACCTGGGGCATGCAGTGCCTCGGCATGTTCCGCTCGTTCCAGGACATCGAGGAATACTTCGACAAGTACCTGAAGTACACCAACGAGCAAGGCCAGACGGTCTATGGCACCTACATGGGTCTGTCGAAAGACCAGGTGCGCCCGGGCATGCTCATCTATAAGGACGTGCGCGGCAGCAACGGACTGGGCGCCCCCGACCACAAGGTCGATAAGGACGACGACCAGGTGGCCCTGTCGAACCGCTCCAACCCCTACGGCTTCACCATGAACCTGGGTGCCGAGTGGAAGGGCATCTCGCTCACCGCACAGCTCAATGCCGCCTGGGGTGGCTACAACACCATACCCTCGCAGGCCCTCTCGCCGCAGGGCAGCCTGGAGTTCTACAACATGCCCTCGTTCTGGAATCCCGACGACATGTTCGTCTATGACAACATCTACGACGGACAGGGCAACCTGCTGCAGCTGCAGAACCGCAACGCCACCTACCCCAACCTGATGTATGCCAGCGTCAACAGCGTGGCGTCCAGCTTCTGGCGCGTCAGTGCCGCCACTGTCCGCCTGGGCCGTCTCACCATTGCCTACGCCCTGCCCTCGAAGTGGTTCAAGTCGGTCGGCATCAAGAGTGCCCGCGTCAATGTGACCGGAGTCAACCTCATCAACTTCTACAACCCCTACCCCGACAAGTTCATGAACCCCATGGCAGGCTCGTTCGGTACCTACCCCAACCTGCGCAAATGGACTATCGGTGTCAACTTGTCGTTCTAACATTAAAGACTAAAGATTATGAAAAAGACTATCAAATATCTTAGCTTCGGTCTGACAGCAGTGCTGGCTCTCAACGCCTGTAGCGATAAATTCTTAGAGGATAAAAAGAACTACGACAATGCCCAGTCGGACATCTACAACTACTACACCGGTGCCGACGGCCGCGTGCAAGACCTGTACAGCTGGTGTCTGCCCACCGTGGGCGACGTCTCGTGGCGCAACCCGTCGATGGGTAACGCCGACCTCTGCAGCAAGGCCACCGAGGAGTATGCCGGACTGAGCGCCTTCGTCGATCCCGAGATAGAGCTCAACTCGCTGGGACAGACCAACTCCGTGCCCGACTTCTTCATGGGCCAGCAGAACAACATCCAGGAGGCCGTCTATGGCCGCATCCGCAACATCAACGACTGTATCGAGGGCATCAAGGGCGGCACCCTGCCGCAGACCGACAAGGACTTCCTCCTGGGCCAGTGCTACTTCCTGCGCGCCTGGTGCTACTTCAACCTGTTCAAGTGGTACGGCGGCGTGCCCCTCGTGACGTCCACGCTCGAGCCCGTCGAGGGCGAGGCGTCGTTCACGCCGCGCTCCACGTCGGCAGCCACCAAGGAGTTCATCGAGAACGACCTCAACCAGGCTGCCTTGCTCCTGGGCGGCAAGAAGATGGCCGGCAACGACAGCTATGCCAACCCGCTCTACGGCCGCGTCAGCTCCGGCACGGCCCTGGCGCTGAAAGGCCGTCTGCTCACCCTCTGGTGCAGCCCGCTGTTCAACCGCAGCGGCGACCAGAGCCGCTACACCGCCGCCTACAACACCATGAAGGCCGACCTGCAGACCATCCAGGACTGCGGCTACGGGCTCTACACCTCGGGCAGCAACCTGAACGGCAGCGACTTCTGCAACCAGTTCCTGCAGTCGAGCTTCAACAAGGAGGCCGTCTTCGTCACGCTCTACAACCAGATAGTCAGCGACGAAGGTCTTGACACGCAGAAGAACAACAACTGGGAGCGCTCCATCCGCCCGTCGAACACCGGCGGCAGCGGCAAGAACGCCTCGGCCATGCTGATGAACCTCTTCCCCATGAGCGACGGCAAGCTGCCCGCCAACGTAGAGGCCGACAACTACACGCTGCTGGAGCGCAGCACCATGAGCGCCCCGGCCGAGTATCCCTTCATGGACCGCGACCCGCGCTTCTACCACACCTTCGCCATGCCCGGCTTCCGCTGGGCCTACAGCGGCGACGCCAGCCTGAAAGACGAGCACAACCCCGCCGACGGCAGCAACTACACGCTGTGGAACTATGTCTGGTTCACCAGCCTCGACGACCAGGGCAACCCCGAGAGCGGCAACAGCTACGGTGCCGACAACCTGCTGTCGAGCAGAAGCGGCATCTACGTGCGCAAGAAGAGCGACGACCTGGACATGAACACCAAGCCGCTCTACCAGTATATGGCCACCTACTCGAAGGGTGCTGCACCCTTCTTCTCGGCTGCTCCGCTCATCGAGCTGCGCTATGCCGAGGTGCTGCTGAACATGGCCGAGGTGGCTTGCGGTGCCGGACACGTGGCCGGCAACGTAGAGGGCGAGGCTGAATACTACCTGCAGCAGGTGCGCGACCGCGCCGGCGTGCCGGCATGGACCAACCTGACGGGCAACCAGCAGGCCTGCATGAGCGCCATCCTCTACGAGCGCATGATTGAGTTCGCCTACGAGGGCAAGCGCTTCGACGACGTGCGCCGCTGGCTGCTCTTCGACGGTGGCGACAAGTTCTCGACCATCCCCGGCGCCCCCGCCACATGGAACGTCAGCGGCATGTTTGGCAGCAACACCTGCGCATGGCTGGGCGTGAAGCCGCTGAACGGCCAGATACGCACCAACATGTCGTTCCGCGTAGCCGACAAGTACGGCGTGGGCGGCAAGGAGTGGAACAGCGACCCGATGGCCGGCGTGGCGCGTCCGGCAGGCATCGACCTCCGCGAGCAAGACATTGCCACCCAGATGAACACGCTGAAGGACTGGTACACCGAGAACCTCGTGCCCCGCGTCACATGGGCCGACGGCTATTACACCAGCCGCGAGCTGAAGAGCATCAACTACCGACCCTACTACTACTTCCTGGGTCTGAGCAGCGGAGCGCAGTCGGCCAACAAGATGTTGCCGCAGACCATCGGCTGGGGCGACTACAACAACGGCGGCTTGGGCACCTTCGACCCGCTGGCCAACTAAGCCCTCCGCATCTATACCCACAAAGCCTACCTATCCGTCAGCCCGAAAGCTACGGATAGGTAGCTTTTTTGTTGTCACCAGTAGCCTCTCCACAAAAATTAGTAGCCTCTCCACGAAAATTACTCATTGCTCCATGAAAATTACTCATTGCTCCACGAAAATTACTCATTGCTCCACGAAAATTACTCATTGCTCCACGGAAATTAGTAGCCTCTCCATGTCTGTCGGCCGTCTTCGTCCTTTGGTCGGATTTCAAATCCGACATCCGCCCTCCTCATCCGCCCTCCGCCCTCCCTCTTCCGACATCCGCCCTCCTCATCCGCCCTCCCCACGCAAAAATCCCCGATTTCATCGGGATTTTTCTCCCGTAAATATATATATATTGTGAAAAAGAAAAACATCCCGCACATCTCGCACGTGAAAATGTTACAACAGGCTGCCCCTACGGAGGTGTTGAAATATTTTCACGTGCGAGATGTGCGGGATGTGCGGGTTGTTTTTTTATTTTTTATAGCATAATAACAAATGGATTTTTTCAACAATTGCTTGGCAGTATCAAATAAAAATTGTAATTTTTCACCGATAATACGTCATTGCTTATGTTTCATCTTACTTCCATACACGACCTTGGCACGCAATATACAGCTTACGCAATATCATCTCGCATGAATATGCAAATATTGATGAAGAGATTATAGTTTCAGTCATCAACAATGACCTGACTCCTTTGAAACAAGTTATTGAGGAATTGCTGAAGAGATACTAAACAAAGGTCAATGGATGCTTTGTCAATTTTTCCCTTCTGCCCTCATTTGCCACCAACTGCACTACCAACTGACGATTTGCTGTAAATAATTTGGAAAAAAATTTGGATAATTCAGAGATAATGCTTATTTTTGCACATTGAAAATACAAAACGAGGCAAAAACATAACTCTAAAACAAATAACAAATCATTTTTTTAACTAAACAACATTATGAAAAAGCTAAGTTTCTTTTTAAGCGCTGCTGCGCTGATGTTCGCTGGTGTGTTCACATCGTGCTCTACTGAAGACAACCCCACAGGTCCCGGCACCCAGGAGCCTCCCACGACAGAGATTGATGTCGAGGTGTTCAAGGCTGACTTTACCTACGACTTCGCTGCCGAGCAGGCCCTCATCGCCGCAGGCACCGTTGAAAAGCCAGGCCACGTAAACGGCAACCAGAACAATGGCCAGGGCTTCAACGCTTACTCTGTGAAGATTCGTAACGACTACAAGGGCTACAGTCAGAAAGAGGGCAGCCAGCTGCCTGCCGAGAACCACATCTGGCGTCGTAACGACCGTTTCGACCAGGATGCCTCTTGGAATGTAGAGGGCGGTCTGAACATGCCCAACAACCGCGAGATGGCTATCGACGGCTTGGAAGAGGGTTCGGTGGTTGTCATCACCTACGCTGCTGCTGAAGGCAAGGAGCTCGTCTGGGCTGTTGGTGAGAAAGACGCTGACGGCAACGCTGTTGGTGTAGGCGAAGGCACTCCCGTGGCTACTGCCACTATCAACGGTGTAGAAGCTGTTTCCAACGAGACCATCATCCCCTCTGGCGCACAGATTGTGATGAAGAGCGTCCCCCCCGCCGTGAAGGGCACCGGCTATCTGGTATTCAAGATTCAGAAGGGCACTGTCATCTCGAAGATTGAGATTGGTAAGATTGTTGTCGAGAAGCAGACGGTTGAACTCTGATAGCCAAACGACATCAACACACAAAGACAGGCACACCAGCGACGGTGTGCCTGTCTTTTGTATTGTTGGAGTGCCGGGTCTATCGGCGGGCTTCCCAGGCTTCTA
>ODAI012988308.1_pt1 | contig 27523 bp, 23 predicted proteins | sample 1539321 | NCBI WGS metagenome assembly ODAI01 (sample SAMN02144231, study PRJEB22623) | gut metagenome | biome: sheep rumen | host: Ovis aries | place: New Zealand
ATTCTATGGTGGAAAGGGCATCAATGTTTCCACTGTTCTGAATATGCTCGGGATGGAGACGACAGCACTGGGCTTCACCGCCGGATTTACCGGAAGAGCCCTTGAAGAGGGAGTGGCTTCCCTGGGCATCAAGGCTGACTTTATCCGGCTTCCGGAAGGGAACACCCGTATCAATGTCAAGGTAAAGCACGGGGATGAGACAGAGATCAACGGACAGGGTCCGGTGATTACTGATGAGGCCCTCAATGCACTCTATACCAAGCTTGATACACTTACAAGTGATGATGTTCTTGTTCTGGCCGGAAGTATCCCCAACACACTGCCGGACGACGTATACGAGAGAATCATGGCAAGACTGGAGCCTAAGGGCATCCGGATCGCCGTTGACGCTACCAAGGACCTTCTTCTCAATGTACTCAAGTACCACCCCTTCCTGATCAAGCCCAACAATATTGAATTGGGTGAGATGTTCGGTGTGGTTTGTGAGACAGAGGCTGACATCGAGCACTATGCCAAGGAGCTTCAGAAGAAGGGTGCCGTTAATGTTCTGATTTCCATGGCAGGCGACGGCTCCATGCTGGTGACAGAGGACGGACAGACCCTTCGCATGGGCACCTGCAAGGGCAAGGTGGTTAATTCCGTAGGCGCCGGTGATTCCATGGTTGCAGGCTTTGTCGCCGGCTATATGAAGACCGGTGATTACAAGGAGGCTCTCCGCACAGGAACAGCCTGTGGCGGCGGCACCGCATTTTCTGAGGGACTCTGTTCCAGAGAGACTTATGAAGAGATGCTGGCCCAGCTTTCCTGACGGAAAGGCCGGCATGATGGCCCTGTCCCGGGGACGGGGTCAGGCGATGGCTTAAGCCATCCCATGTTTGATAATAGGCATAGTTTCTATGCTTTATTATGATACAGGGCACAGAGATGTGTGCTTAGATTTTTAAGAAAAGGAGATTACTATGAGAATTGTAGACTTACTCAAGAAGGATGCCATTGTCCTTAACGCTAAGGTAAGCTCGAAAGCCGAGATGATCGACAAGCTTGTTGATTTGCATGCCAAGGTGGGCAACATTAAGGACAAAGAGACATTCAAAGAAGGAATTATGAAAAGGGAGTCAGAGGGACCGACAGCCATCGGCGACGGCATCTGCATCCCCCATTCCAAGAATGAAGCAGTTGTAACACCTGGTATCGCCTCCATCACCGTTCCTGCAGGCATCGACTGTAATGCCCTCGACGGCGGACTTTCCAACCTCTTCTTTATGATCGCTGCTCCCGCTTCAGGATCAGACGTTCATCTGGAGGCCCTGGCAAGACTTTCCACCATTCTTATGGATGGCAAGTTCCGCACAGACCTTCTCAATGCCAAGAATGCCGATGAGTATCTTAAGATCATCGACGCCAAGGAGACAGAGAAGTTTGGCGCAGAGGAGAAGGCTCCCGCAGCTGCCGGTTCCGTACCTTCCACAGGTTACCGGATCCTGGCTGTTACCGCCTGCCCCACAGGTATCGCTCACACCTACATGGCTGCTGAGTCCCTGGAGGAGAAGGGCAAGGAGATGGGTTATCCGCTGAAGGCAGAGACCAACGGCTCCGGCGGTGCCAAGAATGTCCTTACGAAAGAAGAGATCGCTGCCTGTGACGGTATCATTATCGCAGCGGACAAGAATGTAGAGATGGCCCGTTTCGACGGCAAGCCTCTCGTTAAGACCAAGGTTCAGGATGGTATCCACAAGCCTCAGGAACTGATTGAGAAGATTATCAACGGAGAAGCACAGATTTACCACCATACCGGAGCTGCTGATACAGCAGATGACGGTGAGGCAGAAGGACTCGGACATCAGATCTACAAGCACCTGATGAACGGTGTATCCCACATGCTTCCCTTCGTTATCGGCGGCGGTATCCTGATCGCCCTCGCTTTCCTTTTTGACGATTACAGCATCAACCCGGCTAATTTTGGTATGAATACACCGCTCGCTGCCATTCTTAAGACAGCCGGTGGCTTCGCCTTCAACTTCATGCTTCCGATCCTGGCAGGATATATCGCCATGAGTATCGCTGACAGACCAGGTCTCATGCCTGGTTTCGTCGGAGGCTGGATCGCAGCCCAAGGTACATCTTTCAGCTCTATCATCGCCGGCGTTAACGGCGACGAAGTTGCCGTGATCTCCGGTGGTTTCATCGGTGCCCTTTTCGCAGGTTTTGCAGCTGGTTACATTGTACTTTTCCTGAAGAAGATTACCGAGAATATGCCGGCATCCATGGATGGCCTTCGCCCCATGCTGATCTACCCGGTTATCGGTCTTGCTATTATCAGTGCGATCATGTTCGCCGTTAACCCCTTCTTCGCATGGCTGAACACTCTGCTGGCCAGCGGCCTTGAGTCCCTTGCCGCCAGCGGCAACATTGTAATTCTCGGTGCCATTGTCGGAGGCATGATGTCTATCGATATGGGTGGCCCATTCAACAAGGCGGCTTATGTTACAGGTACAGCCGCTCTCGCACAGCAGACAGAGGCTGGTTACATGACCATGGCAGCAGTTATGGTTGGTGGTATGGTTCCCCCGATCGCGATTGCCATTTCCTCCTGGCTGTTCAAAAACAAATTTACGGATAACGACCGTAAGGCCGCACCGGTTAATGCCATCATGGGTCTCTGCTTCATCTCTGAGGCAGCCATTCCTTACGCAGCCGGTGATCCCGGACACGTTATTCCTTCCTGTGTTGTTGGTTCTGCAGTAGCAGGTGCTCTTTCCACAATCTTCGGATGTACACTGATGGCTCCTCATGGCGGACTTTTCGTAATCCCGACCATCGGCAATCCGCTCATGTACATCGTAGCCCTGATTGTTGGTTCCCTGGTTGGCGCAGTTCTTCTCGGCGTTCTAAGAAAGCCTGTTGACCAGAAATAATATAAGCGCTTTATACTGATCCACGGGTCCCGGGGGTTCCCGGGAAAATGTATCATTTAAAGACATAAAAGATGACGGCGTCACATTATTAAGATGTGGCGCCGTTTTTTTCTGCTTCTATGGTCCGGGTCTCTGTCTGCCGGGTTTAAAAGAAACAAAAATTTACCTATCATAGGATGTTCATCTTGTTGACTTTCATAGCACAAAATTTTATAATATAGGTAATAATATATAAATACTTACTGTGCAGTCTGTGTGGTCTGTACAGTTTTACAATTGTTTTATTGGGAGAGGGGTCTATATGAGTTCAGGATTATTACCGTTTGAAGGCATAAAAAATGCCAGGGATCTGGGAGGTATCGCCACCAAGGATGGTCATGTGGTTCGCAAGGGGAAGCTGATTAAGAGTGGATCAATATGCGATGCTACAGGCAATGACCTCCGCATCCTCATGGATGATTATAAGCTCAAGGTTGTTGTGGATTTAAGAACGGAAATGGAGAGAGAGCAGATGCCGGATCCCTGCCTACTCGGCGTGGCACAGATCTGGAATCCTCTGTTTAAATCAGACACACAGGGCCTGGGTATTTTTAAAGCAGATTCCAGTGATGTACTCTACAATCATCTCAAGTCTATCTTTGTGGTGAGCAGCAGGAACGACGGAGCCCTGGACACGGCTGTCCAGCAGGTGCAGGAGATGATCCGCAAGGATGATTTCCGTCCGGAGGAGTACATGCTCAGATTATACCAGAAGTTTGTCAATAACCAGGTTGTCCAGAAGCAGGTGAAGCAGTTCTTCTCCCTGCTGACCAATAACCGTGGGGGAGCCATCCTCTGGCATTGCTCTGCAGGCAAGGACAGGGCAGGCATGCTGACAGCCTTGCTCCTCTATGCTTTGGGTGTTTCCAAAGAGACCATCATCGAAGACTACATGGCATCCGCAGAATCCTCCGAGGACGCTGTAGAGTATATTCTCGACAGGCTCTTCCCGGGCAGTGACTGCCAGAGCGTATGTTACAGAGAGATGGCCAAGCAGATTTTTAATGTCCGCTCATGCTATATTGAGTCCTTCTTCGAAGCGATTGAGAGAGACTATGTGAGCATTGACAACTATTTGCAGAAGGCTATTGAGATTCATGTAGATAATATAGTCAGACTGAAGACACTCTATCTTGAGTAGTCAGCAGATCCAGATTCCGGACCGGCCGGCAAGCTGCAGGGGGGTTCCTGGAGATCAGGGTAAGCAGTGATTATGAATACACCGCCGGGGATAAAGGATTTATTCCCGGCATTTTCTTATACAGGGGAGTGATTTATGTGAGGTTCGAAGTGGGAGCCATCATGAGAAGAGATCAGGTTATGGAGCTGGTGTTTGGCAACAACAGTAGTCCCTTTGATATACTTGGCCGCCACATGGTAAAGGGAGGGCAGGTGATTTCTGCCTACCATCCGGATGCGGTATCTATGGAGATTATCGATGACCAGGGCCGCCGTTTCCCTATGGATCAGATTGAGAGGCAGCCTGTCTTCGCCGCTTTTTTCGCCGAGGACAAGGCCTTCGATTACCAGATTCGCATGGATTTTGCCGACGGCAACAGCTTTATCAGTCCGGACCCCTACAGCTTTCCGGGCAGAATCAGCAGGAGAGAGGAAGAGAGACTGCTGGAAGGGAAATGGCATGATGCTTATCAGAAGCTGGGCTGCCATCCCTGCAGGTCCAGGGGGGTTGAAGGAATGTATTTTGCCCTCTGGGCTCCTTTTGCCAGAAGAGTCAGTGTGGTGGGGGATTTCAATTTCTGGAACGGAATGATCTACCCCATGCAAAGGCTGGACAAGTCCGGGATTTTTGAGCTGTTTATCCCCGGTATCAGCAGGGGCCAGTATTATAAATTTGAAGTAAAGAATGACCGGGGAGAGGTCTATCAGTGCGCTGATCCCTATGCTGTAATCTCGGAGGGTCATGAAGATGGGGCTTCCAGGATTTATGATATGAGCCACTTCCAGTGGACGGACCAGCGGTGGGTTGAGACAAGGGATGTATCCCATATCCGCCGGAAACCGGTGGCTTTTTGCGAGGTGCTTTTTCCCGAGCTGGATTTTCCGGAGGAATATATCAGGGAGACTGTCGTCGGCGCTGGTTTTACCCATGTCCTCCTGGCTAATCTGCAAAGGCATTCCGGACACACTTTAGAGAACCGGGAGAATACCAGGGATTCTGCCCAGACTGACAGGCACAAAAGCAGTAAGAAACTCAGCTTTTTCGAACCCCTCTATACCACCAATACTCCTGACCGGATGAGGGGCTTTGTCAACCGCTGCCATGGCCAGAATATAGCCATCGCCATTGAGATCACACCAGATTACTTTGAGAGGGGTCAGGAGTCCTTGCTGGCCTTTGACACTTATCCCAGCTGGGACTGCAGTCCGGACAGACTTAAGGAGTGGCAGTCCAGACGGGTTTCCTTCTGCTTTAACCGTAAAGCAGAGTACAGGAACTATATTCTGACTAACCTTTTATTCTGGATCAGGGAGTACCATATCGACGCCATTGTCTTCCGGGGTATGAGCCAGATCATACTGGGGGAGAACCAGAGATTCCACGATGTGGAGACCAGGGAGGGAGAGCAGGATACAGAGCTGCTTCTGGCCTATCACAGCTTCCTGCAGGAGCTGGTGCGGAATCTGAAGGAGGCCCAGGAAGGCCTGCTTTTCGTGGGAGAAGAATTGCCGGGCCTGGCTTTTCTGGAAAAAGAGTCAGAACTGACATGGAATTATACGGTCCACGATAATGTAGACGCTTACCTTACTACGGATCCTGACCGGAGACCCGGCCAGTTCTACCGCCTGTCCCTGCCCCAGATGAGAAGGGATATGAGGACCAGTATTCTAAGGATCAATGAAAACTGGAAAAAAGAAAGCAACGGGTCACTGGTTGACAATCTGGAAACAATTGATTATGATATTTTGACAGACAAAAAGATGGCCCTGGGCTATATGATTGGAATGCCAGGCAAGAAGTCCTGGGTGCTCCATGGCTTCCGGAGGCCCTTCCACCAGAGATATCTTGAGGACCTGCTGGAGCTTTACCGCAGGTACCCGGCCCTTCATTCCTATGAGCCGGACAGAGATTCCCTGGAGTGGATCAACAGTAGTGATGCCCAGTCCGGCGTAATAAGCTTTATCCGCTGGGATCCGGGCAAGAAGAGGAACCTGCTCTTTGTCAGTAATTTTTCCAAAGACAGTATGGACGGCTACCGGATTGGAGTGCCCGGTCCCGGCCTCTACAAGCTGATTCTGAGCAGTGACCATATTGAATATGGAGGACAGGGGCGCAGCCTGACCCAGAATCTCACTGCCGAAGAGGTGGGAAGAGACTTGAGACTCTGGTCCTTGTCGGTGGAGGTTCCTCCCCAGACCAGCCTGATTTTTGAGTTTAATATGATGGAGAAGAACCAGGACCAGGCCGGTGAGATATGATGGAGAAGAACCAGGACCAGGCCGGTGAAATATGATGGAGAAGCATCAGGACCAGATTGATAAAATATGATGGAGAAGCATCAGGATTAAACTGATGAAATGTATAAACAAGTCACAGAGGTATTGATAGTAAGGAAGGTAAAAAAATGGGAGATTGTATATTCTGTAAGATAGCCAAGGGAAGTATTCCGTCAAAGACGATATATGAGGACAGTCATTTCAGGGTTTTCATGGATGTGAATCCGGCGACGGACGGACACTGTCTGATTATTCCGAAAGAGCATTTTGACAACATCTATGATCTGGATGCGGAGACAGCCGGAAAGCTTTTCTCCCTGGCAACCTGTATTGCCCGGGCTATGAGGGATGCCCTTGGATGTGGAGGTATTAATGTGGTCCAGAACAATGGAGAGATTGCAGGACAAACAGTGAAGCATTTTCACCTTCATCTCATTCCCAGATATGAGAACGATGGACAGTACCTGCTGTGGAAGCCCCACGAGTCCGACCCGGACAAGCTGGAGGAACTGAGGAAAAAGATTAAGAAGTCTATTTAGAAGATTTACCCTGGAGACCAGCTATGGGAAAGATTGATTTTAAACCGGGTAATATGTTGTACCCGCTGCCGGCAGTCCTGGTGACAGTCAGGGACCGGGCAGGCAGGGATAATGTATTTACTGTGGCTTGGGCAGGGACAGTCTGTACCAACCCGCCTATGCTGTCCATCTCCGTGCGGCCGGAGCGTTTTTCTTATGAAGCCATCCGCCAGACCGGGGAGTTCGTGGTGAACCTGACCACGGAGGATATGGTCCGGGCAGTGGACTACTGCGGGGTCAGGTCCGGGAGAGATCAGGACAAGTTCCGGGAGACAGGACTGGAGAAAGACCAGGCCGTTAAAGTGAAAGCGGCTTCCCTGAAGGCCAGCCCGGTAAATATAGAGTGCAGGGTCAGCCAGGAACTTGCCCTGGGATCCCATCATATGTTTCTGGCAGATGTGGTCCATGTGACCGTGGATGAGAGATATATAGATCAGAAGGGCAGCTTTCATCTGGACCAGACCTGTCCCCTGGTATATTCTCACGGAGGGTATTTTACCCAGGGAGACCAGCTGGGGACTTTCGGCTTCTCTGTGAGGAGAAAGCAAGCTTCCAAGGCCGGATCCGCGGTGGCAGGGAAAAAGGCTTCCGGGAAAAAGACCTCAGGAAAAAGGGGCTCCGGGAAAAGGGGCTCAGGACCGGGCGCGGCCGGCTGGCCGGGAAGGTCCGGTAAGGCTTCCCCGGGCAGGAAGACCGGAGACCGCCAGACAGGCTCAAAGAAGAGATCCGGCAGGCCATCCGGGCAGTGGTCCGGGAAGGAGTCCTGACTATCCGCAAAAAGCGTATTATTTATGAATTTACAAGCAGATTTTTTTCTGTTATAATTAGTCAATGTCAGCATTTTGAAAATGTGACGAAAAAGACATAATTCTAAAGAGATTTACTTCTAAAGAGATTTACTATAGAGATAACAGAGGTGCGTAATGGAACAATATATAATTAAAGGTGGTAATCCTTTGGTGGGAGAGGTAGTCATCGGCGGCGCGAAGAATGCCGCTCTTGGAATTCTCGCAGCTTCTATTATGACAGATGGCCGATGTCTGATTGATAATGTTCCAGATGTAAGAGACATCAATGTCCTTCTCCAGGCTATGGAGGGGATCGGTGCCGTGATCGACCGGAAAAGCAGTAACGAGGTTGAGATCAGCGGAAAGAATATTGATTCCAACGGAGATCTAATTGTAGATAATGAATATATAAGAAGAATCAGGGCTTCCTACTATCTGATCGGAGCCCTGCTCGGCAAGTACAGGAAGGCAAAGGTTGTTCTTCCGGGCGGCTGCGATATCGGAAGCCGTCCCATCGACCAGCATATCAAGGGCTTCCGGGCCCTGGGTGCCAAGGTCAAGATTGAACATGGCATGGTCATCGCGGAGGCCAAGGTCCTTCGCGGTGCTCATATATATCTTGATGTGGTTTCCGTGGGAACTACGATCAATATCATGATGGCTGCCTCCCTTGCCAAGGGGAATACCATCATTGAGAATGCGGCAAAGGAACCCCATATCGTTGATGTTGCTAATTTCCTCAACAGCATGGGGGCCAACATCCGTGGCGCGGGAACAGATGTGATCCGTATCAAGGGCGTAGAGAAGTTCCACGATACAGAGTATTCCATCATCCCTGACCAGATCGAGGCCGGAACTTTTATGGTTGCCGCAGCCGCCACCAAGGGTGATATTCTGATTAAGAATGTGATTCCCAAGCATTTAGAAGCAATCAGCGCCAAGCTGATTGAGATCGGTGCCGAGGTGGAGGAATCCGATGACGCGGTCCGTGTTGTAGCGACCCGCCGTCTCAAGCACACACAGATTAAGACATTGCCCTACCCTGGTTTTCCGACGGATATGCAGCCCCAGATGGCCATAACCCTCGGTCTGTCCAAGGGGACCAGCACAATAACAGAAAGTATATTTGAAAACCGCTTCCGCTATGTGGACGAACTGCGCCGCATGGGAGCCAACATCAAGATGGTCGATGGAAATGTGGCCATTATCTACGGGGTGGATAAGTACACCGGGGCTGAGATTGACGCGCCGGACCTGCGTGCCGGAGCCGCCCTGGTTATCGCCGGCCTTGCCGCGGAGGGTTATACCACCGTATCCCAGATTGGTTATATACAGAGGGGATATGAGAGGTTTGACGAGAAGCTGCGGTCTTTAGGAGGTCTGATTGAGAAAGTGGACTCCGAGAGGGAGATCAACAAGTTCAGATTTAAGACCGGAAGTATGATGTAGCATGTACTTTGAAAGGAGTTAAGATGGAAAGACGTTTGTTTACTTCAGAATCAGTGACAGAAGGACATCCTGACAAGATCTGTGATCAGATTTCTGACGCTATTCTCGATGCTCTGATGGCAAAAGATCCCATGAGCCGCGTTGCCTGTGAGACATCCGTGACAACAGGAATCGTCTTCGTTATGGGAGAAGTTACGACGAATGCATATGTGGATATCCAGCAGATCGTAAGAGACACTGTCCGGGAGATCGGATACACCAGAGGCAAGTTTGGCTTTGACTGTGATACCTGTGGTGTGATGGTTGCCTTAGATGAGCAGTCCGCTGATATAGCCATGGGTGTAGACAAGGCTCTTGAGGCCAAGGAGAACACCATGTCTGATGAGGAACTGGAGGCGATCGGCGCAGGTGACCAGGGTATGATGTTCGGCTACGCCAGCAATGAGACTGAAGAGTACATGCCCTATCCCATAGCCCTGGCCCACAAGCTGGCCCTGCAGCTTACCAAAGTAAGAAAAGATGGGACCCTTCCCTATCTCAGACCGGATGGGAAGACCCAGGTTTCAGTAGAGTACGATGAGGAAGGCAGACCGGACCGGCTGGATGCAGTTGTTCTGTCCACCCAGCATGACCCGGAGGTCAGCCAGGAGCAGATTCATAAAGATATTAAGAAGTATGTATTTGATGTTATTCTTCCCGATCATATGGTCGATGAGAATACCAAGTTCTTTATCAACCCCACCGGCCGTTTTGTAATCGGCGGCCCCCACGGTGACAGTGGTCTGACCGGCCGTAAGATCATCGTGGATACCTATGGCGGATATGCCCGTCATGGCGGTGGAGCCTTTTCCGGCAAGGACTGTACTAAGGTGGACCGGTCCGCTGCTTACGCAGCCCGCTATGTGGCTAAGAATATCGTGGCAGCAGGTCTGGCGGACAAGTGTGAGATCCAGCTTTCCTATGCCATCGGTGTTGCCCGGCCCACATCCATTATGGTGGATACCTTCGGCACCGGCAAGATCTCCGATGACAAGCTGGTGGAGATGATCCGTGAGAATTTTGATCTCCGTCCCGCCGGAATCATTAAGATGCTGGACCTGAGAAGACCTATCTACAAGCAGACAGCCGCTTATGGTCATTTCGGCCGCAATGATCTGGATCTTCCCTGGGAGCGTCTGGATAAGGTGGATGACCTGAAAAAGTATCTGTAATTCATATAATTAAAATGTGGCTATGTAAGCCCTGCCTTGAGGCAGGGCTTTTTTCTGTTGAGGGTTGAATATTTTGAAGGATAAAATAAAAAAACTGCAAAAAAGAGTAAAATAAAAATTGTTTACAGTTTTTTGCTATAGTGTTATATTATAGAAGCGCCAAAAACCGGACAGGCAGTCGGCCTGGTCTGGACAACAAGGTGCTTTGTGGATGGTATTCGTAAGAAACCATACCGTTTGTGACATGTGAATCAGGAGCTTATATCTGTCAGGAATAAGACTCAGAGCGTCACCTGCGAAGGTAGGTGATATTGATGAGAATTGGTTTTATTGGCGCGGGGAAAGTAGGATGTTCCCTGGCCAGGTTTTTTGCAGACCATGGGCTGGACCTTTCAGGGTTTTATGATACAGCCGGTGGCTGCGCAGAGGAAGCGGTGGAGTTTGCCGGTCACACTAAGGCTTATGAAGATATTTCTAAGTTGGTTTATGATAGTGACGCTCTGTTTCTGACGGTTCCTGACGGACTGATTACCAGGGTATGGGATCAGATCCGGGATCTCCCTTTAGAGGGAAAGTTTATATGTCATTGCAGCGGTGCTCTGTCTTCGCGGGAAGCATTTCCCGGTATAGAGGACAGGGGAGCCTTCGGATATTCTATCCATCCACTCTTTGCGGTAAGCGATAAGTTTCATTCTTACAAAGAGCTTTCACATGCCCATTTTACAATTGAAGGAGACCAGGCACATCTTGATATGGTTGCAGACCTTTTCCGGTCCTTTGGCAATCCGGTCAGCTTTATCGAGGCTGGAGACAAGGTTAAGTATCACTGCGCGGCAGCAATCTGCAGCAATCTGGTGGTAGGGCTGGTACAGAACGGTCTGGATCTGATGAAAGAATGCGGTTTTGATGAGGACAGTGCGGCCAGGGCCCTGGCTCCTATTCTGATCAGTAATATGCAGCACATTGTCGACAAGGGAACGACGGCCAGCCTGACCGGCCCTGTGGAAAGGGCAGATGTGACGACAGTTGAGAAGCATCTCCGCTGTCTGGGCCCTGAGCAGAGGCAGCTTTACCGGCTGCTGTCCCAGACCCTGGTTGAGATTGGAAAAAGAAAGAATCCTGGCCGGGACTACACTGGCGTGGAGAAAGTTCTGGCAGAGGATAGCTGACAGGAAGTATGAAGAGGAAGATCTGGCAGCAGATCGCTGACAGGAGAGATGAAGAAGTTCTTGCAGCAGATCGCTGACAGGAAGGATGAAAAAGAAGACCTGGCAGCAGATCGCTGACAGGAAAGATGAAGAAGTTCTGGCAGAGGATAGCTGACAGGAAAGACGAAGAGAAAAGCCTGGCAGAGGGGGCAGATAGGGGACAGGAAGTCTCAGGAACCTTCCGGCAGGCAGAGAGGATGAGCGGCTGCCCGGGCGGCGGCCAGGATATTTACATTTTTATTAGTAGATTGACCAGAGATATTTGGAGGTATTTATCATGAAGAACACAGTGGCAACATTTAAGGCGATGAAGGAAAAAGGCGAGAAGATTTCCATGCTCACATCCTATGACTATTCCACAGCCAAGCTTGTGGATGAAGCCGGGGTTAACTCGATTCTGGTCGGGGATTCCCTGGGTAATGTTATGCTGGGTTATGAGAACACGATTCCTGTTACGGTGGAAGATATGATCCATCACGGCGCAGCGGTTTGCCGCGGTGCCAAGAATGCCCTTGTTGTCGTTGATATGCCCTTCCTGTCCTATCAGGTTTCTGTGGAAGATGCTGTGAGGAATGCCGGCAGGATTATGAAGGAGACCAATTGTGCCGCAGTCAAGCTGGAGGGCGGCCAGGAGGTTTGTCCCCAGATTAAGGCCATTACAGCGGCATCTATTCCGGTTGTTGCCCATCTGGGTCTGACTCCCCAGTCCATTAATGCCTTCGGAGGCTACAAGGTACAGGGCAAGAGTCTTGAGGCGGCCAAAAAGCTGATCGCGGATGCCAAGGCTGTAGAGGAGGCCGGTGCCTTCGCCCTCACCCTGGAGTGTGTTCCTGCCAAGCTGGCAGAGATGATCAGCAAGGAGCTCACTATCCCGACCATCGGCATCGGCGCCGGCAACGGCTGTGACGGCCAGGTTCTGGTATATGCGGATATGCTGGCTATGTTCTCTGATTTCCGGCCCAAGTTCGTCCGTAATTTCGCCAACATCGGTGAGATTATGAAGCAGGCCTTCAGAGAGTATGACGCAGCGGTCAAGGATTCCTCCTTCCCGGCTCCCGAGCATACCTACAAGATTGATGATGAAGTGATTGACAAACTTTACTAAGTTCCAAGAAGGATAAAATATATTTTACAAAACAGAAAAAAGCTGATACTATGCGATAAGTAGTTTGCTGCGGGCCTGCGGGCATCCGGGTGTGGGTGCCCGCTGCCACCCCTTAAAGGATGAGACGCGGCGGGCAGATACAGGAGGACATTATGAATATCGTTAAGACTGTAGACCAGGTAAGAGCACAGGTTAAGGCATGGAGAGCTGAGGGACTCAGCGTCGGTCTGGTTCCTACCATGGGTTATCTCCATGAAGGACACGGCAGCCTGATTTCCAAGGCTGTAGAACAGAATGACCGGGTGGTGGTCAGCGTTTTTGTCAACCCGACCCAGTTCGGCCCCAATGAAGACCTGGAGGCCTATCCGAGAGATATGAACAGAGACAGTGCTCTCTGTGAGAAACTGGGAGCTTCCCTTATCTTCAATCCGGAACCTTCTGAGATGTACAGGCCGGGCTTTTGTACCCATGTGAATATGGATGTACTTACCAGCACTCTTTGCGGAGCCAGCCGTCCTGTTCATTTTGGCGGTGTCTGTACTGTCTGCTCCAAGCTTTTTAATATCGTGAAGCCGGACAGGGCCTACTTCGGACAGAAGGATGCCCAGCAGCTGGCCATCATTCGCCGGATGGTGGAGGACCTGAATATGGACCTGGAGATTGTGGCCTGCCCCATCGTCCGTGAGGAGGACGGCCTGGCTAAGAGTTCCAGGAATACCTACCTTAACGAGGATGAAAGAAAGGCGGCCCTGGTTCTCAGCAAGGCCATCTTCCTGGGCCAGGACATGGTCAAGGATGGGGCTACTTCCGCGGCAGAAGTCAAGAAGGCTATGACAGACCTGATTAACAGTGAGCCTCTGGCAAGAATTGATTACGTGGAGATTGTCGACGGCCTTACCATGCAGCCGGTGGAGGAGATCGGGGCTCCGACCCTGGCAGCGATCGCCGTTTACATTGGCAAGACCAGACTTATTGATAATTTTATTGTATAGACAGACCAGATTGATCAGACAGAATTAGGGGCAGGGATGCCCCGGCAGCCGGCAGCTGTCCTTTAACCGGGACGGAAAGGCGGAGCCGGTCCAGAATAACAGGGAGAGAATCAAGTCATGTTAATTAATATGTTAAAAGGGAAGATACACAGAGCGACAGTGGTTCAGGCAGAGCTTGACTATGTAGGCAGCATTACGGTGGACCAGGATCTTCTGGACGCGGCAGGAATCAGGGAATATGAACTGGTTCAGATTGTGGACGTCAACAACGGAAGCCGTTTTGAGACTTACACCATAGCCGGAGAGCGGGGAAGTGGTCTGATCTGCCTCAACGGGGCAGCTGCCAGATGTGTCAGTGTCAATGATAAGATCATTATCATGTGTTATGCTTCCATGACACCGGAAGAAGCAGAGAACCATAAGCCCTCTGTGGTCTTTGTGGATGACGATAACGCGGTCAGCCGGATCACTACTTATGAGAAGCACGGCAGACTGGCTGATATGGACTGAGATCAGGCAGATTCATCTGCCGGACAGACTTTGCCGCCCTTTCAAGGCGGAGGAATGGAGACGAATATGTTAAAAGGTAAGACCGTAGTACTGGGTGTAACCGGCAGTATAGCCGCTTACAAGATTGCCAGCCTGGCCAGCATGCTGGTGAAACAGCACTGTGACGTTCATGTCATTATGACCAGGAATGCCACCAATTTTATTCATCCTACTGCTTTTGAAACTCTCACCGGCAATAAATGTCTTGTGGATACCTTTGACAGGAATTTTCAGTTTCATGTAGCCCATGTTAATCTGGGACAGAAAGCTGACCTGATGATGATCGCACCGGCCTCGGCAAATGTCATCGGCAAACTGGCCAATGGCATTGCCGATGACATGCTGACGACCACAGCCCTGGCCGCCACCTGCAAGATTATGGTTTCACCGGCCATGAATGTCCGTATGTTTGAGAATGCCATCGTCCAGGATAATCTGAGGAAGCTGGAGCATTATGGCATGGAAGTTATCTCTCCTGCCACAGGCTACCTGGCCTGTGGGGATACGGGGGCAGGTAAGATGCCTGAGCCGGCCCTCCTCTATGATTATATTCTCCGGGAGATAGCCTGCAGTAAGGATCTGAAGGGGAAGAAGGTATTGATAACGGCAGGACCGACCAGGGAGGCCATAGATCCCGTCCGTTTTATCACCAATCATTCCACCGGCAAGATGGGCTATGCCATGGCCAGACGTGCCATGCTGAGGGGGGCGGACGTAACCCTGATCTCCGGCCCGGTGGCCCTTGACCCGGTACCCTTTGTGAACATGGTGCCTGTGGTGACTGCCCAGGATATGTTTGAGGCGGTCAGAGATCATTTTGAGGACTGCCATATCCTGATTAAGTCCGCGGCTGTTGCCGATTACCGGCCGGCCCAGGTCAGCGATGACAAGGTGAAAAAGAAGGATGGCGAGATGGTTATTGCCCTTGAGAGAACAACAGACATCCTGGCCTATGTCGGAGAGCACAGAAGACCGGACCAGGTGATCTGCGGCTTTTCCATGGAGACCCGGGATATGCTGGAGAACTCCAGAAAGAAGCTGAAAAAGAAGAAGCTTGACCTGATCGTGGCCAATAATCTCAAGGAAGAGGGGGCTGGATTCGCTACGTCCACAAACCGGGTTACTCTGATTTCAAAGGATGATGAGCTGGCGCTGCCTCTCATGTCCAAGGAGGAAGTGTCTGACCGGATTCTTGACTATATTCTTTACTGTGAAAGATAATGCTAACCGCGGCAGCGGTTTTTAAAGAAGGAGGCTGTTCTGGCAGCTGATGGGAAATGTTTCTCTGTTTCCCGTCAGTTTAAACCGGCAGCTTCTTTTTTTAATATATTTAGAATTACAAAGCTATTATTGGGAAGAAAATTCCAAGCATAGGTGAAGTTTTTTATCATTGATGGAAAAATTGTGCTATAATGATGGAGCAGATTAACAAGAAGTGTCATATAAAAGTCTGTTAAGCTATAAATATTGCATAATTAAAGAAATGAGGCAGACTAATGAATCAAATACTGATCATAGATGACGATACGGACATCATTGAAGTGGAAAGAGACTATCTGGAGATTAATTCTTACACAGTTCAAGTAGAATCCCTGGGCAGACAGGGACTTAAGAGAATCCTGGAGGACCAGGTTGACCTGGTCCTGCTGGCAGTGGACCTGCCGGATACAGACGGTTTTGAGATATGTAAGCAGATTCGGAAAAATAAGTTGATCCCTGTACTGTTTGTATCCGAAAGAGGTGACGAGATCGACGTGGTCCGGGGACTTGGCGTGGGGGCAGATGATTACATAAAGAAGCCCTTTAATCCTAATGAACTGGTGGCCCGGGTTAAGGCGAACCTGGCCTGCTATGACCGGCTTCTGAAAAGGGAAAAGGGCAGTGAGGACTTCATAGATTATCCTGGACTTCACATAGATAAGAATGCCAGAAGGGTCTACGTTGACGGCAAGGAGATCTTATTTACCACAAAGGAATTCGACCTGCTTTGCTTTCTTGCTTCCCATCCCAACCATGTCTATTCCAAGGATGAGTTGTTCAGTACTGTATGGGGCATGACATCCCTGGGGGATATTGCCACAGTTACGGTACATATAAAAAAGGTCAGGAGAAAGATGGGCCAGACTTCTTCCAGGTCCGGTTATATAGAGACAGTCTGGGGGTCTGGCTACCGGTTCCGTGTTCTCCAGAAAGATGGGGAGGACTAGGAGGTTTGCAGGAAGCCTTGGGCATGGATTCCGGATCCTATGGAATCCGGTCAGGACTGGTCTGCTTTATGGTCTGGTCCTGGGAAATGATAAAAAGAAATAATTGAGATTCTTAACTCGCGTGTCAATGGGACAGGGTCCTCCGGGAAATAGCAGATTATCAGGGTCTGCTGTTTTATTCGGTGGAAGTCCATATGACAGGTGGGTTTTTTGCCTTTCCTGTGCTATACTGGTGCTTGATATATAAGATCTGGAAAAGTGAGGTTGATATGAGAAAAAAGGATAGAATCCCAATTATATATGAAGATAATCATCTCATGGTTTGTGAAAAACCGGCAGGCTTGCCCGTACAGGGGGACAAGACCAGGGATCCAGACCTGCTTACCCTGCTGAAAAATCGGATTTTTGAGAGGGAAGGGGCTTTGGAGGAACCTTATCTGACGGCAGTCCACCGTCTGGACAGACCGGTAGGGGGACTGATGGTCCTGGCCCGTAGTAAGGAGGCGGCTGCAGCCCTAAGCCAACAGATGAAACAGGGCTTATTTGAGAAGAATTATCAGGCAGTATGCTGTGGCAGGCTGGAGGAGGACTTCGGGACCATGGAAGACTACCTGCTGAAAAATGGAAAGACCAATATGACCTCTGTTGTGAAGAAGGATACAAAAGGGGCTCAGTATGCCTGCCTGGATTATGAACTGATTGACTGTATCGAGACCAGGAAGGGGGCCCTGACCTGGGTTTTGGTCAGTCTCATCACAGGAAGACACCACCAGATCCGGGTTCAGTTTGCCTCAAGGGGCCTGCCCCTATACGGGGATACCCGCTATAATCCGGAATTCCGGGAGGCAAAAAAGACTTATCATCAGATCGGTCTCTATGCTACCCGCCTTTCCTTCCTGCATCCGCAAAGCGGGGAAAGGCTGACTTTCAAGACAGAACCCCAGGGCAAGGCCTTTGAGTTGATGGATGTGGAAGCCTTCTGATCAGGGAAAGGGTTCTTGAGTTGATGGAAGTAGAAGGATGCTGATTAGGGAGCGAGATTTTTGGAAGGATGGAAGTGGAAGCCTTTTGATCAGGGGGGCGAGACTTTTGGATTGATGGGAATGGAAACTTTCTGATAAAAGAGCAAGGGTTTTAAGTTGATGGATGTGGAAAATCGCTGTATTTGGAAGGGTTTCACATCTTATTTTCCAGGCAGGAGCATGGCCGGGACCCGATCCTGGTCCATTGACAAAAGGTAGCACATATTTTAAAATGAAAAGACGTGACTATTATAGTACAGATATATGGTTATATTCCGGTTGCTGCCGGCCTTTGGGGACGGCGGACCGAGATTAGACAGGGAAATAATGGGATTCCCTATGAAAGGATAAGATTATGGCTAAAGAAAAGAAGCTGGTGGAAGCAATCACTCCCATGTCGGAGGATTTTGCTCAGTGGTACACGGATGTAGTAGTTAAGGCAGAGCTGATCTCCTATTCTAATGTTAAAGGATGTATGATCATCCGTCCGCGTGGTTACGCGATCTGGGAGAACATACAAAAAGAACTGGACAGAAGGTTTAAAGAGACCGGCGTGGAGAATGTATACCTGCCTATGCTGATTCCTGAGAGTCTTCTGCAGAAGGAAAAAGATCATGTAGAAGGATTTGCTCCTGAGGTGGCCTGGGTTACCCAGGGAGGTCAGGAGGAACTGACGGAAAGATTATGTATCCGGCCCACATCAGAGACTCTTTTCTGTGATCATGTAAAAGACATCGTTCATTCCTACCGTGATCTTCCCCTGGTTTATAACCAGTGGTGCTCTGTTCTCCGCTGGGAGAAGACTACCCGTCCCTTCCTCCGGTCAGCGGAATTCCTCTGGCAGGAAGGCCATACCTTCCATGCCACAGCAGAGGAGGCGGAGGAGAGAACCAGACAGATGCTGAATGTCTACGCAGATTTCTGTGAGGAGATTCTGGCCATTCCCTTGGTTAAGGGTAAGAAGACAGACAAGGAGAAGTTTGCCGGTGCTGAGGCAACCTACACTATCGAAGCCCTCATGCATGACTGCAAGGCCCTCCAGTCCGGAACCAGCCATAATTTCGGTTCTGGCTTCGCTGAGGCCTTTGGCATCGAGTATACCAACAAGGAGAACAAACTGGTTCCTGTTTATGAGACATCATGGGGCTTGTCAACACGTATTATCGGAGCCATCATCATGGTTCACGGTGATGACAGCGGCCTGGTCCTTCCGCCCAGGATCGCTCCTGTACAGACTATGATTATTCCGATTCAGCAGAAGAAGGCTGGCGTTTTGGACAAGGCCTATGAGATCATGGATGAGCTCAAGGCTGAGTTCTCCGTAAAGGTTGATGCTTCTGACAAGTCTCCGGGCTGGAAGTTCTCAGAGCAGGAGATCCAGGGTATCCCGACCCGTATCGAGATCGGACCTAAGGATATTGCCAATAACCAGGCAGTGATCGTCCGCCGTGATACCAGGGAGAAGATCGTAGCGCCTCTTGACCAGCTGGCCGACACTCTCCGTACTGTTCTTGAAGATATGCAGAAGGATATGTATGACAAGGCTAAAAAGCATCTGATGGAGAATACCCATATTGCTCATGACTGGGATGAGTTCAATGATCTTCTTGAGACCAAGCAGGGCTTTATCCGGGCTATGTGGTGTGGTGACCAGGCCTGTGAGGAAGCCATCAAGGAAGAGAATGGGGCTACGACCCGTTGTATGCCTTTTGTACAGACCAAGCACAGTGATGTGTGCGTACACTGCGGGAAGCCCGCCAAAGTGGAGGTTTACTTCGGAAAAGCATATTAATTAACGCATAGATCCGTTTTGAACAGTCTTATTTGATATTGGCAGAAAACAAAAACCAACTATACCTGCGGATTTCCTGCGCTGCCTTTTTCCGCGCCTCGATCTCAACTCGCCTGCTACGCAGGCGTAAGTCTCTGCCCGGCGCTAAGACAGGCTTGGAAATCCTTGGTATTTACGCCATGGTTTGTTTTCTGTAAATATCTAAGATACTGATGGACTCCAAAAGGAACATTGCTGAGGGTTGAAAGTGGAACTATGCCAGATGTTTGAGTTGGCAGAAAAGGTATTTGTAAAGATAAAAACCAGCTGTACCATGAAGTAGAGAGGAGATTGATTTGGCGGATAAGATTGTTGCTGTTGTGGCAGGTAAAGAGATTACGGAGGCGGAGTTTAATCAGTTTCTTGAGAGGATTCCGGAGCAGAATCGTGCTTATGTGCAGACGGAGGAGGGGCGGAGACAGGCTCTTACCCAGTATGCGAATTATTTTCTTTTTGAGGCTTATGGCAAGGAAAAGAAGTATGATGAGGATGAGGAGTACCAGAAGGTGCTGGCTTCTACAGTTAGGGAGTTGCTTGCCCAGTATACCCTGACTCAGGAGATGAAGGATATTGTTCCTACTGAGGAAGAGTGCAGGGAGTATTATGAGAAGAATAAGGCTTCTTTTGCCCAGGGTGCTAAGGCAAAAGCTAAGCATATTCTCATGGATTCCGAGGAGAAGATCCTTAAGGTTCTCGATGATATTAAGGCTGGTGTAAAGTCTTTTGAGGATGCTGCCAGGGAGCATTCCACCTGTCCTTCCAGTGCCCAGGGGGGAGATCTTGGGACATTTACCAGGGGACAGATGGTTCCGGAGTTTGACCATGCTGTGTTTAATGCCGAGATTGGTAAGGTGCTGGGGCCGGTTAAGACTCAGTTCGGTTATCATCTGATTCGTGTGGATGAGCTGGACAAGGGAGAGGAAGCTTCCTTTGAGAAGGCACTGCCCCAGATTCTGAGCCAGCTGGCCAACCAGAAGCAGAATGAGGCTTATATGGCCTTGAGGGCATCTTTGATAGAAAAATATGGTCTGGAGTTTAAGTAGTTGTTATTTTTGCCTTTATTTTTTCAATGATAAAGGTTATAATAATGATACCATATTAACTTAGGGCGATGAATGATTCATCGACAAACTGCACAAGCAGAATACATATTCGGAGGTAAATGAATTATGGGATTAGTATCAGCTAAAGAAATGTTAGAGAAGGCTAAAGCCGGCAAGTATGCTGTTGGCCAGTTCAACATCAACAACCTTGAGTGGACTAAAGCAATCCTCCTGACAGCTCAGGAGAACAATTCCCCCGCTATCCTTGGTGTTTCCGAGGGCGCAGGCAAGTACATGGGCGGATATGATGCAGTAGTAGGCATGGTGAATGGCCTGATGAAAGACCTTAACATCACTGTTCCGATCGCTCTTCATCTTGACCACGGCAGCTATGAAGGCGCTAAGAAGTGCATCCTGGCTGGTTTCTCCAGCATCATGTTTGACGGATCTTCCCTTCCTTTCGAAGAGAATGTTGAGAAGACAAAAGAGCTTGTAGCTGCTTGTAATATCTTAGGTCTTTCCCTCGAGGCTGAGGTTGGATCCATTGGCGGCGAGGAAGACGGAGTAGTTGGTCTTGGCGAGTGTGCAGATCCTGAAGAGTGTAAGACAATTGCTGATCTTGGCATCACAATGCTCGCAGCAGGTATCGGAAACATCCACGGTGTATATCCGGACAACTGGGCAGGATTACAGTTTGACGTTCTTGATGCCATCCAGCAGAAGACAGGAGCTATGCCTCTGGTACTTCACGGCGGCACAGGTATCCCGGATGACATGATCAAGAAGGCTATCAGCCTGGGCGTTTCCAAGATCAATGTTAACACAGAGTGTCAGTTAGTATTTGCTGAGGCTACACGTAAGTACATTGAGGCCGGCAAGGATCAGCAGGGCAAGGGATTTGATCCTCGTAAGCTCTTAGCTCCCGGCTTCCAGGCAATCAAGGATAAAGTAAAAGAGAAGATGGAAGTATTCGGATCCATCGACAAAGCGTGAGTTTAACAAGCCTTTAATTACGAATTATTTCAGACCCTGTTCCGGGTCTGGGACATAGAGAAGACGGCCGCCCCTTTAAGGGGCGGCCGTCTTCTCTTCGATTTAACAGTGAGTGTGACGGTCTGTAAAAGGATTTGCCGGCCAGCTCTGTAAGCTTCTGCAGACCTGTTTTTATGATGTGTATAAAAAAAGTTCCCCGGTCCTTTAAGTGTAAGGACCGGGGAGCTTTGCCGGCTATACCTGCAGGATGCCTGCAGGGCACAGCCTTTGTGATGAATTAATGGCGTAAAGAAGGAATGCTATCTTAAAACTAGTCTGTTCTATGAAGTGTCATTGATAGCGGTAGCTTACAACCATTAATTACATGCGTTGTTATATTTCGATGCCGGCCTGCCTGAGTCTTTTGGAGATCTCAGGGCCCGCCAGAACTGTTACGATGATTTTGACCAGGTCGCCGGGAATGAAGGGGATCATACCTGCCATAAGGGCTGCCGGCAGATTGAGCTTGGCTGTGTACATGAGCCAGGATGTTCCGATCCAGTAGAGAACAAGAGTTGCTCCGATGGCCCCAAGGATCATGAGCCAGCGCTGGTCTGTCTTTTTAAAGCAAATGCCGGAAAGGATGACCAGGGGGATGTAGCCGATCAGGTAGCCTCCCGTCGGTCCGAAAAGGATGCCTGCCCCTGAACTGTAGCCGGAGAATACTGGCATGCCTACCAGGCCTAGAAGCAGATAAAGGAGGACGCTGAGGGCCCCTTTTTTAGGACCAAGAAGGCTGGCGGTCAGGTAGACGGCGAAGGTCCCCAGAGAGATTGGTACAAGGCCGCTGGGAAGGGGGATGGACAAGGGAGCCAGCAGACAGATGACCGCTGCCATGAGGGCAGTCATCACCAGCTGCAGGGTGGTAAACCTGTTAGAAAGTGCTGTCTCGTTCATTAGTATACTCTCCTTGTTATTCGTGATTGGACTTCCCGGCTTTTGGGATGTCCTTAGTATTATAAACAGGAAAGATTTAATTGTCAACCATATATTTTATAATGGTTAACAATTAGAATGAGGAATTTAAAAGGGTATTTTTGCTTTTTCTATTCTCCTCTTTGCCGGCTTGTGCTATAGTTATCTGTGGGCAGGTTCCCTGAAATAAATATAGTTAAGAGAAATACTGGTCCATGGATGAATCATTTTATGAGATGGATCATTTTGTATAAATCATTTTATTTGATGTTTTTATTCGATCATATTATTATTAATTTGATCATTTTATATGGAAGGAAGTAGTGTAAACATGACCCATAAGTTAAAAACCCTGATCAGTTCTGATGAGTTAAAATGTCCCAAGTGCGGGCATCCCCACATATGGAAGAAGTATGAGACCATCAATGCTTTAGAAAAGATGGACATGAAGAAGAAGCTGCTCAAGAATGAGATCTTCCAGTTTACCTGTGAGAAATGTGCCTTTAAGGCGCCTCTTACCTACAATAGTCTTTATACGGATCCTAAGAAGAACCTGATGATCTACATGGCTCCGGTTATGGAGACGGAGGTGGATGAGAAGCTTAATGAGTTGAACAGTCTGCAGAAGGGTGGAACTAAGAGGCTGGTGGATAATATCAATGATCTCAAGGAGAAGATTATGATTGCGGACAACCATCTGGATGACCGGGTTATTGAACTTCTCAAGATTGCTTATATTGGCCGGATAAAAAAGGAGATGGAGGATGACAACATGCAGGATATCCTCTTTGATTACAATGGCGGCCAGCTCTGGTTTTTACTCTTCTTTGAGAAGAAGGGGATCGGCAGGATGCCTCTGGACCTGGAGCATTACAGGCAGATTGAAAGGCAGTACCGGATGGGAATCCTGGACCAGTCCAGAGATGATTTCATGAAGGTGGATCTGGAATGGGCAGGAAAGGTCATGTTCCGCAGGTGAAATTTGTACTTGCATGGGTATTTTACTTGTGTTATAATACAAAAGCTGTTTATCGAGAAGAAAGAGGAGAGCTATCTGAAAGTGGGAGCCTAATCAGTCATTTTCCGGTGGCCCGCCCGAAAAATATACATTTTTAAGAGGTGAGTTAAGATGCGTGAAGGAATCCATCCAAAGTATTATCAGGCAAAAGTAGTATGTAACTGTGGCAACCAGTTTGTAACAGGATCTACCAAGGAAGATATCCATGTTGAGATCTGTTCCAAGTGCCATTCATTCTACACTGGTCAGCAGAAGGCCGCACAGGCACGTGGACGTATTGACAAGTTCAATCGTAAGTACGGCATGACTCAGAATTAGCAGATAAATAAAGTTGTTTAATGGCGACGGTGCAAGTGAGTCACGGGAGATATCCGGTGGCTTTTGTATCGTCGTTTTTAATATGTATCCTTTGTGCGGCCCTGAGTTAGGGGCAAGGCCAGGCAAGGGGTTCTGAGGCCGCAGGCCCGGGAGGTGGGAGATTGAAAAGAACAATGATTGGCGGTCAGGCAGTGATGGAAGGAGTCATGATGAAGAATCTTGATAACTATGCCGTGGCTGTCCGTAAGCCGGATCATGAGATTATTATTGAAAAGGGAGAGTACCGCAGTCTGTCAGAGCGCTACGCTATCTGCCGGATGCCCATTTTCCGCGGAGTGGTAAGCTTCGGGGAGTCTCTTTATATCGGAATGAAAACACTGACATTTTCCTCAGAATTCTTTGAGGAGGAGGAAGGGGAGCCCGACAAGGTGGAACAATTTCTCACCAGGGTTTTCGGGGACAAGCTGGACAAGGTGATTATGGGAGTGACCATGGTCTTTTCCGTGGTGCTTGCCATGGGCCTTTTTATGTTGCTGCCCTTCTACCTGTCCTATCTGCTCAAGCCCCTGATCGCTTCCCATGCCGTCAGGACGGCCATAGAAGGTCTGATCCGGGTAGGAATCTTCTTCCTCTACCTGGTCCTGATTTCCCAGATGGAGGATATCAGGCGGGTTTTCATGTACCACGGAGCAGAGCATAAGACCATTAATTGTCTGGAGCACGGGGTAGAACTGACACCGGAGAATATCAAAAAGCATTCCAGGCTTCACAAAAGATGTGGGACCAGCTTTCTTTTGATCGTTATGATTGTCAGCATCTTCGTCTTCATGTTTATCCGGGTGGACAGCCTCCTGTGGAAGCTTGTCCTGAGACTGCTGCTGGTACCCCTGGTGGCGGGGATCTCTTATGAGTTTATCCGCCTGGCCGGCAGAAGTGATAATCCTCTGGTGAATGCCTTGAGCAGGCCGGGTATGTGCCTGCAGTACCTGACTACCCGGGAGCCGGACCTGGATATGATCGAGGTGGCGGTGTCCGCTGTGGAAGGAGTCTTTGACTGGAGAGAGTATCAGGAGGCCATGAGAGAGGGCCTGATCGAGGACTGATGCCGGAGGAGCCTTATGGCAGTGGATAAAGTGGATAAAGATAGAATAGAAGAAAAGGAAATGAAGCTTTGCCAGCTTTTGGACCAGGTCAGGTTCCTGCTTAGGGAGGCAGGGCTTGAGTCCTGGGATTATGAGAGCTGGACCCTGTTGGAATGGAAGCTTTCTATCAGCCGGGCTGACTATTATATGGATCCCGGGAGGCTGGTCACGGAGGATGACCAGGACCTGGTGTTAGATGCGGCCCGGGTCAGGGCCTGCAGAAGACCCCTCCAGTATATGATGGGAGAGTGCGAGTTCATGGGCTTTCCTTTTAAGGTGGATGACCGGGTGCTGATTCCCCGCCAGGATACGGAATTGCTGGTGGAGGAGGCCGTGAGCCTGGTCAGGCAGGCGGTCCTCAGGACAAAGCCGGACCGGGATGTAAAGACGGTCCAGGAGACGAAACCGGACCGGGATATAAGGACAGGCCAGGAGACGAAGTCGGACCGGGGACTGGTCAGGGTTCTTGACCTGTGTACCGGCAGCGGTGCTATTGGAATCAGTGTGAAGCTGCTTTGTCCGGAAGCGGATGTGACCATCACAGACATTTCCCCGGATGCCCTGGCTGTGGCCAGGGACAACTGGGACAGATTGAAAAGGGAAGGGGCAGGATCATGCCCTGACTCTGATGATTTTGAAAAGACCTTTCATATAATAGAGAGTGATCTTTTTGGGAGGATCAGGGGCAGCTATGATTTTATTCTGTCCAACCCACCCTACATTCCCACGGCGGTGATTGATGATCTCATGCCGGAGGTCAGAGACCATGAGCCCCACCTGGCCCTGGATGGGGAGGCGGATGGCCTGATCTTTTACCGGAGGATCTGCGGCCAGGCAGGAGACTTTCTCCGGGAGGGAGGAAGGCTGCTCATGGAGATTGGTGCCGACCAGGGACAGGCTGTCACTGACCTGATGACCCAGGCTGGATTTGAGAATGTAAAGGTACATCAGGATCTGGCCGGTCTGGACAGGCTGATATCGGGGATCATGACAGATAAGAGCGGGGAATAGTCAGAGCATATGTTTATGGAGCCTTTTGGAAAAAGGGTCCATGAATTTTAATGAGAGATAAAGAAACTGTGGAATTCTTTGACAGATACAAGGAGGAGAACCATGTTTGATAAACTGGAAGATCTGGTCGCAAGACTGGAGGAGGTTATGAAGGAACTCAGTGATCCGGCCGTAGTCAACGACCAGGATAAGTTCCGGAGCCTGATGAAGGAGCAGAACGAGCTGACTCCTATTGTGGAAAAATATAACGAGTACAAGGAAGCAAAGCAGACCATCGAGGATAGCGTGGATATGCTGGAGGAAGAGAATGACGAGGAAATGAGAGAGCTTCTGAAGGAAGAACTGTCTGAGGCCAGGTCTACCGTTTCCAGATGTGAGGAAGAACTGAAGATTCTCCTTCTTCCCAAGGACCCCAATGACGACAAGAACGTTATCGTGGAGATCCGGGCCGGGGCCGGCGGTGACGAGGCTGCTCTTTTCGCGGCAGAGATCTACCGGATGTACAAGGCTTATGCCGATGCCCACCGCTGGAAGACGGAGTTTATCGATGTCAATGAGAACGGTCTTGGTGGTTTCAAGGAGGCTTCCTTTATGATCAATGGCCATGGGGCCTATTCCCGTCTCAAGTATGAGAGCGGCGTCCACCGGGTACAGCGTATTCCGGCCACAGAGTCCGGCGGAAGGATCCATACTTCCACCATCACCGTGGCCATCATGCCTGAGGCGGAGGAAGTAGATGTACAGCTGGATATGAATGACTGTCGTTTCGATGTTTTCCGGGCTTCCGGCAATGGCGGCCAGTGTGTTAATACCACAGACTCTGCGGTCCGCCTGACCCATATTCCTACAGGAATCGTCATTTCCTGCCAGGATGAGAAGTCCCAGCTTAAAAATAAGGACAAGGCCATCAAGGTTCTCCGTGCCCGCCTCTATGATCTGGAGCAGCAGAAGGCTCACGATGCCGAGGCAGAGCTCCGTAAGAGCCAGATCGGTACCGGTGACCGGGCAGAGAAGATCCGGACATATAACTTCCCTCAGGGAAGAGTGACGGACCACCGCATCAAGCTGACCCTGCACAGGCTGGAAAATATTTTGAACGGTGACCTGGATGAGATTATCGACAGCCTGACAGCGGCCGACCAGGCAGCCAAGCTTTCCAAGCTGCAGGAGATTGGAGCGTAAGCCATGAGAAAATGGGAAAAGCTGATCCGGAAAGTGGAACCCTACGTTCCGGGAGAACAGCCTAAATCGGAAAATGTGGTAAAACTGAATACCAATGAGAATCCTTATCCCCCGTCACCGAAAGTTATGGAATGTCTTAAGCAGATTGACCAGTTGAGAAAGTATCCTGATCCGGCGGCCTCTGAGCTGGTCCGGGCCATCGCTGACTATAAAGGGTTAAAGGAAAGTCAGGTATTTGTGGGTGTGGGCTCTGACGATGTTTTGGCCATGGCTTTTATGACCTTTTTTAACGGGGAAGATCCCATCCTTTTCCCGGATATCACCTACTCTTTTTATGATGTGTGGGCAGACCTGTTCCGCATTCCCTATGAGAGACTGGCCCTGGATGAGGATTTCCTGATTCGTAAGGAGGACTACCGCAGGCCCAACGGAGGAATCATCTTCCCCAATCCCAACGCTCCCACTGGGGTGGCCATGGCTCTTTATGACGTGGAGGATATCCTGGCCCACAA
>ODAI011245586.1_pt1 | contig 27522 bp, 13 predicted proteins | sample 1539321 | NCBI WGS metagenome assembly ODAI01 (sample SAMN02144231, study PRJEB22623) | gut metagenome | biome: sheep rumen | host: Ovis aries | place: New Zealand
CAACAGTGATTGGCGGCTTTGCGTCGGTGACTTTCCCGATGCCGTGGAGCCTTATTTCGACGACAGTCGTTGGCGGCAGGTGACGCTGCCCTACGCCTTCAATGGTGATGAGGCATTTCGCAAGGACATTGTCGACTTGACCGACACCATCGTGTGGTACAGGAAACGGTTTACTCTCACCTCTCACTTCTTACCTCTCACCTCTAAATGTTTCATCGAGTTCGAGGGTGTGCGTCAGGGAGCCGACTTCTATCTCAACGGCCAGCATCTCGGCTATAGTGAGAATGGTGTAATGGCCTGTGGCTTCGACTTGACACCTTTTATTATTAAAGGAGAAAACGTGCTGGCTGTGCGCTGCGACAACAGTTGGACCTATCGTTCGCGGCAGTATGAAAGCCGCTACCAGTGGAACGACCGCAACTTCAATGCCAACTATGGAGGTATTCCCAAGAATGTTTACCTGCACGTGACAGACAAACTTTACCAGACGCTGCCCCTCTATTCGAACCTCGGTACTACGGGCACCTACGTCTATGCAACCGACTTCGACATCGCTGGCCACAAGGCTGTAATCCATGCTGAGTCGCAGGTGAGGAATGAGGATTCGAGGGCCCGAAGTTTCACTTACAACGTGCAGGTGATCGATGCAGACGGCAAGGAAGTGGCCCGTTTCAAGAGCGAGTCGGTGACATTTCAGCCGGGTGAACAGGGAATTGTGAAGGCCGCGCAGGAGGTCGGTGGTCTGCACTTCTGGTCGTGGGGCTATGGCTATCTCTATACCGTTAAAACCTCGCTCGAGGAAGATACAGTGTGTTGCGACATTGTAGCAACAAGAACCGGCTTCCGCAAGACCCGCTTCGGCGAGGGTAAGATATGGCTCAACGACCGCTGCCTGATGATGCTCGGCTACGCACAGCGCCCCTCGAATGAGTGGCCCGGTGTGGGGCTCTCCGTGCCCGCCTGGCTGAGTGACTACTCCAACGGTCTGATGGTGGAGTCGGGAGGTAACCTTGTGCGCTGGATGCACGTCACGCCCTGGAAGCAGGACATCGAGTCGTGCGATCGTGTGGGACTCATTCAGGCCATGCCCGCTGGCGATGCCGAGAAGGACGTGACGGGACCTCGCTGGGAACAGCGCACGGCACTGATGCGTGATGCCATCATCTACAACCGCAACAATCCCTCCATCCTCTTCTATGAGTGTGGCAACGTGAGCATCAGCCGCGAGCACATGGTGGAGATGAAGAAGATACGCGATGAGTACGACCCCTGTGGCGGACGTGCCATCGGAAGCCGTGAGATGCTCGACATCGACGAGGCCGAGTATGGCGGCGAGATGCTCTATATCAACAAGTCGAAGAAGCACCCCATGTGGGCGATGGAGTACAACCGTGACGAGGGACTGCGTAAATACTGGGACGACTGGAGTTATCCCTACCACAAGGAAGGTGACGGCCCGCTGTATCGTGGCAATCCGGCTCCCGACTATAATCACAACATGGACCAGTTTGCCGTTGGTATGGTTCGCCGTTGGTATGACTATTGGCTGGAGCGTCCCGGCACGGGCACACGTGTCTCGTCGGGCGGCGTGAAGATTGTGTTCTCTGACACTAACACCCACCATCGCGGTGAGTCTAATTTCCGTATGAGCGGTGTTACGGATGCCATGCGTATTCCGAAGGATGCTTTCTTCGCCCATCGGGTGATGTGGAGTGGATGGGTGGACGACGAGATACCGCGTACCTATATCATCGGGCACTGGAACTACAAACCGGGAACAGTGAAGCCTGTCTATGTCGTATCTACTGCCGATGAGGTGGAGCTGTTCCTCAATGGCAAATCGCTCGGTAAGGGTCACCAGCAGTACCGTTATCTCTTTACGTTCGACAATGTCGCTTACGAGCCGGGAGTGATCGAGGCCGTTGGAACGGATGGAAGTCGCTATCGGGTAGAGACCGCCGGTGACCCTGCCTCCCTCAAGCTTACAGCTATTCAGAATCCGCTTGGCACGAAGGCCGACGGTGCTGACATGATTCTCTATCAGGTAGAGGTGCTTGACAAGGAAGACCGTCGCTGTCCGCTCGATGATCGTATGATCCATTTCGAAATGTGGGGCGAAGGCAAGTGGATTGGCGGTATCGGTACCCGCAACAATAAAGAACTGCAGCGTCCTGATACTAATCGCAAGGAGGGGCTGCTCGATGCAGCAGCTACGAAGAATGTTTCAGACAACTATGTCGGTAGTTGCGATTTGCCTGTGGAGTGCGGTGTCAACCGTGTACTGGTTCGGACCACCACTACTGCAGGGGAAATCACTCTTTCTGCTTACGCGGAGGGATTGAAGCCTGCCTATATGAAAGTGAAAAGTGAAAGGCTACAGGGTGGCGCGTCAGCGGAAATGGAATATCTGCCACAGCTATTGCTAAAGGGCAGGCTCGACAGGGGCGAAACGCCGTTGGCACCCTCCTTCACCGCCCGTTCGGTGGGAGTCGACATCGTCGGTTCCAAAGCCGGCTTCGACTCCGATCATGCTTCAAATAGCTACGACGATAACGAACTCTCCGAATGGAAGAATGACGGTAGGCTCTCTACGGCCTGGATCACCTATAAGTTGGCAAAGAAAGCCCTTGTCAGTGATATCTGCATGAAACTTACAGGCTGGCGTCTGCGCAGTTATCCCCTTGAGATATATGCTGGCAAGCAGCTCATCTGGAGTGGTGAGACACCTCGCAGCTTGGGCTATGTGCATCTGAAACCGACAAAACCTGTGAAGACCAGCGAAATCACAATACGTCTGAAAGGAGCCGGAAAGGACAAGGATGCCTTTGGTGGTATCGTCGAGGTGGCAGAGCCTGCTGCTGGTGAGCTCGACCTCTTCAAGGCTAAGAACGGGGGCGAGACAAAGAATGAGCTGCGCATCGTGGAAGTAGAGTTCCTGGAGTCACTAAAGTGAAACTATTGTGAATATTATTGCAAGAAAGTACCGAAAAATGTTAAATAAGTATTAAATAAGGTGGCGGATTGACTAACGTATCACATTTTTCCTTATATTTGTGGTGTCAAACTAACTATAGGAGGTACGCTTATGTCAACTAAGAACAAGAACTCAGAGCAAGAAGTGAAGATCGACCGAAAACGTGTCGACAGTTTCGAACCCAAACTGAACACATCTATTTGGTACAATTGAGAGAAAGAGGTAAAAGTGGTGAGTCGAGGCTCATCACTTTTTCTTTATGATTGTTTGGCGGTTCAGTGGAAAATGCTTACCTTTGCAGCAAACTACTAAAAACAAGACAAAAATGAGAAAAAGACTTTTCATATTGAGCATGCTGGCTTGTTTCGTGATAGGGGCAAGGGCTGCAGAGTCGGGCTTGAACAAGAAACAGTTTGGTAAGTATTGGCGTGTGGAGTCGGAGGCCCCCGACTATCGTGTCACGTTCCATGGTGACACCTGCGAACTGTTGTCTCCCAAGGGGTTGACCCTCTGGCGCAAGGAGAAAATGAAGGCCGGGATGACAGTCGAATATGATGCCCAGGTGGTGGACGAAGGACAGCCTGGTGACCGTCTGAGCGACATGAACTGCTTCTGGCTGGCCAGCGATCCGCAAGCCAAGGACCTGTGGGCTCGGGCTGCTTGGCGAAGTGGTATCTTCGTGCGCTGTTACACACTACAGATGTATTATCTCGGTTATGGTGGTAACCATAACACTACCACCCGCTTCCGCCGGTACAATGGCGACGAGGCTGGGGTGGAGAATGCCCAGAAACGTCCTGCCATCCTGAAAGAATATACGGATGCTGTGCATCTGCTGAAGGCGAATCACTGGTATCACTGGAAGATTGAGAGTAAGAATGGACATACACGTATTTTTGTCGATGGCGAGTGTATCGTCGACTATCTCGACCCTGAGCCTTTGGAGGAAGGTTGGTTTGGTTTCCGCACCACGCTCTCAAGGACGAGGATTACGAACTTCAAGTTTTACGACACGCCGGTGCTCTCGTACAAGACGTCGGGTGTGCCATTGCATTGGATTGGCGCGGTTCCTGTTTTTTCTGGGGAATCCCGTTGTTCCGGATTATCCGGGAATCTCCCCATAGAGTTCGGTGTGCCTTTCGCCCAGGGAGAACTCAAGGATGTGTCGCAGCTGACACTCTCCGAGGGTATTCCTACAGATGCCTGGGTGACGGCTTCTTGGCCCGACGGGAGCGTGAAGTGGGCAGGATTGTCGGCCGTCGTTCCTGCTGATGCAAAGCAGGTGAAGGTACAACAGAAGCCCAAGAGCAAGAAACAAAAGGTGGCTGGTGGACTTGTCATCGATGATGGTGCCGGGCAGCTTGTCATCAATACTAGTCGCCTGAAGGCCTATCTTTCGAAAAGTGGCAATTGTCTGATTGATAGCCTTTGTCTCGATGGTAAGCGGGTAGGGGGGCAGGCCTGTCTTGTAGCCTCCACTGCCGAAGGCGATTTCCAGTCTGTCATTCGTTCCATGTCGGTGGAGCGTTCAGGAATGGTACGAGCCGTCGTGAAGGTGGAGGGCTCACACCGTTCTGCCACAGGAAGGGAGTGGCTGCCGTTTACGGTGCGTCTCTATTTCTATGCCGGCAGCGAACAGATTCGCCTCGCGCATACCTTTTTATATGATGGTGACGAGAAACGGGATATGATAACATCGCTCGGCGTACGCTTCAAGGTGCCGATGCGCGACGAGGTATATAATCGCCACATCGCCTTTGCTACGGAGGATGGAGGCGTCTGGTCAGAGCCTGTTCAGCCCCTCGATGGCCGTCGTGACCTCCGTATCGGTGAAAAGGGTAATCGTCGCAACCTGCAGGCTGAGCAGATGGCTGGTCAGCGGGTTCCTGCATACAAGGAGTTTAACAAACAGAACCAGCACTTGCTCGACCATTGGGCACAGTGGGACGGCTACCGTCTGTCGCAGCTAACTGATAACTCCTTCTCCATCCGCAAGCGGGCCACCGATGTGAGTCCGTGGATAGGTACCTTCACTGGTGGACGTGCCCCCGGCTATGCATTTGTGGGTGATGTCAGTGGAGGCTTGGGAGTCGGCTTGAAGGATTTCTGGCAGTCGTATCCCTCTACTATTCAGGTGGATAAGGCACGTAGTGATGAGGCGGAACTGACGATGTGGCTATGGAGTCCGGAGGCTGAGGAGATGAACCTCTGCCACTACGACACCATCGCACACGACCTGATAGCCAGCTATGAGGACGTGCAGAAGGGAATGAGCAGTCCATACGGTATAGCCCGTACCAACATCCTGTGGATATTGCCCTCTGACGGCTATCACGGTAAGGCCGACTTCTCGACTACGGCCAGCAGCGTGATGAGCGATGCCCGTCTGCTGCCCACGCCGGAATATCTCTATGAGAAGCGTGCTTTTGGTATCTGGTCGTTGCCGAAGTCGGGAAAGGTGGAGGCTCGCCTCTTACAATACATTGACTTCTACCAGAAAGCCATCGAGCAAAACAAGTGGTACGGCTTCTGGAACTATGGCGATATGATGCACGCCTACGACCCCGAGCGCCATGAATGGCGTTACGATGTGGGCGGTTTTGCCTGGGATAATACCGAACTGGCCACGCCGATGTGGCTCTGGTACAATTTCCTTCGTACCGGGCGAAGCGACATCTGGCAGATGGCTGAGGCGATGACCCGTCACTGCAGTGAGGTGGATACCTATCATATAGGGCCTTTTGCCCCCCTTGGCAGTCGTCATAACGTGACCCATTGGGGATGTGGCGCTAAGGAGGCCCGTATCAGTCAGGCTGCCTTTGACAGATTTTACTATTATTTGACAACAGACGAGCGGACGGGAGATCTGATGCGCGAACAGACAGATGCGGACACGCTCCTCTATCATCTCGATCCTATGCGCTTGGCAGAGCCTATTAGCAAATACCCTTGCAGTGCACCAGCTCGTCTGCGTGTCGGTCCGGATTGGTTAGCGTATGCTGGTAACTGGATGACGGAATGGGAACGCTTTGGTACTACGAAATACCGTGACAAGATTGTAGCGGGTATGGAGTCTATAGCAGAATTGCCTGATGGTATCTTTACCGGCAACCTTGCCAAGGGCTATGACCCTGCAACAGGGCGGCTCAGCTATGACGGTGACCCCAACCTTCGTAAGACCAACCATCTGCTGACCATCATGGGAGGATTTGAATTGATGAACGAATTAATGTTCAGTGTCCAATGTCCCGCTCGGCCGAAGGACGCTTGCTACCAACGGGACGCAAGAAAGTTCAATGAATGTTGGGCCGATTTTGCCCGTCGCTATAAGCAGATGGCTTTCGAAGTTCAGGGAAGCACATTCCCCGTACGTCGTCTGGAAGCATACGCCGCCTGGCTAGACCGTGATGCCACTCGGGCGAAGAATACATGGCAAGCCCTCTGGGGGCAGGCCGACAACGATCTCTTCCTCTCCGACAAGGCCCGGCAGTTGTTGCCACCGGAAGTTCCGGCACCACTCGACGAGTTGGATGGCATCAGCACCAACAATGCAGCGCTGTGGAGTCTCGATGCCATTTACATGCTCGAAGTTCTGCCTTAAAAGCGCAAAGGGGAGGGCCGTTTGCCCTCCTTTTTGCTATTTTAACTATAAAATTTGATTTAAATCATCAAATTTAGTTTCCTTTTTATAATATTTCCAAATATTATTTGTATTTTTGCAACCGAAACTACTTTGTCAAGCGACTTAGTGTGCTTACAATTATATAACTATTAATAACAAATGTATGAATAATTTGAAGTTTATCAAAGGTAAGGCCCTACCTTTTGCTGCCCTTGTGTCGGCAATGTTGTTGGTGCCCTCTACCGGGATGAACCCTGTGCATGCAGCCGTGCAGAACGTGCAGCAAGCGGAGAGTGTTTCCGGTACGGTGATTGACAACACGGGTGAGGCAGTTATCGGTGCTAGCGTCATCGTCGTCGGAGTCCAGACTACTACTGGTACAGTGACCGACTTTGACGGTAACTTTACCCTCAAGGTAAAGCCTGGCACGCAGTTGAAAATCTCGTTCGTCGGCTACAAGGAGAAGATCGTCAAGGCCGCCAACGGCATGAAGGTAACCCTCGAGGAGGAGTCCACCATGCTGCAGGGCGTTGAGGTTGTGGCTTACGGTGTGCAGAAGAAGGTGACCGTCACCGGTGCTCTGTCGTCGGTGAAGTCAGAGGAACTGACCCGTACGCCAGTGTCTTCTGTGAACAACGTGCTCGCAGGTCAGCTCTCGGGTGTGACCACTGTGCAGACTTCTGGTGAGCCTGGTAAGGACGCTGCTCAGATCTTCGTCCGTGGTCAGGGAACATGGGGTGACTCCTCGCCTCTGATTCAGGTCGATGGCGTAGAGCGTGAGATGTGGGATATCGACCCCAACGAAATCGAGAGCGTCACCGTTCTGAAGGATGCCTCCGCAACGGCTGTGTTCGGTGTGCGTGGTGCTAACGGCGTAGTGCTGATTACCACCAAGCGCGGTGCAGAGGGTAAGGCAAAGATTTCTTTCAATGTCTCCTTCTCAGCCTTGACGCCTACGAGTATGGTTAAGATGGCTTCTTCTTACGACTACGCCATGTTCCACAATGCCATGCATAACAACGATGGAACATCGACAGAGTTCTCCGACAAGGTCATCCAGAAATTTAAGGACGGCAGCGATCCTATCCGCTTCCCGAGCATGAACTGGTCTGACTATATCATGAAGGATGTGACCCTGCAGCAGCAGCACAACGTGAATATCTCTGGTGGTAACAAGACCGTGAAGTACTTTATCTCTGCAGGTATGTTCACACAGGATGGTCTCTTCAAGGAGTTCGACCGTCCTTACGATTTCGGCTATAGCTACAAGCGTTTCAACTATCGTTCGAATCTCGACCTGAACGTGACTAAGACCACCTTGCTGAGCTTCAACATCTCTGGTAAGGTGGACCAGCAGGCTCGTCCCCACTCCGGTCAGAGCTCCGACCAGCTGGTGAAGGAGGTCTACTGGGCTACCCCGTTCAGCAGTCCTGGCTTTGTGGATGGCAAGTATATTGTCAACAGCAATGCTACTTCCGACAATATCTCCATCGACAAGGATAATCCAACGGCCATCCTGCCCTTTACGGGTGGCACCCCGATGGCTTACGCCATGACACAGCCTGGTGCTTACCATAATAATAACAATAAGTTGCAGATGGACCTGGTACTCGACCAGAAGCTTGACTTCATCACCAAGGGTCTGTCTATCAAGCTTAAAGGTTCTTACAACAGTGCCTACTCGGTGCAGAAGGAAATCCTGAACTCTGCAGCTACCTATACCCCGGTTTATTACGAGGATGGCAACCAGATTCTCTACCGTATGTCTGGTGATGATACAGAGCCCACCTACAGCAACGGACAGAGTGGCAAGGCCCGTAACTGGTATGCTGAGGGTTCGCTGAACTATAACCGTTCGTTTGGCATGCACACTATCACCGCCCTGGCTCTTTACAACCAGAGTAAGGAGTACTACATCAGCGGTACCTATTCTGATATTCCACGTACGTACGTTGGTCTGGTAGCCCGTGTGACTTATGACTGGAACAACCGCTATATGGCAGAGTTCAACTTCGGTTACAATGGTTCCGAGAACTTCGCCCCTGGCAAGCGCTTCGGTTCGTTCCCTGCTGGTTCTGTAGGTTGGGTGGTCAGCGACGAGCCTTTCTTCAAACCTATCAAGAAAGTGGTCAGCTTCCTCAAGCTCCGTGCATCGTGGGGTCTCGTGGGTAACGATAAGATCGGTGGTAGCCGATTCATGTATATGGCCGACCCGTACAATGTGAACCAGACGGCTCTTTGGGAGCGCGGTTTCCGCGAAAGTAACTCCGACTACGCAGTGGCTTACGCCTACCTGTTCGGTGTTGAGAACGGTACAGCCACCAAGGGTGCATACGAGGCCAGTAAGAACAATCCCGAGGTAACATGGGAGAAGGCCTTCAAGCAGGACTACGGTTTCGACATGAACTTCTTCGACGACCGTCTGCGCACGGTGTTCGACTACTATAAGGAGCATCGTACCAACATTCTGGCTATCGACCGCCGCATCCCGTCGTTCATCGGCTTTACACCCCCATACGCCAACTTCGGTATCGTGGACAGCCACGGTTGGGAGGTGTCGGTCAACTGGCAGGATAAGATAGGTTCCGATTTCCGCTATTCTGTGAAGGTGAACCTCTCGCACAACCAGAACGAGATCATCGAGGACCGTCAGGCTCCTCAGAAGAACGACTATATGTATACTGCCGGCCACCGTATCGGCGCCCGCTCACAGTATAAGTTCTGGAAGTTCTATTATGAGGGTGCTGAGGCCGACTATGAGAAGGAGTTCGGTACGCCGTTCCCCACTCAGCTCGTGTCGAATCTGAAGCCTGGTGACTGTGTCTATGTCGACCTCGACAAGGACGGCAAGATCGACGGTAACGACCAGAGCCGTGACTACGGCTATACCGACGACCCGCAATATATCGCAGGTCTGAATCTCGCTCTGTATTACAAGAATATCTCCTTCAGTGCACAGTTTACCGGTGCATGGGCTGTGAGCCGTGTGTTGGGCGACGTCTTCATGCGTCCGTTCCACAACCGTAACACCGAGAATAACGGTGGTCTGCTGCAGTATCACCTCGACAACACTTGGACATCCGCGAATCCTGATCCGAATGCCGAGTATCCGCGTGCTACCTGGACCAACGCCCTTCAGAACTATACTAACTCAACCCTGTTCGAGAAGGATGCCAAGTATCTGCGTCTGAAGACCATTCAGATTGCCTACGACTTCAAGTTCCCCTTCATGAAGAAGATTGGTCTGAACCAGCTGCAGCTCGCCCTGAGCGGTTACAACCTCTTCACCATCACCCCGTATAAGTTCGGTGACCCTGAGGCTCGTGCCAGCTCCACACCATCATATCCTCTGCAGCGTACTTATACTGCAAGTATCAAGCTTGGATTCTAATATATAATATATAAAAAGGTATACAATTATGAAATTACATCATAAAATAGTTGCTGGAGCCGTGGCCCTTGCCGTAGGCAATATGGCGTTCACGGCATGCACCGACGACGTGAAGTTCGGTGATGCCTTTATTGAGAAGGCTCCAGGTGGAACTGTAACACTCGACACCGTGTTCAACAGTGCCGAATACACCAAGCAGTTCCTCGTAGGTTGCTACGTGCTGCAATACTACGGTCTTCCGTTTAAGAACCCCACAGGTTCGCCCTGGAGCCAGAGTTACTGGAACTCTAAGCTCGATGCTTTTACCGATTGCTATCATCAGCACTTCAGTGGCTCTCAGGCATACACCAAGTATTACTCTAATGCGCTGACAGCCAACGATGAAGCAGCTATCTCGTATAACAACGACAAGGTGTGGGAGGCTGTTCACCACTGCTGGCTGCTGATTGAGAATATCGACCGTGTGCCCGGCCTGACTGATGCCGAGAAGAAGAACATGGTGGCTCAGGCCAAGTGTATCATCGCCGCACGCTATTTCGACCTCTATTCTGTGTATGGTGGTCTGCCTATCGTTGATCACACTTACACTGGTACAGAGGGTAGCCTTAACACGCGTCGTGCCACGGCCGAGAATACAGCCAACTTCATGGTTGGTCTGCTCGACGAGGCCATTCCTGATCTGCGTTGGGCTTACAATGGCAATACTATCGATACCGACGCCACCAACAACACCGGTCGTTGGACAGCAGCAGGTGCCATGGCACTGAAGGCTAAGATACTCCTGTTCAATGCTTCACCGCTTTACAATGCCGACCAGGGCTATTATGGTGGTACTTCAGAGGCAGAGAAGGACAGCATCGTATGGCATGGCGGCTTCAAGCAGGAGCGCTGGCAGCGTGCCCTTCAGGCTTGTCAGGACTTCATGGCCGCTAATGCTGCCAATGGCAACTACTACCAGCTGAACCAGGCTACGGCCTCTACCCCCGATGCCTATCGCCAGGCTTACCGCATGGGTTATGTGCAGCAGGGCAGCCGTGAGATTCTGCACTGCACGCGTGTTGCTGGTGCTACCAGTAAGGCCGCTTCCTACTCTTGGCCTACCTTCGTAGGTCCTGGCTTTGCTAGCGATGGTCCGTATCGTCACTCTTACGGTCCTACTCAGGAGTATGTTGATATGTTCGGTTGGAGCGATGGTACACCGTTCGATTGGGAAGGTGATATGGCCGCAGGTAATATCAATGGCGAGAAGGGTAAGCTCTTCTTTGAGTATAAGAAGGGCCGTGGCGGTGCTGTGCAGCGTGTGGCCAGCCGTGACCCGCGTCTGTATGAGAACGCTATCGTCAATGGTCAGTCTGAGCGTCTGAACTGGACGTCGGGTGTCTCCGAGGGCGAACTCTATGAGCTCTGGGTCGGTGGCTATCATGAAGGCTTCCAGGTGGCCGATGAGACAGGCCGCATCGTGGAGCAGGATACACAGCGCTTCCCGACTGGTTATGGTACCATCAAGTACTATCTCGGTACTGAGTACTATGGTAAGTTCACTCAGTGGGTTTACCTCAGCTACGACGAGATGCTCCTGATGTATGCCGAGTGTCTGGCACAGTGCGACCAGCTGAACGAGGCCCTGAAGTATGTCGACGAGGTGCGTGCACGTGTCGGTATGAAGGGACTGAAGGTCAGCATTAGCAAGTCGAAGGCTGCTGTGAAGCCCGACATGAACAATAAGGCCGACGTCATCGAGGAGATTCTCCGCGAGCGTGCCTGTGAGCTGGGTATGAGCAACAACCGCTACTATGACATGATCCGCTACAAGCGTGGCGACTGGATGACCAAGAAGCTGCATGGTCTGCTCACCTACCGTCTGATTCAGATTGGTCAGAACTGGGAGCACAACATCCGTGCCTATATCGGTGCCGACAAGCCCAATGGCGTAGCCGAGCCCAACCGCTTCGAGTTCAGCACCTTCGAACTGCAGAACCGCAGCCGCGTGCTTTGGGATTATAGTCCTACCGACAAGGAGGTGCTCAAGTGGTTCCTCTTCCCGCTGCCGATTACGGAGATCAACAAGGGCTACGGTCTTGTGCAGAATCCCGGATGGTAATTCTTTTAAGATTGAAAAATTGAAGAATTGAAAAATTGAAATAGTTATGAAGAAAAAAGATATATTTGTGCTATCACTGCTCGCAGGCATCAGCCTGCCGGCAGCGGCACAGCAGGACAGCACCGGCATCGACTTCGTTGACCAGGTCATCGAGGTAGGCGCCAACAAGGACTTCTCCCGTGCACAGTCCACGGCAGCTGTCTCTGTCATTACCAGCAGGGATGTCAACAAGCGCTCTGCCAAGAACATCGGCAACTCGATTCTTGGACAGGGTAACGGTCTGGTGTCGCTGCAGGGAACGGGAACCTATTTTGAGCAGAATCCCACGTTCTATGTGCGTGGCCTGCAGAGTCTGAGCACCAGCACGCCGCTGATTCTGGTCGACGGTGTAGAGCGCGACATCAGTATTGTCAGCCCTGAGGAGGTCGATCATGTGTCGATTCTGAAGGATGCCGCCGCTGTGGCCCTCTATGGCTACAAGGGTGCCAACGGTGCCATCTTGATCACCACCAAGCGCGGACAGTATAACAGCCGTGACATCCGTGTCACCTACGACCACCTGTTCAACTTCCAGTCGAACCGTCCGAAGTTCGTCAATGGTGCCACCTTCGCCAGCGCTACCAATGAGGCCCTGGCCAACGAGGGGGCGGCTCCCCGCTTCACACAGGAAGAGATCAATGCCTTCCAGAGCGGTCAGTATCCCTATCAGTATCCCAACGTGAACTGGGTAGACGAGACCTTCCGCAAGAACGGTGTCAACAACAAGCTGGCCGTTGAGTTCAGTGGTGGCGGTGAGCGCTTCCGATACTATACGACGCTTAACCTGCTGTCGGACAAGGGATTCATCAAGAACTTCTCCGATAACGAGGGTTATTCCACTCAGGACAAGTACGTGCGTGCCAACCTGCGTACCAACCTCGATATCGACCTGACCGAGACAACGATGCTGAAGGTCAATATGCTCGGCATCCTGAGTGAGATGTCGCGCCCCGGAGGCCCCGTTTCCACCGGTAGCACTGACGCCAGTGCCAAGGCCGACCTGTGGGATATGGTGTACAGCATCCCCGCCAGTGCCTTCCCCATCAAGAATGAGAACAATGAGTGGGGCGGTACGTCTACCCACTCGGGTATCAACAACCCTGTGGCTCAGTCATCGGGTGCAGCCTATTACAAACTGCACGAGCGTGCACTGTTTGCCGACATGACCCTGAATCAGGACCTGAAGTCATGGCTCCCCGGCCTGAGCTTCACCGCCCGTCTGGGTTATGATACTTATTCTACGCTCTATGAGGACCACTCGATGACCTATACATACGGTAACTATCCTGCTGCCGGTGTGGGCTCGAAGGGTGAGTACTGGAGTGCTGGTACACCGGGTACGATGAGTAAGAATGCCGCCACGCTCGATTGGGCCCGCCGCCTGATCTTCGCTGCTGGCTTCAACTTCGACCGTACCTTCGCAGAGAAGCATTATGTCTACGGACAGCTGAAGTGGGACTATGAGTATCAGAACACCACGGGTAGGACAGGATACACTGTCTACCGCCAGAACGCCTCGTTCCTCGGACACTATGGCTACGACAACCGCTATATCGCTGAGCTGGCACTGGTCTATTCCGGTAGCAACCGTCTGGCCCCCGGCACCAAGTGGAAGCTTTCGCCTACCGTATCGGCTGCCTGGGTACTCTCCAATGAGAACTTCCTGAAGGACAACTCCGTGGTCAACTTCCTCAAACTCCGCGCCAGCTTCGGTATTATCAATGCCGACTATCTGCCCGGCGACAACGTGTGGTCGTACTACACACAGTCATACTATCAGGATGTATCCCACGGCGTGGCCAACTACCCCTTCGGTTCAGGTTACGAGGTGAGCTATACTCCGACAACCATCGGACAGATTGCAGCTATGAATCCCACCAACGAGAAGGCGCAGAAGTTTAATGTGGGTATCGATGCCACCCTCTTCGGTGGTCTGAATGCCCAGCTCGACTTCTACCTGCAGAATCGTAAGGACATCTGGGTATCGGGTGCCGGTGCCTATACCGCACTGATCGGTTTCGAGGCTCCTTATACGAATGCCGGTAAGGTGAATGGCAAGGGCTTTGAGATTTCCCTCGACTATACCAAGACCTTCGGTCAGCTGACCCTCAACGTGGGCGGTATGTTCAACTTCAACAAGAACGAGATCAAGGAGCAGGCCGAGGAGCCTAAGGCCTTCGAGAACCTTGTGGAGACAGGCAACCCCCTGCAGTCTACCTACGGTCTGATTGCACTCGGTCTGTTCAAGGACCAGGCTGACATCGATGCCAGCCCGAAGCAGAACTTCTCAACTGTATATCCTGGCGACATCAAGTATAAGGATGTCAACGGCGACGGTGTGATTGACGCCAATGATAAGACGAAGATCGGCTACAGCGCCTATGCTCCTGAGATATTCTACAACTTCCACGCAGGTCTTGAGTACAAGGGCATCGGTTTCGACCTGATGTTCCAGGGCACAGGCCGTTATACGGCCAACCTCAGTGCCAAGGGTATGTACTGGCCGCTGATGAACACTACTTCGCTCTCACAGCAGTACTATGATGGACGCTGGACAGCCAGCAATCCTGACCCCAACGCCAAGTTCCCGCGCCTGAGCTCTACGAGCAACGCCAACAACTATCAGACCAGTACCTACTGGCAGCGCGACCGCTCGTTCCTGAAGCTCCGCAACGTGGAGGTGTACTACAACTTCCCAAAGCCGCTCATGGAGAAGACTGGCTTCATGAATGGAGCCAAACTCTATGTGCGTGGTGTAGACCTGCTCTGCTTCGACCATATCGACGAGGCTGATCCTGAAAACTATGGCGTCAGCGCTCCTGCCAACAAGAGTGTCGTCGTCGGTGTACAACTGTCATTCTAACCTATTAATACAGACAGAAGATTATGAAACTGAAGAATATTATTTTAAGTGCGCTTGGCATCGTTACGCTCGCCTCCTGCGGTGAGCAGATGGACTACAAGGAGTTCAAGATCGACGATGCAGAGTATATGAAGAAGCGCTTCGACCGTGCCGGTGGCTTTATTACCACCATCTACAGTAAGCTCGATTCTGACTTCGGCAACTATGATGGCGGTATGCTCTCATCAGCTACTGATGAGTCGTTGTTCTCGCAGTCAGGAGCTTCCATCGAGAGCTTCTTCAATGGTGCATGGAGCCCGGCCAATGCCAACAGTTCCATGTGGACGTCGTGCTATCAGGGCATCAGCTATGCCAACCTGTTCCTTGACGAGTTTACGGGCCTGACATTCGATGACTACAAACTCGACATCAACTATCAGCAGGAGATGTACCAGTACAACAACTACCAGTTTGAGGCTCGGTTCCTGCGTGCCTACTACTACTTCATGCTGGTGCGCCAGTATGGCGACGTGCCCCTGATCACGAAGACCATGACTGCCGACGAGGCTAACATACAGCCCCGTACGTCGGCAGAGGAAATCTTCAAGTTCATCGACGATGAGTGCGTAGCCATCAAGGACACTATCACTGAGGACTATGCCAATCTTGGCTCGATGGCTCTGAGCCTCTCCGAGACAGGTCGTGCTAACAACCTGGCCGTGCTGGCCCTGCGTGCCCGTGCTGCTCTCTATCACGCCAGTCCGCTGTTCAATCCGAACAACGACAAGAGCCTCTGGCAGAAGGCTGTTGAGGCTAACAACGATGTAATCAAGGCTTGTCAGGCCCGCCAGTATGCCCTCTCATCCGACTATGCCGGACTCTTCAAGGGTCGTACCAACTGGAGCGATGCTAAGGCTCTGAAGGAGATTATTTTCGCACGCCGCATCCTCTCTGAGTCGAGAACCTTCGAGGAGAACAACTTCCCCGTAGGTATGTCGGGTGCCGGTGCCGGTGGTAAGGGTGGCAACTGCCCCACGCAGAATCTGGTGGAGGCTTACGAGGACGGCGACCTGCGCCTGGAGGCTACCGTTGCCAGAAACGGCGACTCCTGGCCCAATGCCAACACGCAGCCCCTGGAGACTTTCGTCGGCGGTGCCAACGGTCTGCCCAAAGTCAATGCTACCACAACAGGCTATTATTTGAAAAAGTATGTAGACCCCGAGACGCAGATTGCCGGTAACGGTGCTAACACCTCCAAGCACGTGTGGGTGACCTTCCGTCTGGCTGAGTTCTATCTGAACTATGCCGAGGCTATGCTCAACTACACAGGTAGTGGCTACGACAAGGGAAGCTACAGCATGTCGGCTGCTGATGCCATCAACGTGGTGCGCAAGCGTGCCGGACTGGGTAACATCGACACAGGTCTGAGTGCCTCTGACTTCAAGCAGAAGTATGAGAACGAGCGCTTCGTGGAGCTGGCCTTTGAGGGACACCGCTTCTTCGATGTACGCCGCTGGAAGGAAGGCAGCAAGTACTTCACCAACATCAAGGGCGTGAATATCACGAAGAATGCCGACGGCACCTTCACAGAGACTCCCGTCACCGTTCAGACACGCCAGTGGGATGAAAAGATGAATCTCTTCCCCATTCCGCAGAGCGAGATCCTGAAGTCGGGCGGCGTGCTTACGCAGAATCCCGGCTGGTAAGGAGTGAATACAGAACAGTGAATATTGAATAGTTTGCTGCCGCCACCTGAAAATATCAAGTGCGGCAGCAAATTTTTTACTGACTTATCCTGAAAATGGAGCCTCGTTACAAATTATGCGTACGCGCGAAACATTATTTATTGTTAAAATTACAATATTCTTTGCTGTTTAAAAAAAAAGTTGTATCTTTGCAGCGTATTACGTGACTTTTATATTTACTATCTATATATTTTTTATATTACTAATTAAAAACTTATCGATTATGAGGAAATTTTATCTCCTTTTCACAGCACTGTTTGCTGGTTCCGTAGTGGCCAGTGCTGGTATCAAGAACCTGTACAAGCAGGACTTCGAGTTGGCCGTCACGGCTGCCGATGCAGGCTGGATTTCTCCCAGCTGTGCTGACGGTATGTCTGTCGCTGGTGATGAGTACGGTAAGTACTTCAACTTCAAGCACTCCGGCGGTGGCGAGCGTAATGCCTATACTCTTTGGGGTACCGACATCTATGGAGAAGGCGTGAACAAGTACACTTTGAGGTTCGATTGGAATCCTCAGACAAAGCCCGACACAAATCTGGCCAATGAGATTGTTGTCATGGCCGACTCTACGTTCTCAACGAATCGCTGGCAAAACCAGAACTACCGCAAATCTGCAGAAGAGATCAAGGCTGGCGCCACAGAGCCTCTGCGCTGGTGGCTCTTCGACCTCACCGAGCTGACTGATGAGGCCAAGGAGGGTAATACATACGCTGTGAACGGTGACTCTACCAATGTTGTGACCATCAACTTCAACTCTTTCTACACCATCACTCTCGAAGTTGACGTAGAAGCTCGCACTGTAGAGTATGATATTGTTGATGAGTTCGGCACACCAGTAGGCGCTGGTACATACAATGTACCTGAGTATGTGGAGAATCTGCGTGCAACAGGTCTGAACGTGCTTGGTGGTAAAGTTGGTTCTGTAAACCAGATTGATAATATCGTGATTCAGGTGGAGACCGATGAGGACTATGCCAATGTTCCTACGGTTGCCCTAACAGGTGTTAATGGTACTGCTCGTCAGTATGCCGTATCGTTCGAGGAGAGCAACGATGAGATCGTTCATGTTACCTTCGATGGTGCTGAGCTGACTCCCGATGAGATGCTCGATGGTATGTACAAGTACAACCTGACCACTTCTGGTAAGCTCGTTGCTTGGACAGAGTCTGGTTCTGCCGTTTCTGAAAAGGTAGAGGTTGACGTTGTTGCTGAGATGATTGCACTGCCTGCTGTTCAGGCTGACATTATCGGTGTGAACACTGGCTATGTTAAGACCTATAAGCTTGTTGTCAGCAATGCAGAGGTGCCCACCCAGCCCACTCTCTTCTTCAACTACAAGTACACTCCCGTTACTGGTGATGTCATCGAGAAGGCAAACTGCCAGTCGGGTGAGATTCTCGACGTGACAGAAAAGGGTACCCTCGAGATCACTACACACGATGGTGGCAAGGATCAGTTCCAGTCTACTACCGTTTCTTACGAGAACAACGTCGAGTTCGCTGTGAAGGACGATATCGACTTCCAGCACATGACAGAGGCCGACATCACAGGCAAGGGCTTCACCGAGATTGACGTGCTGGCTTCTACTTCTACCTCTGGTGAGACTAACTGGACTGGCCGTCCCGATGCACTCCGCTTCACTTGGATCAAGGGCACCAACGTTGGTGACACCATTCAGGTTCGTCCTTACGATGTTGACCATGGTGGCATTCGCCGCTTCGTCAAGGCTCCTTCTGCTCTGACTGAGGAGGTTGCTCACAACATGTTTGCTCCTGTCTACACTTGGTTTACCAAGACCGGTGACGGCTCTGACATGCCTCAGGCTAAGTTCAACCTCGGTATCGGTCTGATCCAGACTGGTATCCTCGGCGACGCTCAGGACGCTAAGATTACCTACAACAATGCTACGCTGGGTGTTGACGGTCTGACCGAGAACGACTACATCATCGTAAACCGTGTTGACAACTATGGTCGCGGCAAGACCGACTACATCACTATCGAGGCTGCTACCGAGGAGGATGCCATCGCCAAGTACAACGCCGAGAACTGGGCTCCTGCTTCTGGTCTGAGCGTGATCAAGGGTAATGAGACCTTCACTCTCTATCGTATCGACACCGCTCTGGCTCGCGTCCGCACCTTCGTTTCTACCGGTGAGTCTGGCATCCAGGAGGTTGGCAAGGCTGTTGTTTCTGACCACAACGCTCCTGTCTACAACCTCAACGGTGAGCGCGTAAGCGTCCTGAAGAAGGGTGTCTATGTGAAGCAGGGCAAGAAGTTTATTGTTAAGTAAGAGCAGAGCAAGCTTGCTATGCCGAGCGTCAATAAACTCGAGCGAAGCTCAAGTTCATCGTTCGCTAATCTCTGCACAGAGATTCTCTGACGAGACTCAATAATCAGTCGCCGCACTCCTCCACTGGGGTGCGGCGATTTCATATTTATTCCCCGAAACATTTGGAAGTCTCGGAAATGTTTCGTATCTTTGCAGCGTTAAAGAGGAGATTAGTATGGTAAAGGTGCCGTTTGAAACTTATAAGGATTCTTTGATAGAGGATATCCGCAATACAACAGACTTTGAGAGTCTGGAGGCTCGTTTGTTGGATGCCCAGCTGGAAATGGACGGAAAGGAAGAGTGTGAGACAAATGAAGACTTGTTGGTACATATTCTCAAATTGAGTCACCAGCAGGTGACTTCAGGGCGAAGTTTCTCGCAAGAGGAGGCAGAACGTTTTTTAGATCAGCGACTTTATGAATTTAGAGATAAGATGGTCGGAACCAGCGTTGCTGAGTCTTGCTGAGGTACTGGAATATACTATCGTAATACCTTATTCATTGAATATATAAAAAACACTTTTCTTTCTGACCAAACGATGTTAGAGAGGATGGGCTATAGATAATCAGTAAAAACTAAAAAACTACGATGCAATGAAGAAAATAACTGCGTTTATACTTATGGTGTTGTGCCTGACGGTATTCAACTCTTGTTCCGTTGACTCAAAGCAGGAGGTGACGGTGGAAGATGCCAAGCAGGCCTATAACGACATGAAGGGGACATGGCGAGGCAAAGTGACCGACGAAAATGTGCCTGTGGAAGTGACGATGACATTCGGTAATGAGTTTACGCTGAGCAATCTGCCCGTGACCCCGCTGCTGAAGCGTTTCTTCAGCGGTGAGAAGCTCGACGAAGCTCTCAAGACGGCTCACCCTGCCAACTTCGTGGCCCCTACGCTGGAGATGATGATATCCGGCGACCAGGTATTTGTGCAGATGGAGCCGACTGACTGGTCGTTTACGGTGACGGTCGGCGATGAAGACTATCAGGTGAATGCCCTGCTGCGCGTCGTCACTCTCTATTCCAACAACTACAAGACGCTCTCGGCGAACATCACGGTGCAGGAACTCACCTGCGAGGGCACTACTGCCGACCTGACCACGAACGGCATCTCCTATCTCGTGGACAGCGCGACAAGGAATTGAAGAAACTGACTACTATAGTAATATGCAAAAAATAAGGTGGTACAATCTTAAGACCTCCCCTAACCCCTCCTGTAGGAGGGGGATAGTTAGACCTGTAGGCTGGAACTCGACAGTAGGGGAGGGCGTGCAAAGTATATATCCCCCTCCTACAGGAGGGGTTAGGGGAGGTCCAAAAACAAACGTAAAGCAACGTACCAACTTTTTTTTAATCATTACATAACAAATCAAGAAAGACAGATGAAAAGACTACTGACGACAGCACTTCTGGTGCTGACAGCCTTCTGTTTCGCCGCAGCCCAGCGCATGACCGACAAGCTCGATCGTGGACTGGTGGCAGTGAAGACCGACGGTGGCGTGTTCTGCTCCTGGCGCATCCTCGCCGAGGAGTATTATGACGTGACTTACAACATCTATCGCGACGGCACGAAGTTGAATGCCGAGCCTCTCACGGTGTCCTGCTTCACCGATGCAGCAGGCTCAGAAGGCAGTAAGTATACCGTGAGTGCCGTAGTGCGCGGCAAGGAACAGCCGCAGTCGAAGGAGTCTGCGGTGTGGGGCCAGGGCTGGTTGGAGATTACGCCCGACCATGGTGACCTGACCTCTACCTTCGTACCCAACGATGCCTGTATGGCCGATGTCGATGGTGACGGCCAGCTGGAGATCCTGATGAAGTTCGACAACCAGAGCGAGATCAGTGCCAGCTATCCTAAAAACGGCAACAACGGCGAGTACTCCATCGCCGAGGTGATGAAGCTCGACGGCACCCGTCTGTGGTGGCTCGACTTCGGACCTAACATGGGCGATTTCCAGAACAACGAGCAGAATATCGTGGCCTACGACTGGGATCAGGACGGCAAGGCCGAGGCCCTGATCCGTGCTGCCGACGGCACCACCATCCATGCCGCCGACGGTAAGACCTACGTCATCGGCGACGCGACGAAGAACTACCGTGGTGCTACTGGCGGCGGTGCCAACTGGTTCATGCACGACGGTGCCGAGTATCTGGTGTATATCAACGGTGAGACGGGCGTGCCCTATCAGACGATAGAGTATCCCCTGAAGCGACTGGAGGATGGAGAGACCAGCCTGGAGGCTGCCTGGGGTGACGGCTACGGCCACCGCTCTACGAAGCACTTCTTCGGCGCACCCTACCTGGACGGTCGCAAGCCCAGCATCTTCCTGGCACGCGGCATCTATACCCGCCACAAGATGATTGCCCTCGACGTGGATCCTGCGACCCACGAGCTGAAGGAACGCTGGCGCTGGAACTGCAATACGCCCGGCTCTCCCTGGTACGGACAGGGCTACCACAACTATGGCATCGCCGACGTGGACTGGGACGGACGCGACGAGATCTGTTTCGGCTCGATGGTCATCGACGACAACGGCCATGGCCTCTCTACATCAGGCTTCGGCCACGGTGATGCCCAGCACCATGGCGACTTCGACCCCTATACAAAGGGACAAGAGATATTCACCTGTATCGAGGACGCACCGGTCTATGGCAACTGCCTGCGCGACGGTACGACGGCCAAGATCTATTATAAGTACACGGCTACGGCTGATGACGGACGTTCCATGATGGCCAACTTCAGCAACGCCTATCCAGGCGCCATCGGCACATCATCGCGCGACCCGGGTGTCATCGGTGCCGTCTATCGCAATGTCATCCCTGGGGCAGCGAAGAATGGTATGACGCAGAACATGCGCATCTACTGGGATGGCGACCTGCTCGACGAATCGTTTGACTACACCAACGGCAAGAATACTGCCGGCGGTATCTATAAATACGGCAAGGGACTCATCCAGACCCTCACCGGCTCACAGACCAATAACGACACCAAGGGCACCCCCTGCTATCAGGGTGACATCCTGGGCGACTGGCGCGAGGAGGTGGTGATGCGTACCCGCGACAACAAGATACGCATCTACACGACGACCATCCCCACGGAGCACCGCAACTATACGCTGTGGCACGACATGCAGTACCGCAACGCTATGGTGTGGCAGATGTGCGGCTACAACCAGCCGCCCCACGTGAGCTACTTCGTGGGCGAGCTGGAGGGCATCACCCAGGCTCCGCCGGCACTGACGATGACGGAGCGGCAGGAGATAGGCAACGGTGGCGTGCTGGACCTGAACGAACAGCTGAATCCCGACTATACCATCCTTTGCGAGACCAACGACATGACGGTCAGCGTGCAGGACGGCTACACGACACCTGTGCTGATTGACAATGCACCAAGTTGGGTGCAGGGCCACGACGACAACAATAACATCACCCGCGAATACTACACCCACACCATGACGGGTGGTGCCTTCACGGGCAGCATGCGACTGGTGAAACAGGGCGACGGTACACTGGTATTGCCCAATGTCACACAGACCTATACCGGGCCGACGGACGTGTGGGCTGGCAAACTCAGCTTCGACGGCACGATGCAGAAGAGCCGTGTCTGGCTGAACCGCTTTGCAGAACTCCATTCCAAAGGTGGCAAGTTCATGAAAGGTATCAAGATGGACTATGCATCTGTGCTGAGACCAACGGGAACGGTGGAGACCGACTCCCTGCTGCTGGGCTTCGGCGCAAGGGTGGTCTTCGGCATATCAGGTACAGAGGCCGACTGCGTGAAGGCCAATGTGCTGACCATCGAGAAGAAGGATTGGCAGTACGGTCCGAAGTACTCGGCACCGGTGTTTGAGATTCTGTCGGAGTCGGCTTTGGCCGAAGGCAAATATCTGCTGATGGATGCAGCCAAGATAGAGGGCAGCGTTGAGGACATTGTGCTCGAAGGCGTCGATGGCGTGAAGGCCAAGCTCGTCAATGAGGACGGCAAGATTTATCTCAGTGTCTCTGCCCTGCGCCAGGCCGCCAAGGTGGCATGGGACGGCTCTGCTGACGGCATCTGGGATTTCGCCGAGACGGAGAACTTCATCTTGGCCGACGGCACGAAGGACCTCTTCGTGACGGGCGATGAGGTGACCTTCGGCGACGATGCTCAACAGACGGCTGTCAATGTCAGCGAGGATGTGTCGCCCGCCAGCCTCGTGTTCACCAACAGCGAGAAGGACTATACACTCTCCGGCGACGGCAGCATCATCGGTGAGGCCACGCTGACCAAGGAGGGCACAGGCAACCTGACCATCAAGAATACCAACAAGATGACAGGCGACGTGACCATCAACGAGGGCACGCTTACCGTATCGGCACTGGCCAACAGCGACGGTGCGGAATACGGCAACCTCGGCGGCACCGCTACACCTATTATTATGAATGGCGGTACGCTGGCCGTGCCCAATACCGTCGTCACGACGCAGCCCATCACGGTGAGTGAGGACGACGGCACCATCTCCGTAGCCTCCGGCACGCTGACCGCTAACGGCAATATCAGCGGCACGAAGAAGTCGGCGCTCCACAAGACCGGCATCGGCACGCTCGCCATCGGTGGCACGGCAAAGATAGGAGCTCTATACATTGATCAGGGACGTGTGCAGGGCAGCGAGAAGGGCAATGTGCACCAGTATCCCGACACGGTGGTCATCAATGGCGGTACGCTGAAGGACCCTGATGATATCTACAGCTACTCGTCGAACTCGACGACTATCGTCGTGCCTGAGGGCGCCAAGGGCACGTGGACGCTCGATGCCCGCTGCGACTATAAGGGCAAGCTGATTGGCAAGGGCGAACTGACGGTCAACGTGACCAGCGTGCGCTCGAACATGACCGGCGACTGGAGCCAGTTCGCAGGAACCATCAACTTCCAGAACACCAAGACCGGCAGCTACGACCCCTCGCTGCAGTGGAACAATACCTACGGACTGGGCAATGCCACCGTGAAGGGCACCTTTGAGAACGCAGGCAAGGATGTCACCATCGGGCGCATAGCAGAAAAGGTGTCGATTACTGGCAATGGCCGGACAACGGTGAAGAAACTCGAACTGAAGGTTTCCAAGTCGCGTAGCGGCATCATTGTACCGGCAGTAGAAATAGCTGGTGCGCTCATTGTGTCGGAGGCCATCACCATTACGCACTCTGGCTACGACTTCAAGGTTGGCGACAGGGTTACTCTGTGGAAGACCAAGAGCCTGCAGACCACGTCGAATACCGTCGTCACCCTGCCCGAACTGCCCGAGGGTCTCTACTGGGACACCAGTGGTCTGCTGAAGGCCGAGGGCGTGCTGAAAGTGACCAACGAGCCGACAGGTATTAAGGCTATTGGCAATGGACAATTGACAACTGACGATTCCATCTACGACCTCCGTGGCCGCAAGATGCCGGATGGCATCACATTGCCGAAGGGTATCTATATCAAGAATGGAAAGAAGATTGTGGTTAAATAGGTTGTAGATTAAATTATAAGATATGAAGCAAAACAGACAATGGATGATGGCCGCCATCCTGACCAGCGGCTTGATGATGGGAGCCTGTACAGACCAGATGGACAATGCTGTTACTCCCAGTGTCCCAGACACAGGCGACAAGGTGGCTCAGCAACTGAGCACCCCCGAAAGCCAGATGGAGAAACTGAATCGCGGCCTCGTGGCCCTGCCTCAGTCGAAAGGTATCTTCGTCAGTTGGCGACTGTTGGGAACCGACGATGCCCGCACAACCTTCGACGTGATGCGCGACGGCAAGACCATCGCAACGGATCTGACAGTATCTAACTATTCCGACGAGGATGGCACTACTGCCTCGAAGTACCAGGTGGTGTGCAAGGTCAACGGCAAGACCGTGGAGACCTCCAGCGAGGTGACACCATGGGACAAGCCCTACATGACGCTGGCCCTCGACCGTCCCGCCACGGGAGCTCTCGGTGGTGAGTACTCACCCAACGACTGTTCCGTGGGCGACGTCGACGGCGACGGTGAGTATGAGATATTCGTGAAGTGGGATCCCTCCAATTCGAAGGATAACTCACAGAGCGACAAGACCGACAACGTCTACATCGACTGCTATAAGCTCAACGGCAGCAAACTGTGGCGTATCGACCTCGGCGTGAACATCCGTGCCGGAGCCCACTACACGCAGTTCATGGTCTACGACTTCAACGGCGACGGCGTGGCCGAGATGATGTGCAAGACCGCTCCCGGCTCGAAGGACGGACAGGGCAAATTCGTCAACCAAGCCGCTACCGACGAGGCCATCAAGGCGGCCGACAACGAGAAGGACTGGCGTACCTCAGCAGGACGTATCAACGGCGGACAGGAGTATCTCACCGTGTTCAACGGAATGACGGGTGCTGCCATCCACACCATCGCCTACTATCCCAACCGCAATGCGCTGGCCGAGCTCAGCGAGGCTGAGGGCAGCTTCAACTGGGACGACCGCAGCGGCAAGAAGGACCGTGGCGACTACGGCAACCGTGGCGAACGCTATCTGGCAGCCGTGGCCTGTCTCGACGGCCCCGACGCTCCAGCCAGCGGCATCTTCAGCCGTGGCTACTATACTTACGCCTACATTTGGGCTGTCGATTTCGACGGCTCGCAGCTGAAGCACCGTTGGCTCCACCGTTCCGACTCGCGTACGGAGTGGTCGCTCATCGGTGCCGACATGAAGGAGTCGGCCAAGGTGACGGCTCCTGCAGCCACCAGCGGCGAGGGCAGCTGCACGATGTACGGCAACGGCAATCACAACCTCTCCATCGCCGATGTCGACGGTGACGGTCGTGATGAGATCATCTGGGGCTCAGCAGCACTCGACGATGACGGTAAGCTGCTCTATGCCACCGGCTTCGGCCACGGCGACGCCATCCACCTCAGCACGATGGATCCCGACCGTGGCGGGTTCCAGGTGTTCGAGGTGCATGAAGAGAAGGGTACCTACTCATGGGACCTGCACGATGCAGCTACCGGCGAGGTCATCTTCCGTGGTGGCAGTGCTGGTAAGGACAACGGCCGTGGCCTGGCAGCCGACGTGATTCCTGGCAGCCGTGGCTTTGAGTTCTGGTCTTCCGACGAGCGCTCTCAGCGCAGCGTGCAGACCGGCGAGTTTGTAGGCACGAAGAACACCTCCGTCAACTTCCGTATGTACTGGGACGGCACCTGCTACGACCAGACACTCGACGGCGATAAACTTGATGTCTGGGACGGCAACGGCTGGACGCGTGTGATGACATTCTACAACTTCGGCAACTCCAGCACCTGCAACTCGACAAAGAAGACGCCCAACCTACAGGCCGACCTGTTCGGCGACTGGCGCGAGGAGCTCATCCTCTGGGATTCCAGCACCAGCAGCACGCTGAACATCTTCACCACCAACATCCCCACAGACTACCGCGTGCCGACGCTGATGCACGACCACACCTACCGCATGGGCGTGGCCTGGCAGAACACGGCCTACAACCAACCGCCTCACCTCGGCTTCTATCTGCCCGACTTTGTGGCCGAATAAGTAAAAACGCTCCCAATCGGGAGCGTTTTTTTTCTATTTGGGTCAGGGGACTCTGACCCACCTCTGACCCACTTTTGGTTGATACTGCAGATGTTATTCATTCCTTTCATTAATAAGTTAAATATGCGGGCAAAGATACAATATTTGAGTGGGTCAGAGAACCGTACCCTGGCCCAATAAGAATTTCTTTTTGAACTCAGCAAGCGTCATGATTAGGCAACGACCAAACAGATGCATGTCGGTAAGGTCTTTGTCACCTGTGACGAGTATGTCGGCATCTGCCACGCGGGCCAGTTCGAGCAAATAATCATCCTTAGGGTCGCGGCAGTGCTGTGGAATGTCACCGATGTGATAGTCCTCGCTGCGGGCACGGAGGAATGTGAGCAGGCGGTCGCAGGCTTCTGGGGCGAAGTATCGGGCGAACTTAGGACGCGAGGCCACGGCCATGATTTCATCCCTTAGGATGTCGGTCATGACAATGCTCACCGTGCCGTCGGTCAGAATGTTGCGGACGGCAGACGAGGACTTTAGTCCGATGAGGAACGAAATCCAGAGATTGGTGTCGATAATAATTCTAACGGGCCTGTCGTGCATTGTAGAGTTCCTCCCTGACAAGTTCGCACTCGCGGTCAACCTCCTCTGGAGAAATCTGGTCGGTGTTGAACATCGTGAGCAGTTCGTCTACCTCGGTCTCGAACACGTGGGGTTTCTTCTCGGCCTCAGCGACGGGCGATTCTTCCTTGCGGAACACCCAGCCCATTGTCCGCAGCATTTGCTCGAACCATCCTACCTGTCCGGTAGGTATTTCTACAGTCATTGTCGTCATATACTTGTTGCTTAGATGTTATTACGGGGCAAAGATACGAAATTTGTATCATAATTGCAAGTAAATGATAGTAAAATCTCTTCTATACTAATAAATAACACTCTTTTTGGGGCAGTC
>ODAI013236102.1_pt1 | contig 27520 bp, 22 predicted proteins | sample 1539321 | NCBI WGS metagenome assembly ODAI01 (sample SAMN02144231, study PRJEB22623) | gut metagenome | biome: sheep rumen | host: Ovis aries | place: New Zealand
CGGTCTCACCGCCAAATATCTTCGGAACAGAGGTGTCGATCTCCTCACCCGGTCCCTTGTAGGCTGCAAATATGCCGCCTGTATGCGTAAGAGGAAGGCAGTATTCACAGAGAACATCGAACGCAGCCACAGCCCTTGCGGTACAAAGACCGAAGCTCTCACGCATTTTTCGTCCTGCCTCCTCTGCCCTCATATGTACACAGTTCATAGGCAGAGTGGCAGAACTCACTTCCTTCAGAAATGAAATGCGCTTGTTGAGGCTGTCTATAAGCGTCATTTCCGTGGAGGGGCTCATGATCTTCAGCACCGTTCCCGGAAAGCCCGCACCTGTCCCCACATCTGCGGCGGTGTCGGGCATCTGTACATACCGGAGCAGCATGGCACTGTCCAGCAGGTGCTTGCAGGTAATTTCTTCCGGCTCCGTAATGCGGGTCAGGTTCATGCTGCGGTTCGTTTCAAGGAGCATCCCGATGTAGGTGTCCATGAGACCGTACTGCTCTTCGGTCAGACAGAGCCCGTATCCCGAGAACAGCTCTGCGGTCCTTTCAAACTGAAGTATGTTCATTGTATCCTTTTGTCTATCTCCACATATTCCTTGGATCTGAGTATGCTCTTGTATGCGGGGCGGATTATCCTCTTGCCGGTGGTGCATTCCTCAAAGCGGTGAGCACACCAGCCTGCCATTCTTGAAACTGCAAACAGCGGCGTGTAAAGATCCTCGGGAATGCCCAGCATCTTGTAAACAAAGCCCGAATACATATCCACATTTGCACACATTTGCTTGTCGGAGCCCTTGACGGTGCGCATAAGCTCGGGAGTCAGCTTCTCAATGGTCTGAAGGAGCCTGAATTCCGGCTCGAACTCGGAGCCCTCCGCCATTTTGCGGGCGTTTTGCTTGAGTATGACTGCTCTGGGATCGGAAAGGGTGTAAACAGCATGACCCATGCCGTATATCAGACCTGAGCCGTCCCCTGCTTCCTTTTTGAGTATCTTTGTGAGGTAGGCTGCTACTTCGTCTTCGTTTTCCCAGTCCTCCACATTTGCCATTATCTCCTTGTGCATCTGCAGTACCTTGTGGTTGGCACCGCCGTGACGAGGACCCTTGAGGGAGCCTATGGCAGCGGAGTAGGCGGAATAGGGGTCGGTGCCCGAGGATGAGAGCACACGGCAGGTAAAGGTGGAGTTGTTTCCGCCGCCGTGCTCCGCATGGAGCATGAGCATGATGTCAAGGAGCTTTGCCTCTTCGTCGGTGTATTGTCTGTTGGGTCTGAGAAGGGAGAGTATGAGCTGAGAGGTGGAAAGTCCCTTTATGATGGGGTGCATTATGAGAGAACTGTTCTCAAAGTACCTTTGCTTGACAAAGTAGGCATTTACCATGAATACGGGCATCTTCGAGATTATGGAAAGTGCGGTCTCCACTTCGTGCTCTACGGTCACGGTGTCAGGGTCGTCGTCGTAGGAATACAGGGAGAGGACTGAACGTGCCAGCTTGTTCATTATGTTTTTGGAGGGGGCTTTGAGTATCATATCCTCAAAAAAGCCGTCTGGCAGCTCCCTGCGCTCATCGAGCAGATCTCTGAACTTTGAGAGCTGCTCGGTGGTGGGCAGCTTTCCGCAAAGGAGAAGATAGGCTATCTCTTCATAGCCGAAACGCCCTTCCTTTACCACAGCATCCACAAGGTCGTTTATGCTGTAGCCCCTGAAAATGAGCCTGCCCTCATCGGGGCTTTTCTCACCTTCGTTGAGCACATAACCGTGAACGTTGCAAATCTTGGTGACCCCCGCAAGAACACCGGAGCCGTCGGGGTTTCTCAGTCCCCTTTTTACATTATAGCTCTCATAGTATTTGGGGTCAATCTTGTTTTCATCGATATAAGCCTTGTAAAGCTCATTTAAATTATCCATTATCTACACCAATCTAATCAAAAATTCAAAGCTTGCTTTATACGGAAAGAACGAACATATCATAGATAGCCCTTATGGCTGCCTCGAAATCTTCTTCTTCCACACCGACAATGATATTGAGCTCGGAGGAGCCCTGATCTATCATCTTGACATTGATGCGTGCATGGGCAAGGGCTGAAAACAGCCTTCCCGCCGTACCTCTTGCCTTTCTCATGCCCCTTCCCACAACGGCGATGAGAGCAAGGTTGTTCTCTATCTCCAGCTTGTCGGGATGACAGCGGAAGTTTATCTCGTCAAGGACAGACTTTTCCTTTCCTATAAGTGCATCGGACGAAACTATTACGCTCATGGTGTCGATGCCGGAGGGCATATGCTCAAAGGAAAGGTTGTTCTTTTCAAGGGCACGCAGGACATTCTTCCCGAATCCTATTTCGGAGTTCATCATGTCCTTTTCTATCTGGATGACGGAAAGCCCCTTCTTTCCTGCAATTCCCGTGATCGTGTACTGAGAGGTCTGGGCGGTCTCCGATACGATAAAAGTGCCCTCATCCTCGGGGGAATTGGTATTTCTGATGTTTATGGGGATGCCCGCTCTGCGGACAGGGAAAATAGCATCCTCGTGGAGAACGCCCGCACCCATGTAGGCAAGCTCTCTGAGTTCCTTGTAGGTGATGGTGGTTATGGGAACGGGATTGTCTACTATGGTGGGGTTTGCCACCAGGAAGCCCGAAACATCGGTCCAGTTTTCGTAGATGACAGCATCTACCGCATTTGCGACAATGGAACCGGTTATATCGGAGCCGCCTCTTGAAAAGGTCTTGATGGTATCGTTGGGCATGGAGCCGTAGAAGCCGGGTATAACAGCCTTTTCGGTCTTGGAGAGCCTTTCTCCCAGCTTTTCCCTTGTGGTATCAAGATCGAAGGCGCCTGTTTCGTCGAATTTGATATATCCCGCAGGATCCACAAATTCAAAGTTCAGATAAGCCGCAAGTATCTTTGAGTTAAGGTATTCTCCCCTGCTGGCTGCATAGTCACGTCCCGCCATGTGGGCAAAAGCATCCTTGATCCGTGTAAATTCCTTTTCAAGAGAAAGCTCCAGCCCCAGTCCCTCGATTATGTCGGTGAACCTTTTCTCTATGCACTCAAATTCCTTGTCGAACCCTTCGCCCCTTGCTGCCTTTTCGTAGCAGCCGTAGAGCATATCCGTTACCTTTGTGTCTCCGGAGAACCTTTTGCCGGGTGCGCTTGCTACCACAAAACGCCTTGCAGGCTCTGCCAGAACTATGGCAGCCACTTTCTTGAACTGCTCGGCGCTTGCCAGGGAGCTTCCTCCGAATTTTACTACCTTTGTTTCCATTTTTCTATCCCTTCCGTTTTTATCAAAGAACTCTTATCTTGCCTGCAACAAAGCCGTCAAAGGCTCCAAGCCTGTCGTTTATTGCCGATTCCTTTTCCTCGGCTGTGATAAAGGCGGTCTCCCCGTCCTTTGCGCCCTTCAGGAACTCGGCTCCCGGGAATGCTTTTGATGCTTCGCTCTCTGTCACACCTATGATCCTTATGTACATACGCACCTTCTGATCCCTGTAATCTGCAATGAAGCTGTCGTCGGTGCTGTCCTCCCATGTGGCGGAGAGGATGGTGCCCTTTGTTTCGGCACATTCTATGACATCGCCCAGAACTGCGCTTGCGGTCGGCAGCTTTCCTGCGCCCTTTCCGTAGAACATGACCTCATCAAAGCCGTTTCCGTAGACCATTACGCCGTTGAAAACATCGTTTACGAAAGCAAGCTGATTTGAGAAGGGTACGAAGCGGGGTGCCACAAGGGGGAAGATCCTGCCGTCGTCGAGCTTTTTGACGGAGCCTATGAGCTTTACGGCATAGCCGTTTGCCTTTGCATAGGCGGCATCGGCTGCGGTTATCTTTGTGATGCCCTCTGTGTGGACACTGTCGGGGGAAACGTGTTTTCCGTATACGAGGGAGGAGATGATGCAGATCTTTCTGCAGGCGTCGTGCCCCTCCACATCCGCCGTTGGATCCTTTTCGGCATAGCCCTTTGTCTGTGCATCCGAAAGTGCCTTTTCAAAGGGGGTGGAGTGTTCTATCATCTGAGTGAGGATGTAGTTGGTGGTGCCGTTCAGTATGCCCTCCACCGCAGTTATCTCATTTCCTGCCAGATCCTTGTGCAATGGTCTTATAAGAGGGATGGCACCGCCTGTGGAAGCCTCAAAGAGGAAGTTGCAGTTGTGGGCTTTTGCCAGTGCTATGAGCTCGGCACCCTTTTTTGCCACCAGCTCCTTGTTTGAGGTGCACACGCTCTTTCCTCTTTCAAGGCATTTCTTTACAAAGTCGAAAGCCGGGTTCACGCCGCCCATGACCTCTGCCACAACGGTCACATCGTCATCGTTCAGGATATCGTTTATATCCTTTGTGAATCTGTCCGAATAGGGCAGACCGGGAAAGTCCCTTATATCAAGGATATATCCCAGTTCAAGGTCTATGCCCCGACGGGAGTTTATCCTTTCCTTGTTTTTGAGGAACAGTTCCACCGTTCCCGAGCCCACCACTCCGTGACCCATTACTGCAAACTTTGACATAAATACACCTCATTTATTATAATGACTTTTCCTACATTATTATTTTGAGCTCTACCACACCCGGTACTTCCGACAGCTGCTCTGTGATATGTCCGCTGTCGTATTCGGTGAATTTAAGGGTGAGAGTGACTGCCGCAGCACCGTTCACAGGCACGGACTGGTTGAGAGTCATCACATTGGCGCCCTGTGAATGTATTACGGACAAAAGGGAAGAAAGAACTCCCGGTTCGTCCTTCAACACTGCGTATATAGAGAGTATGTCCGGCTTTCTTTCCTTTTCATAGGAGAAAACGCAGTCCTTGTATTTGTAGAAGGCGCTCCTTGAAATGCCTACCCTTCTGCACACGGCGGTGTGGCTCTTTTCGTCTCCCACAGCCAGCAGCCTTTTGGCTTCAAGTACCTTCAGCACCACGTCGGGCAGCACGCTGCGCCGCACAAGAAGAAGATCCTCGTCGGACATAATATCACCCTCTTTTCGTGAAAACAAAAAATACTACAGTACGGGCATCAAGTCCGCACTGTAAATACAGTTGTGTTTGTGATAAATACAAGTATACCACAGATGGTTTTTATTGTCAATAAAACAAGAAAAATTTATCTATTTTGCACAAAGTGCGGTGAAAAGCTATGATTAAATATAATTTATCACATAAAGGAAATTGGATACTGTATATGATTTGCGGATAAATTATATGTTTTCTGTTGATTTTCACAAAAAAATATGCTAAAATCATATATACAAGTTTATATCTTCCTTTTACAAAGGAAAACAGACCGGGAGTGTTCTTGCATGGTCATAAATATAGTAGTAAATCCGAACGGAGCATCGGGAAAGGCATGGAGCCTGTGGGAGGAGCTGGAGCCCGTCATAAAGAAAAAGGGCTGCGAGTACAGAGTACACCGTTCAACTCCTCATGAAAGCATAAAGGGCATTTGCAGCAGGATAAGCGGAACGGGCGAAAAAAGCGCCGTGATAGTCATAGGGGGCGACGGCTCTGTAAACGAAGCAGTGAACGGCATTTCCGACTTTGAGAATACTCTCTTCGGATTTGTTCCCTGCGGCACAGGCAGCGACATAGGGCGTGATATGGATCTTCCCTCCGGCAAGAAGCTGCTTTTTGCAGACATGCTGGACTGTGAGGTAAAGCGCACATCCGATGTGGGGGAGCTGACCTTCTTTGAGGGCGGGAAAAAGATAATAAGGCGCTTCAATGTCAGCAGTGATATGGGTTTCGGGGCTGCCACCTGTGAATATGTCAACCGTTCGGGATTCAAGAGCATACTCAACAGGATAGGGCTCGGAAAGCTCATATATCTTATAGGTGCGGTAAAGGTGTGCTACTCTTCGGAGCCTGCTACTCTGTACATAACAGACAGGAAAGGGACACGGTGCTATAAGAAATGCCTTTGCGCCATAGTCATGAACCATACCTGCGAGGGGGGAGGCTTTGCCTTCTGCCCCGATGCGGATTTCGACGACGGCCTGCTTGATGTATGTGTTGGCAGCGGTATCTCAAAGCTTGCGTTCCTGGGCGTGCTGCCAAAGGCATATACGGGAAAGCATACCGGCTCAAAGGGCATCTATATGGATCGAACAGACAGGGTCATAATAAGATCCGATACACTGTGCTGGGTACACACGGACGGTGAGGTAATAGGCAGGACGAACAAGGTGTATATGCGTATACTCCCCGAAAAGCTCAGATTGCTTCTATGAGACCGTCCTTAACGATAAGGAGCTCATGATGGCTGAACAGCTTGGGTTTTTCCCCCGTGTGTCCGAAAGCGACCCCCGCCCTCCCGAAACTATTACATGGAACCCGTGGTGCGGCTGCACAAAAGTTTCCGAGGGGTGCAGGCACTGTTATATGTACCGCCGTTTTGAGTCGGTGGGCAGGGATCCTGCTGCCGTGAGCAGGACGCAGAGCTTTGGTCTTCCGGTAAAGCGCCTCCGGACGGGTGAGTATAAGGGAATGTATAAAGTGCCCTGCGGCTCCCGTATCTTCACCTGCTTTTCTTCGGATTTCTTTCACAGGGATGCGGACGATTGGAGGGGCGAAGCATGGGATATGATGCTGGAAAGGCGGGACTGCACGTTTTTTATGATAACAAAGAGACCGGAAAGGATATTGGAGCATCTCCCCGCCGACGGTACCGACAGGTGTTCTCATATCACCATAGCCGTTACCTGTGAAGATCAGCGGGCTGCGGATAAACGCCTGCCCATATATCTGGAGCTGCCTCTTTTGCACCGATCTGTTATGGTGGAGCCGATGCTGTCCCCCGTGGATCTTCGTCCTTACCTCAGGAACGGGCTCATAGAAAGCGTGAGCGCAGGCGGTGAATCGGGTCCCATGGCAAGATCCTGCGACTATTCATGGGTGCTGGATCTGCGGAGCCAGTGTGTGGAAAACGGCGTGTCCTTTTCCTATCATCAGACCGGAGCAAGGCTCATCAGAAACGGCAGGGAATATAGCATACCCCGCAGGTATCAGCACATACAGGCGAAAAAAGCTCATCTTGACTATGATCCAATGAACAGGATCCTGCCGGATGATGTGCCCGTAGGATGACAGTCACAGCGATGCGGAGGAGCGGAACTCTTCCGGAAGTGTTTTATTATGTTGAAGAAAGGCGGTGCTTTTATGCTGAAGGAATGGATAAAAGAAGAAAGACCCGATGACGATGTCATTGCCGAAAGGCTGGAAAAGGCAAGGAATGAACTGGCGGTAAGACAGATGCAGGTAAAGGAGAATTCCCTGCCTGTACTGGTGGTGCTGGACGGCTGGGGAGCAGCAGGAAAGGGAAGTGTGCTGGGCAGGGTGATAAAGAACATGGATCCCCGCTTTTTCAAGTGCGAGACCCTTTCGGAGCCTACGGCGGATGAAAAGAGAAGACCTTTTCTCTACCGTTATTTCATCCGTATACCCGCACAGGGGAAATTCGCCTTTTTTGACGGCAGCTGGATGGGCGATGTGACTTCCCGCTACCTGAGGGGCGACATGGGAGAAAAGGAATACAAGGATCATATCACCAGCATAAAACGCTTTGAAAGGCAGCTCAACGACAACGGCTACCTTGTGGTGAAGTTTTTCTTCCACATAGATGAAAAGACCCAGAAAAAGCGCCTGAAGGCACTTGAAGAAGACAAGGTGACCGCATGGCGAGTTTCCGAGGCAGACAAGTGGCAGAACAGGCACTATGAAAAGTGTATGGATGTCTTTGATGAGTATATAGATGCGACCAATCAGTTCGTGGCTCCGTGGTACTTTATCGACGGCTCCAGCAAAAAATGGGCTGAGCTGCAGATGACGGAGATACTCCTGGCAAGCATAGACACCGCACTGAAAAACAAGGGTCTGAAGCAGTCTGCTCCCCTGCTGCAAAACACCTTCCCGCTAAAGCAGATGCCCCTTTTGTCGGAGATATCTCTCGACAAGAGCGTGAGCGACGAGGAATACAGGAGAGAACTGGATGAGCTCCAGAAAAGGCTCGGTGAGCTCCACAACGAGCTGTATCTGAAAAAGAAGCCTGTCATCATAGCTTACGAGGGCTGGGATGCGGCCGGAAAGGGCGGAAACATCAAAAGGCTTGCGGCAGCACTGGATCCGAGAGGCTATGAGGTGCATCCTATCGCAAGTCCCGAGCCTGCGGAGAAAGCAAGGCACTATCTGTGGCGTTTCTGGAAAAGGCTCCCCAAGGACGGACATATCGCTGTTTTCGATCGTACATGGTACGGCAGGGTAATGGTGGAGAGACTGGAGGGATTTTGCTCCGAAAATGACTGGCAGCGAGCCTACAATGAGATAAACGAGTTTGAAAAGGAGCTTTATGACTGGGGAGCGGTCATTGTGAAGTTCTGGGTACAGATAGACAAGGATACCCAGCTGGCACGCTTTACAGAAAGGCAGAACACTCCCGAAAAGCAGTGGAAGATAACCGATGAGGACTGGCGCAACCGTGAAAAGTGGGACAGCTATGAAATTGCGGTGAATGAGATGCTGAAAAAGACTTCCACAACCTTTGCGCCCTGGTATGTGCTCGAATCCAACGACAAGCACTATGCAAGGCTGAAAGCGCTGAGGACAGTCATAAAGGCTGTGGAAAAGTCTCTTGACTGAGAATGTATCCCCACCTTGAAAAAGGTGGGGATGTTTTATCAAATCCTACAATTTTGAAAAGAGTCCGGGGTGGATATTCACCATTTTGACCTAAAATTTTTAAAAGGTGGATTTTATTGTAGACAAACCGTATTTTATGTGATATACTGATAGTTGCGCATTTTTGCCATTATTCAGATACTGCCGTTAGAGGCGGATATTATTACATAAAAGGACTGTTGATATGTTTTTTGATGCAAAAAAAGCCGGTGCGCTGTTTATGTCAGCAGCAATGCTCTCATCCCTTGCGGGCTGCGGTGCTACTTCGAGAACGGGCGGTACAGCCGACGGACAGGATATCCCTGCGGGTATTTACATCTACTTCCTGCAAAGCGCATACTATGATGCAAAAAGCAAGGTAGACGAGCAGAATGCACCCGCTGTGGAGGGCGATGCTCCCGCTGAGACGGTTCAGACCTCCTCCAAGGAATTCTACGCTCAGTCAATAGACGGTAAAAGCGTTAAGCAGTGGGTCATAGATGAGGCTGTCAGACAGATGAGGGAATACGCCGTTGTTGAAAAGAAATTCGGCGAAAATTCCCTTGAGCTCACGGAAGAAGAGCTTACGGCAGCGCAGAGCTATATGGACTATATGTGGGAATACGGCGGTGAATATCTTTCTTCACTGGGTATCAGTCAGGATTCCTACAAGTCTGTTTATCTTAACGATGAAAAGCGCAGCAAGCTGTTTGAAAAGATCTACGGCGAGGGCGGCGAAAAGGCTGTCCCCGAGAGCGAGATAAAGCAGTATATGCTTGATAACTATGCAAGATTCGATTACATAGATATGGAGCTGAAGGACGGAGAGGGAAATCTCCTCAAATCCGAGGGCAAGTCCGAGATAATGGCTATGGCTGAGGATTATGCTCAGCGTTACAAGAACGGAGAGGATTTCACAAAGCTTGCCATAGAATATGATGATTATCATAAGGCTCTGGTCGCCGAAGCAGAGGCGAAGGCTGCTGAAGAGGCTGCCCTGACGGCAGCGGAGACAGCTCCCGCAGAGGACAGCGTTCTTGACGAGCAGGACGGTCTTCAGCTCGTGGAGGTGCCGGAGGAGAGCGCACAGGACGAGCCCGCTGCTGAGACTACCGTCAGCGTAGAGACAGAAGCCCCCGTTGAGGAGCCTGCTTCTGAAACTCAGGTGGCTGAGACCGCAGCAGAGACTGCGGAGACTTCCGTTCAGGCCGAGGAAGCTCCCACCGCCGAAGAAACTGCAGCGGTCACTGCTGCCACGGAAGCGGAGACAACAGAGGAGACGACAGCAGCATCCGCAGCGGATGCCGCAGCCGGCGAGCCTCAGACTACCGAGGAGCTGCTGAGCGCTCATCCTGACTTCACATCAAACGACCAGGTGATAGACCGTAAGACCACATATCCCTCCGAAGCTGTGGTAAAGGCTGTTTTTGATGAGATGAAGGTGGGTGACACAAAGATAATCGAATCCGAAGACAGCGAGCACTATTATCTTGTGGTAAAGCTGGATATTGAGGATAAGGAAGACTATTTCCAGTCTGCAAAGTCTTCCCTGCTGTTTGAGATGAAGGAAGAAGAATACGACAAGCTGGTGGAAAGCTGGCTCTCGGAACAGAATTTTGTGACAAATCAGGCTTCCGTAAGGCGCTACGATCCTACAAAGCTATTCAAAGACTGATGAATATCATGCTCCTGTCCTTTGCGGACAGGAGCTTTTGCTGTATTATGCGGTGAAAAACAGCCCATGCATCAGAGCGGTATCCCATATAAAAGAAATATACCGCTGAAAGAAGATGCGGACCGCTTGACAAAGTGTAGTAAAATGGTATATAATTAACACAGTTAAACTTTTTTGTCTTGGAAAGGCTTTGAAATGACGAGATACAATGTTACGGGAATGTCCTGTGCGGCGTGCAGTGCAAGAGTAGAAAAGGCGGTATCCGGAGTTGAAGGAGTTTCCGCCTGCAGTGTGAACCTGCTTACCAACTCGATGCAGGTAGAGGGCAGTGCGCCTCCGGAGGCAGTGATAAAAGCTGTGGAGGCTGCGGGCTACGGCGCCTCTGCGGAGGGTGCAAAGAAAACAGCGGCACCTTCGGGGGATACCGCCGACAGCGAAACAGGGAAAATGCTGAAAAGGCTGGCATTTTCAGTCGTTTTCCTTGCAGTGCTGATGTATATCTCCATGGGACACATGATGTTCGGCTTTCCCCTGCCCTCATTTCTTGAGGGGAACCATGTGGGGATGGGTTTGGCGGAGCTGCTGCTTTCCGCTGTGATAATGGTGATAAACCAGAAATTCTTTGTCAGCGGAACAAAAAGCGTTCTTCACGGGGCGCCGAATATGGATACTCTTGTGGCAATGGGCGCAGGTGCGGCTTTCGTGTACAGCACTGTCTCCCTTTTCATGATGACGGTAAGCGGAGCAAAGGGCGACCATGAGGCAGTATCACGGCTGATGGATGAATTCTACTTTGAATCTGCCGGAACCATCCTTACTCTCATAACCGTGGGCAAAACTCTTGAAGCCTATTCAAAGGGCAAGACCACCAATGCTCTGAAAGCGCTGCTTGAAATGTCCCCAAAAATGGCAACGGTCATAAGAAACGGGAAGGAACTCCAGATCCCCGCAGAGGATGTTGTGACAGGGGATGAATTTGCGGTGCGTCCGGGAGAGGCGGTCCCGGTTGACGGGGTCATATTATCCGGGAGCTGTGCGGTGGATGAATCGGCGCTCACAGGTGAGAGCATACCCGCAGACAAGTCTGTTGGAGACAAGGTCTATGCGGCAACGGTGAACAGCACTGGCTACATCCGCTGCAAGGCTACATCCGTAGGAGAGGATACCTCCTTCTCAAAGGTCATCCGCATGGTCAGCGATGCGTCCGCATCAAAGGCACCTGTGGCACGCATGGCTGACAAGGTGTCGGGGATATTTGTTCCGACAGTTATCGGGATAGCACTGGTAACTGTGGCAGTGTGGCTGACACTTGGTCAGACTGTGGGCTATGCTCTTGCAAGGGGCATATCCGTTCTGGTCATAAGCTGTCCGTGTGCGCTGGGGCTGGCAACACCTGTTGCCATAATGGTGGGCAGCGGTGTGGGAGCCAGGAACGGTATACTCTTCAAAAATGCGGAGGCTCTTGAAAACTGCGGCAAGACCCGTATAGTCATATTTGATAAGACAGGCACCATTACAAAGGGCGATCCGGAGGTAACAGACATCGTTCCCGCAGAAGGAGTGGAAAAGCAGGAACTGGTAAAATATGCCTATTCTCTGGAAAAAAAGTCTGAACATCCTTTGGGAAAGGCAGTCGCAGCGTATTTTGAGGGCAGGATCGAAGGTGTTCCTATTGATGATGTGAAGGCGCTTCCCGGTCACGGTATAAGCGGGAAGACGGAGGGCAAGGTAATTTACGGCGTAAATGCCAAAAAATCTTTTGAGCTTACGGCGAATGCCTCACTTGACAGCGAGGCGGAGAGAATGTCAAAGGAGGGTGCTACTCCCCTGTTCTTTGTGCTTGACACAAAGCTGTTGGGATTGATCGGATGTGCGGATACAATAAGAGACGATGCTCCCGAAGCTGTGAAGTCCCTTTCAAGGCTCGGCATCAGAACGGTGCTCCTTACGGGCGACAACGAAAACACTGCAAAGGCGATAGGCACAAAGGCGGGGGTTGACAGGGTCATAGCGGGAGTTCTGCCGGACGGAAAGGAAAAAGTGGTATCCTCTCTTATGAAGACAGCTCCCGTGTCCATGGTGGGCGACGGTATAAACGACGCCCCTGCACTTGCAAGAGCGGATACGGGGATTGCCATAGGAGCCGGGACTGATGTGGCGATAGAAGCGGCAGACACAGTTCTCATGAAAAGCTCCCCCGCCGATGTGCCCGCAGCTATCCGCCTGTCCAGAGGCGTTATGAGAAATATCAGGCAAAACCTTTTCTGGGCGTTTTTCTACAATGTACTGGGTATACCTCTTGCAGCGGGAGTATTCGTACCTTTCGGCATTACTCTCAGCCCTATGATAGGTGCGGCTGCCATGAGCCTTTCCAGTTTCTTTGTAGTGACAAATGCACTGAGGCTCAATCTCCTTGATGTGCATGACGGCAGAAGGGATAAGGAAAGCGGAAAAAAAGTCAGTGACACGGCTTTTTTGGATATATTACCCAAGGAGGAAAAGGAAATGACAAAGACACTCACTATCGAAGGCATGATGTGCGCCCACTGCGAGGCTACGGTGAAGAAGGCTCTTGAAGCCGTTGATGGCGTGAACAGCGCCGAAGTCAGCCATGAGAAAGGTACGGCGATCGTGGATGTATCGGACAGGGTGACGGATGAGGCTCTGAAAAAAGCTGTTGAGGACAAGGATTACACCGTAACTTCTGTGGCCTAATACTAATTCTTCCTCGATGTATATACGATCTCCAAGCCTCAGATCCCTTATATTCAAGCATTTGTGTCTTGTTTCTTGTCTATACATCGGTCAGAAATCAGTATGATCTTTTCCCGCAGGCAGGAAATTGTTTGCGGGCAGTCTTTTTTGGAGAGGAGCCGATATTTGATCTGAAAATATTCGTCATTATGCACAAATATGTAAAAATATCGCTTAAATGCTTGAAAAACAAAGCACTTTGTGATATACTCATATTAGTTGTGTGTGTAAATAGCACGGCATAATGGGAGGGCTTGAAATGGTCAGAAGCATGACGGGCTTTGGCAGGGCTCAGAGGATCGTAAACGGGCGTGATATCACCGTTGAGGTGCGTTCCGTAAACCACAGATACTATGAATTTTCCGCAAGAGTGCCCAGAAGCTGCGCCTTTCTTGAAGAAAAGCTGAAAGGCTATTCCAACGCAAGAGTTGCAAGGGGCAAGGTGGAGATAAGTGTCATCATCAACCTTACGGAGGCGAGAGACACCCTTATTTCCGCAAATACGGAAATTGCAAAAGGCTATCTGGAGGCACTGAGAAAGGCAAACAAGGAGCTTGGTCTTACAGATGACATAACTCTTTCCCATATAATGAGGCTCCCCGATATTTTCCTCATAACGAAGGCTCCCGAAAATGAAGAGCAGATTTGGGAGGATGTAAAGGGAGTTGCTGACGAGGCACTGGCTACCTTTGTTTCGATGAGAGAAAGAGAGGGCAGGCGGCTGCGGGATGATGTGCTGGAAAGGCTGGATGTTATAGACCGCCTTGTGGCGCAGATCGAGGAGATATCCCCCCGCACGGTGGAAAACTACCGCAGCAGGCTTTATGCAAAGCTCTGTGAAGTCCTTGCCCAGGATGATATAGATGAGAGCCGTCTGGTGACGGAAGCTGCCGTATTTGCGGATAAGGTGGCTACGGCTGAGGAAACGGTAAGGCTGAAGAGCCATATAAGGCAGCTTGTGGATATGCTGGATTCAAATGAGCCTATCGGCCGCAAAGCGGATTTTCTCATACAGGAATTCAACAGAGAAGCTAATACCATAGGCTCCAAGGCGCAGGATGTTTCGGTCACGAAGCTCGTGGTGGATCTCAAAAGTGAGATAGAAAAAATCAGAGAACAGATACAGAATATAGAATGAATATTTTACATATCGGCTTCGGCAATGCTGTTTCTGCCGACAGGCTCGTAGCTGTGGTCTCCCCGGAGGCTGCTCCCGTAAAGCGCATCGTGCAGGATGCGAGGGAAAGAGGTATGCTTATAGATGCCTCCTGCGGCAGGAAAACACGCTCGGTACTGGTCATGGATTCCGACCATGTGGTGCTTTCCGCCCTTGCACCGGAAAAGCTTATCGGAAAGGAAACAGATGCGGAAGGAGGATCACAGTGAACAAAAAGAAAGGTCTGCTGATAGTAGTCTCCGCTCCTTCGGGCTGCGGAAAGGGCACCATACTTGAAGCTGCCATGAAGAGAAAGGAATTCTGCTATTCCGTTTCTGCTACTACCCGTTCTCCCAGACCCGGTGAGACAGACGGCGTGAATTATTTCTTCCTTGACAGAGAGAGATTCGAGGAAATGGCAAGAAACGGAGAAATGCTTGAATATGCCGAATTTGTCGGGAACCTTTACGGTACTCCGAGAGCGCCGGTGGAAGAAAAGCTGGCAGAGGGCAGGGATGTGATCCTTGAAATAGAGGTACAAGGTGCCATGAAGGTGAAGAAAGCCTGCCCGGATGCGGTGCTCATATTCATTCTCCCTCCCTCCGTGGATGTTCTGCGCCAGAGACTCTACAAGAGAAAGACCGAGTCAGAGGAGGTCATTGAGGAGCGGGTGGCTCAGGCGGGCAGAGAGATTGGCGAGGCTGTGAATTACGACTATGCCATTGTGAACGACGATCTTGAAAAAGCCGTGGAGGATTTCCTCGGAGTTATACAGGCTGAAAAACTGACCGTAAAGCGTCAGAAGGATACGATAGATAATATTATTAACGAAAAACAGTAAGGAGATCTTGGATTATGATGCTCAGACCCTCTATGAATGATCTTGCAACACGCGGTGAAAGCTATTACAGTGTGGTTGTGGGAATTGCAAAAAGAGCAAGAGAGATCACGGATGAAATGCTGAAAAAAAATCAGGCTGAAAAAAGCGAGACCGCAAGGCTGGCGGAAATGAAGACCGTGCAGTACGAAAAGCCTGTAAGGACTGCGGTCGACGAATACTACAAGGGGAAATTCACCATACTTGAGGATCCTTCTGTTAATCCCGGAGCATGATAATCGCCGATGTGGGAGTAAGCAGGACGAGCTTTTCCTTTGATACTCTTTTCGGGTACCGTATCCCTTTGGGGATGGATATAAAGGGCGGAGAAAGGGTCATCGTTCCCTTTGGCGCAGGTGACAGGCACAGGCTCGGCATTGTTCTGGGCAGGAGCGAGGTCACGGAAGAACAGGGGATGCAGCTGAAAGAGCTGTATTCGGTGGTGGATGAAAGTCCCTTTTTATCCGCTGAACAGACAGAGATCGTCAAGTACCTTAAAGATGTCACCATGTGTACCTATTACGAGGCTTTTCGTGCGATAGTTCCTCCCTCCTTCGGTCTGGAAATGTCGAGAGAGTTCACTCTTGAAAAGAAGCCCGATAAGGCGGATGTGTCCGAAAGAGCGTACAGACTGTACATATCGGCACATTCTGCGGAAAATGCGGAAGAAGCGCAGACTATGCTCTCCTCCGACAGCAAGTCTCTTTCGGAGCTTATAAAGGGCGGATTTGTAAAGGAAAGGAACAGCACAAGGCAGAAGATACTCGACAAGACGGTGACCATGCTGAGAGTTTCTCCCGGCTGGGAGGAAAAAAACCTTACTCCAATGCAAAAGAAAGCGGCAGAGGTGCTTGAGAGAGAGGGAACAGCTACGGCGGCGGAGCTCTCATATCTTGCGGGCTGCTCCCAGTCGGTGATAAAAAAGCTGCTTGCTGCGGGTGCCGTTCTGAGCTATGAGGTCAGAAAGGAAGCAGGAGATCCCGAAAATATGTCCTCGGAGGCAAAGGATGTTGTGCTCAGCCCGGCGCAGAACGAAGTGTATGAGGGCATCGCAAGCCTTATAAGCGACAGTGCCCCCCATTCTGCACTTCTGAGAGGTGTTACGGGAAGCGGAAAGACCATGGTCTTTGCGAAGCTGATAGAGTATACTCTCAGCCTCGGGAAAACAGTCATAGTAATGATACCCGAAATATCCCTTACTCCCCAGACGGTACAACGCTTTACTGCTCTTTTCGGAGAGACCGTTGCGGTGATGCATTCGGGGCTTTCCATGTCACAGCGTGCTTCCGAGTACGGCAGGCTGAGGGACAAAAAGGCAAGGATAGCTGTGGGGACAAGGAGCGCTGTATTTTCCCCTCTTGAAAACATCGGTCTTATCATAATGGACGAAGAGGGAGAGCGCACCTACAGATCGGAGAGGAACCCCAGATACAGTGCGAAGGAAACGGCCGCCTTCAGGTGTGCAAGGCACGGTGCCGTGCTTCTTATGGCATCGGCAACGCCTTCCGTGGAAAGCTATTACAGCGCTCTCAACAAGAATACAAGGCTTTTTGAGCTTACCGAAAGATACAGGGCCTTTATCCCCCGGACAAAACTGGTGAATACGGCCGGGCTCATGAGGAGCTTCAGCGATGAGCTTATACGGGAGGTAAACGACAGGATAAAAAAGGGCGAGCAGTCCATCATACTTTTGAACCGCAGGGGCTACAATACCTATGCCAGGTGTACGGAGTGCAAGACTGCCGTTACCTGTCCCAACTGCAGCGTCGGTCTTACATACCACAAGAAAAACCGTCTTCTTATGTGCCATATGTGCGGACATTCCGAGCCTCTGAACAGAGTTTGCCCTGCCTGCGGTCTCAGTACCGTGGCTCTTTCCGGAGCAGGTACTCAGAAGCTGGAGGAAGAGATTCAGTCTTATTTCCCCGATGCACGGGTGCTCAGGATGGATGCGGATACCACCTATTCAAGATTTGCCTATGAAAACAGCTTTGAGGCTTTCAGAAAGGGAGAATATGATATAATGGTGGGCACCCAGATGATAGCAAAGGGGCTTGATTTCCCCAATGTTACTCTTGTAGGGGTAACGGGTATAGACAGGGCTCTTTGCACCGGTGATTTCAGAGCCTATGAGCGCACCTTTTCGCTTATAACACAGGTGGTCGGGAGGAGCGGCAGAGGCGAGAAGCCGGGTCTGGCTCTGATACAGACTGCAGAACCGGATCACTTCATAATCTCTCTTGCTGCGGCGCAGGATTACAAGGCATTTTACGAGCAGGAGATAAAGATCAGGAAGGCTATGCTTTACCCGCCGTTCTGCGACATCTGCGTTGTGGGCTTTACGGGCATATCTCAAAAGCAGACAGAGGACTGTGCGGCTCTTTTTGAAAGTATGCTGCGAAAGGCATATGCGGAGGAAAAGGATAAGCTGCCTCTTGTGATCTACCGTGCAACAGCCTGTGATATAGAAAAGATAGGCGGTCATTACCGCTTCAAGATAGTTCTCAAATGCAAGAACGACAGAAGATTCCGTGATTTTCTCGGACGTGTGCGCATAGCTGCCATGAAGGACAAGGAATTCAAGGATATAAACATATATGCGGATATCAACGGTGATATCCCCTGATACTTAGCTTAGAAAGGCTCGAAAATGGCTCTGAGAAACATTTATCTCGACACTGACCCCATACTTCGCAAAAAGTGCAGAGAGGTCACAAAGTTTGACGAAAAGCTGGCTACCATACTGGATGATATGCACGAGACCCTTGACAAAGCCGAGGGAGTAGGACTTGCTGCACCTCAGATAGGCTATTGCAGGCGCTATTTTATCATGCACATCCCCGATCCCGAGCATGAGGGAGAGGAGCTGCGTGTGGAGGCTGTAAACCCGGAGATCTGCGATCCCGAGGGTAATCAGCACATACTGGAGGGCTGCCTTTCCGTTCCCGATACATGGGGTTATGTGGACAGACCCATGAGCCTGACACTGAAAGCACAGGACAGGCACGGAGAGCATTTTGAGATGAGGCTTACAGGTCTTGGAGCACAGTGTGCCGCTCATGAACGTGCTCACCTTGACGGACAGCTTTTCACTGATATCTGCACCGAATATGTAGAACCCGAGGAATTGCAGGAAAAGCTGGCAGAAAGAAGAAAGAACAGAGTAAGATGAACATAGTTTTTATGGGGACGCCGGATTTTGCGGCTCATTCTATGAAGGCTCTCATTGATGCGGGGCACAATGTACAGGCTGCTTTTACACAGCCTGACAGACCCAAGGGAAGAGGAAATAAAGTCACTCCTCCCCCGGTAAAGGTCATGGCGCTTGAAAATGGCATACCCGTTTATCAGCCCCTGTCCGTAAAAAGCGGAGAGGATGCGGAGATGTCACTTAAAGTCTTAAAGGAACTATCACCTGATGTTATAGTGGCTGCGGCTTACGGGAAGATCCTGCCTCCTGCTTTGCTCACTTTGCCGAAATACGGCTGCATAAATGTACACGGCTCTCTCCTGCCAGCTTACAGAGGCGCAGCTCCTGTACAGCGGTGCCTGATAAACGGAGAAAAGGAAACGGGCATCACTGTTATGCAGATGGCAGAGGGCATGGATACGGGAGATATGCTTTTAAAGGAGAGCACCCCCATCGACCCGGAGGAGACATTTGATGAGCTGATGGAAAGACTGGGTATAATGGGCGGAAAGCTGCTTGTAAAGGCTTTGGAGAATATAGACACCCTTGTCCCCGAAGCACAGGATGAAAGCCTTGCCACCTATGCCCCCATGATAACTAAGGACATGGCTCTTATTGATTTCAGCAAGACCGCCCAGGAGGTGCATGATCTCATCAGGGGGCTGTCTTCAAATCCCGGTGCCTATTTCATGCTGGGAGACAAGCGCATAAAGGTCTACCGCAGCACGGTCTGCGAAAAGAAATTTGATGCGGAGCCCGGTCTTGTAGTGAATAAAAGCGACTTTACCATTGCCTGCGGAGATAAAAAAGGCATTACCCTCAAAGAAGTGCAGGCAGTGGGCGGTAAACGCATGAAAACGGAAGATTTTCTGAGAGGGAACAAGCTATGAGTGCAAGAGAGGATTGTTACAGGCTGTGCTCACGGATAATGGACGGAGCCTTTTCCAATCTTGCAAAAAGCGGAAATGAAGGGGCATTTGCCCATGAATGGACGGATAAGGTCATAGCAAACAGGCTCCTCCTTGAACATATACTGGGTCATTACATAAAAAAGCCTCTGCAGAAGCTCGATAAAGAGGTAAGGCTTACACTTATGATCGGTATATGTGAGCTTATGTACTTCGATACTCCCGAAAATGTGGCGGTCAGTGAGTCTGTGAATATGGTAAGAACGCTGAAAAAATCCTCTGCCGCATCACTTGTGAATGCCGTTCTCAGAAGCTTTATAAGGGACGGGAAAAGCATCCCGCCTGTGGAGGGAGACAAATTCCGTCGCTTTTCGGTAGAAAACTCTGTTCCCCTGGAGCTGTTAAAGAGCGTTGCAAATGATTATGGCGAAGATAAAGCCTTTTTGTGGGGCAGCAACTTCAATTCTGTTAATCACAGTGTAAGGGTCAATACTCTTAAAGATGAAGGAAAGACCTATGAGCGTATGCTGAAAGGTGAAAAGACGGATGACCCCATAGCTTTTTTAAGCTCATTTGGAGACGGTTTCCGAAAGGGCGCCATGGAAAAGGGCGTCATTTATCCTCAGGGTATATCATCCCAGCTCTGTGCACTTGCGGTCGGCGCAAGACCCGGTGAGACCGTTATAGACATTTGCGCGGCTCCGGGAGGAAAGTCCTTTACCATGGCTGTGGAGATGAAAAACAAAGGGCGGCTCATTTCCTGCGACAAGACAGAAAAGCGCTGTGATCTGATAAAAAAAGGCGCACAGAGGCTTGGACTGTCTGTAATAGAGGCAAAGGTAAATGACGGCACCGTCAGGAACGCAGGGTTTCCTGCTGCGGACAGAGTTCTTTGTGATGTGCCGTGCAGCGGCTACGGTGTTATACACAATAAGCCGGAGATACGCTACAAGCCCCTTTCCTCCTTTGATACTCTCCCCTCTGTCCAGTACTCCATACTTGAAACATCTTCGGAGTATGTGAAAAGCGGCGGTACACTGGTATACTCTACCTGTACGGTGCGCAGGTGCGAAAATGAGGACATAGTAGAGAGATTTCTGAAAGAACATCCGGATTTTTACGGATATGACGATATATTTGATGAAAAGATCCTGCCTTCGGAGGATATCCCTTTCACGCAGGCGGGAGTCATAGAAAGGTCTCATGTTATAAGAGCCATGGAGGGCAGCTTTATGAATACTATTTTCCGAGAGGGCTGCGACGGCTTCTTTATAGCTGTAATGAGAAGAAAATGAGCAAGATCGATATTTTGTCCCTTGGTTTTAAGGAACTGGAAACGGCACTTCGGGAAATGGGCGAAAAGCCTTTCAGAGCAGGACAGATCTACAAGTGGCTCCATTGCGGCGACAGAGTGAAGTCCTTTGAAGAGATGACGGATATTTCCAAGGAGCTAAGGGGCAGGCTGGAGGATTCATTTGAGATAGTTTATCCGAAGGCAGTTAGAAAGCTGGTATCCAAAAAGGATGGCACCCGGAAGATCCTCTTCGAACTATCCGACAATAATCATGTGGAGACCGTTATAATGGACTACCGCCACGGGAAAAGCATCTGCGTTTCCACTCAGGTGGGCTGTAAGATGGGGTGTACTTTCTGTGCCTCTACCATAGCCGGTTTCAAGAGGAATCTCTCCCCTTCCGAGATACTGACACAGATCTATTCGGCTGAAAATGAATGCGGTGTACATATAGACAGCGTGGTGCTCATGGGCATAGGCGAGCCCCTTGATAATTACGATAACGTGGTGAAGTTCCTGGATATACTTTCCCACCCAAAGGGAAGAAACATGAGTCTCAGGCATGTGTCCCTTTCGACCTGCGGCATAGTGCCGAGAATAAAGGAACTGGCGGAGCTCAGGTCGGGACTTACGCTTTCGGTATCCCTCCATAATACCACAAACGAGGGAAGAAGCGCAATAATGCCCGTAAACCGCCGTTATGACATAAATGAACTGCTTGACGCCTGCAGAGAATACACAAAGGCAACAGGAAGGCGGATATCCTTTGAATATGCGGTGATAGACGGCGTAAACGATTCAAGGGAGGATGCGAAGCGGCTTGCAAAGCTCCTTGATGGCATGATATGCCATGTGAATATTATCCCTGTGAACCCTGTAAAGGAAAGGGATTATCACTCGAAAAAAGGAAGTGCGGCGGCTTTTGCGAAACAGCTTGAAAGCCTTGGCATAAATGCCACCGTAAGGCGCACCCTGGGTTCGGATATAGATGCCGCCTGCGGACAGCTCAGGCGTGAATATGAGATATGATACAGCCCTGCCGTTTCGGGTCCCGCAGGGACCGCAAAGCCCGGATACTCTCTATCTGAACGGCAGATATCCTTATGGATTACAGTAACTTTTAATGACTATTGAGGTGATCTTATCAATGATGGTTTTCACTCATTCCGATATCGGCAAGAAGAGAAGCGAAAATCAGGACAGCTACGCTACCTGCGATCTTGAAGACGCAGTTTTTGCAGTAGTCTGCGATGGTATGGGCGGACAGAATGCCGGCAGAGAGGCAAGTGCCAGATCTGTGGAGATAATCACCGAAAGGGTCATGAAGGGCTACCGTGCCGACCTTGATCCCATAAGGCTGAGATCTCTGCTCATCGCTGCGGTGCGCACTGCAAATGCGGTGGTATATGAGCTGGGGGAAACTATCCCGGAGTGTGAGGGCATGGGCACTACCTGTGTTGCGGCTCTTATACGCTACAACAAGGCGTTCGTGCTCAATGTGGGAGATTCCAGAGCTTACCTTGTGACCCACGAGATCACTCAGATCACCAAGGATCATTCAATGGTGCAGGATATGGTGGACAGCGGTGATATCACCCGTGAGGAAATGAGGAGCCATCCGAAGCGAAACATAATCACCAAGGCAGTAGGCGTGGATGAGGATGTTATGCCGGATTTCTTCGAGAAGAATTTCCCCGACGGTGCATCTCTCATACTCTGCTCTGACGGGCTGTATACCAGCTGTGATGAGGGCGAGATGTTCAGGCTCATCAAGGAACAGGATGTTGCAAATCCCGCACAGGCACTTGTGCAGCTTGCCCTGGAAGATGAAAACAGTGCAGACAACATAACTGCTGTAGTTATAAAATGAACCTTCGGGAGTGAAATCAAATGGACAAATACATCGGTAAAAAGCTGGATGGCCGATATGAGATAAACGAGCTTATCGGCATCGGCGGTATGGCCGAGGTGTATAAAGCGACGGATCATCTGGAAAAGAAGGAAGTCGCAGTAAAGATACTGAAAAAGGAGTTTGCCGACAACGATGAGTTTGTAAGGCGCTTCAGGAACGAGTCAAAGGCGATTGCCGTCCTGAATCACCCGAACATCGTGAAGATATTCGATGTGGGCATATCCGAAAAGATACAGTATATCGTTATGGAGTACATTGACGGCATTACTCTGAAAGAGCTGCTGGAGCAGCAGGGTGCGCTGAAATGGAAGGATTCGGTGTATTTCATAACGCAGATACTAAGGGCTCTGCAGCATGCACATGACAGGGGCATAGTCCACCGTGACATAAAGCCTCAGAATATAATGCTTTTCCCGGACGGCACCATAAAGGTCATGGATTTCGGTATAGCCCGCTTTTCGAGGGAATCGGGGCGCACCATTTCCGACAAGGCTATAGGCTCCGTTCATTACATAAGCCCGGAACAGGCAAGAGGAGAGCTGACAGACGAACGCAGTGATATCTACTCCGTAGGTGTCATGATGTATGAGATGCTGACGGGAGTAAAGCCGTTTGACGGTGATACACCGATCGCCATAGCTCTGATGCATATGCAGGAATCTCCGAAGTCCATGCGCTCCATCAAGGAGGAGATACCGGAGGGACTGGAAAACATTGTTCTCAGAGCAATGCAGCGAGATCCCTACAAGCGTTATCAGTCCGCTTCGGAAATGATAAAGGACATAGAGGAATTCAAGAAAAACCCCGATATCACCTTTGAGTATGATATATCCCTTGATGAGCCGGAAAACGAAGGCCATGACGAGGAAGATGAGGATGAGGAGGGCACACGCTTTTTCAAGCCCGTAAAGGAAGAAGAAGCTGAGCACAGGAAAAAGCCCTCGCCTGCCAAAAAGCAGCAGCACAAGCACCGTGACTATGATGATGAGGATTATGATGAGAGGGAATACGAGAACGAAACAGTCTCCGGAACATCCTATTTCATAGTGGCGCTTACGGCTATAGCTGCGGCGGTTATCATCATGGCTGTGGTATTTATAGCATATAATCTTATACATACCATTGATACTCCCACACAGACAGCCCCTATGGTCGATCTGGTAGGATTTGACTACAACGAATGCAAGAATACCTATGCAGGCTATTTCGATATAACGATAGACGAACAGCAGTATTCCGCAGAGTACCCCTCCGGAACCATAATTTCCCAGTCACCCAAGCCCAATTCCACGGTGATCGTGGGAAGTACTCAGGTAAAGGTAGTGGTGAGCAAGGGTTCGAGAATGGTCATTGTTCCGAATGTGTATACCCTTGAAGTGAATTCCGCAGTATCCATGATAAAGGATGCGGGACTTCAGCCGAACATCATAATGCAGAACAGTGATTCACAGGAAAACCACGTTATTTCTACGGATCCTGCAAGAAATGAGGAAGTGGAATACAATTCCACCGTCAAGATCTATGTCAGCATGGGCCCCGAGCAGTATAATATAGTAATGCCCGACGTTGTGGGCATGGATGTTATAGATGCCGTTAATCTCCTTGAATCCAGCGGGTTCAATGTAAAGAGCGAAAAGCAGGACAGTGAGCTCCCTCAGAATGAAGTCATAGGTCAGAGCATCACAGCCCTTGACGAAAACGGCGATCCCAGGATAGTAGATCCGAGACAGGATATCCTTATCACCTACTCATCCGGTGTGGCACCCACCACAAAGCTGAACATCACCTTTGCAGTCCCCGAAGGACTTTCAGGTCATGCAGAGTTCAGAGCCTATGTAAACGGCAACCTTTCCGGTTCACAGACCATTGATGAGATGGGATATGTTACCACGGTATCCATACCCATCACAGGAAATGATGTACAGAAGGTGGTAGTGGAAGCCATAGGCAGAGATGGCAGCGTGAACAGGCTGGGCGTATTTAATGTGGATTTTGCAACAAGAAGTGTGGACACTACCGAATTTGATTCGGAGCTTATGGGTATCCTTTATCCCGGAGAGCCGGAGCCCGAAGAAACAGTAACCGAAGCCCCGGAGGATTACGGTGATGAGATCACCGAGGAGACCACCAAGAAAAAGAAGAAGAAAAAGGTCACCGAAGCAGTGATGGACGAGCAGGAAATGCCGGAGCTGCCTCAGGAATCCGAAGTACCGGTGGGTGAACAGTTCTTTGAGGAGATAACACAGTAAAGCATATCCCGCAGGCTGATGTCTGCGGGATCTCTTTTTAAAATGATGATATCACAGTATAATGCGGAGGTAAATATGAGAGAAATAACTCCGGATGAGGTGCATAATACTAATTCTTCCTCGATGTATAGACAATCTCCAAGCCTCAAATCCCTTATATCCAAGCATTTGCGGCTTGTTTCTTGTCTATACATCGGTCAGAAATCAGTATTACTAATAGAATGGGCATTAGGAAAACTTGCTTCTCACAAAGTCCATGATATAGATGTAAAGGTAGCCGACGGGAACAATGCGGTATCACTCTATGAAAAATACGGTTTTAAAATGAACGCACATATCCTTTTAGGCTGAGCATATAGCATTCGTTTCAGCAGGATCGCGGTGAAAAGAAAAAATGCCGTCGGCACAGTGCCGACGGCATCGTATTTACAGGCTGCGGATCAAAGGTCATCAAGACCGCCGTGAGTGGTGATGGGAGGTTCCTCTACGATCTCATCGTTGAGTTCCTGCTTTACAATGAAGTCCATTTCATCCTCGATGTCTTTCATCTCCTCGTACTTGCCGGTAAGAGGAGCCTTGTTCCAGCGGCGGTTGCCTTCGGTGCTGGCGGGCTGCTCCTTGTAAACATAGCAGGTCCAGAAAACAGCTACAAAGGTGATACCCATGAAGATTATCCCCACGTCTGTGATGTCGGGGAGCTCGAGACCGGCTCTCTTTCCGTCCGGATCGGGGAAAAGGTAGAGAAGATAGCGGGGAAGAACGCTCACTGCTGCGGTGATGGAGGAGGCATATCCCAGGAAGCACATCCAGAAACGGGAGTTTCTCTTTTCCATGCCGTTGAACACTCTTGCAACTGCCATAAAGAAGAGAACAGCCAGCATTCTTGATACCATTTCATAGAGCCTGTTGGTGTTCAGAGCTACCATGCTGTTGCCGATGAGCATCCTGAAAAGATGGATGAGCTGCCAGATGGCGTAGGTGGAAAGAGCAGCGCAGTTTGCGTGGGTGATGCCTATTTCCTTGAAAATGTTCACACCGAGTGAAATAAAGGTGAGAGTTACAAGGATTATCATAAAGTGGGAGAAAAATGTGCCTGCGGTATATCCCTGAAGGAGATTGTAGTCCTTGGCCTGCACCTCTGTGAGAACTCCGGTGGCGACCAGCTCGGCTTTTTCCTTCTGGTTTGTGGTGATGATGGTGAAAAGCTCTGCAACTATGCCTGCAAATGTGATGGCTGCCATGAATATGGAGGCGTAGCCCGCACCGTCCGGGAGCTTCTTTGCCAGCCTGTCATAGCGGAGGCGCCAGGGATTTACCAGTACCACCGACTCGATGACCTTGTCCCTTGCGTTGCCCGTGATAAGGACAAAGGCTATTAGACCAAGCCCGATAGCCATTACAAACAGGGGGTAATTGGTGTAAAAGCCCTTGTTGATGTATTTACCGGTGTCGAAATTGAAGTTGTTGTAAAGCTGATAGAGCCTTGCTGCTACCGCAAGAACGATCGTCACTACATAGACGAACATGGATGCGCTCTTCTTCAGGGGGCCTTGTCTGTTAGCACGCTCTACATTACGCTTTTTGACTGCATTTTCATCAACAACACGAGCCATAAGAACATTCCTTTCAAAATACGCATCCTATCAAACAAAATGCGCAATTATTTGTGTCACAGCAAGCATTCGTCCTCGGAACACACTTTCTGCAATATACAAAAATAATTTTACACTATTTCGGCGATTTTGTCAAGTGGAATTGTAAATATTTTTTTACAAAATCTTGATTTTGTGTTTTTTGGCAAAAAAGCTCTTTACGGTCAAAAAGCTTTTTCCCTGTCGGGGAAAAATATATCAAATTTACTATTGACACGGCATTTAATTGATGATATAATATCTTTGATTGTGTACTGTGGGGAATACTCTTTAAACATCCCTGCCGTACTTATGATTAAATGAAAGGAATGGTTTGAGAAGTGAAGAAGGTATCAAAGCCTGTCTTCTTTGTAGTGTTTTTCCTGATAGCTCTTTTTGCTGTCTCTGTCGTAGCAGGATTCAAGTATTACTACGGCGATAATGAGACGGTCATCATCAAGGGCACGGACGGCATACGTTTCGGAATAGACATCAAGGGCGGTGTGGATGTTACATTTACCGTCCCCGAGGGTATAAACGCTACCGAGGAACAGCTGGACGCTGCCAAGGAGGTCATCGTACAGAGAATGGTGAACCTCTCCATCAATGATTACGAGACCTATATCGACTACAATTCCGACAGGATAATCGTTCGTTTCCCCTGGAAGGAAAACGAGACAAATTTCGATCCCGAGGCTGCTGTAAAGGAGCTGGGTGAGACTGCCGAGCTTTCTTTCAGAGAAGGCTCCGAGACCGATGAAAACGGTGCGCCCGCAGGTACTACGGCTTCAAACGTGATACTGACGGGTTCAGATGTTGCGGAGGCTTATGCTGCTTATGACAACAACAATTCATCCGGCGGAGAGTGGGTAGTTGCGCTGAAGCTCAATCCCGAGGGCGCAAAGAAGTTTTCCGATGCTACTGCAAAGCTTTATGAGCAGAACGGCTCCATTTCCATATGGATGGATCAGACGATGATCTCCGCTCCGAGAGTAAATGCGGTCATCACCGACGGAAATGCTACCATTTCAGGCAGCTTTGATGCTGAAAGCTCCAAGAAGCTGGCTGACCAGATAAACTCCGGTGCTCTCCCCTTCAAGCTGGTAACATCGAGCTTTTCCACCATTTCTCCCTCACTGGGCGCAGGTGCTCTTGATGCCATGGTTCTGGCCGGCGTGATCGCATTTATTGCCATCGCAGTCTATATGATATTCGTTTACAGGCTGCCCGGAGTAA
>ODAI013196302.1_pt1 | contig 27509 bp, 20 predicted proteins | sample 1539321 | NCBI WGS metagenome assembly ODAI01 (sample SAMN02144231, study PRJEB22623) | gut metagenome | biome: sheep rumen | host: Ovis aries | place: New Zealand
TATATCCCTTGTCCTCAGCAGATTTCGTACCGCGAGGGTTCAAGTCTATGAAGGGCGTTATGCTGCTTTTGCTGCACATCTTGTACACGGCGGCTGCATCGTGTGCAGAATCAAGGATCAAAGCGGAAATATTCCAGTCAGAGAAAAACGCTTTGATGCAGGCAAGTCCGTGCAGCATGGCAGGAAGGTCATGGCGGGAAGCACGCTCAAGGACAGGGAAGACAGGCAGTCCAGAGTTGGCATCTGTGAAGAGATAGAGGTTATAGCCGTAGTAGAAGAAATTTCTGGACGAATCCCAGCCCCAATTGGCATCAGGCTGGGAGAACCAGCGCTTGTGGCAGCACTTGTCGATGCCCTGCTTATGGCAGTCACAGGTCGAGTGGCTGCGCTCACGGTTTGAGACCACAACGGGAGTGCCGTCACCAGCCAGAACCAACTTCTTGGTATTCAGAAGACCTTTGTGCATTGAGCCGGCCAAGAAGATACGGCTGAAGATTTTGCCGATGATGGAAAGCTTGCTCTTGAGGATGCCTCCGGCACCATGCCCATCGAAATATTTGATGATGGTGGCAGCATGATCTTTGTCGAAGGACGGAGACTTTTCACCATTGCCTTTACCTTTAGGCGGTTTCTTCCTGCGATAGCGCAGGTGAGGCAAGAAATTGTTGCAGCCTGGCCATAAGCGGTGGAAGAAGTCATAAAAAGAGGCGAAGGACGGGGTATGGGCGGGGGAAAAGCCTGACAGTATGGCCAGAGATTCATCGGACCGCAGACGCTCGGCCCAGTCAACAAGGGAAGTAGACTTAAGGCAGATGGAAAGCAAGTAGGAACGCAGCATCGAGGAAGGGAGCCATGCAGGACGACCTTCCTCTGAGTAGAAAGGGGCGCATGATTTCGTCAATCGGTGAAAGATCAAGAGCCAGGAGCCTGGCTGCCAGCTTCCGCTTCTTCTTGTCGAAGCGTTTGAGGTGGCTGTTGTGAATGCGTTGGGAGAGGAGCTGCTTATAAGCAGCGTGGGAGCCGTCTTTAGGCAATCTCAGCATGATGTTCACCTTCTTTCCAAGTACTATTGTACATGTGAAACATCAAACTGAGATGGGTGATACTCATTCGCAACAGCTTTTGCTACAAATGGTGGGGGCACATTGAATAATGTGCCAAGTCTCGAGGCAGGCAAATAGTCGGCTTTGAGTTTTCTAATCTACATTTGAATGACTGGGAGGTGTCTGTTTCAGGGAGAAATACTTTAGGCCTTAAGGTGGGCGAAGATGTTTTGTTGATTAACAGCTACACTAATCAATCGCAAAATGCAAAATTTAAAGTTAAATTCATTAGATCTGATGATATGAGTGCGGAAAGAAAAAATTTATAAAATTAAACGCAGCGGGATACTTTGGTATAAACAATCCAGAACGCACAGGTGTATTCGATTTAAAGATACAACGCATATAATTTCTAAAGTATGATTAATATAGATGAGGTGTCAATATGTTGAGATTTGATGAATTGTTAATTTTTGCAAGCAAACAAACACATTTGCTTATCTATGGAGCTGGCACATATACCTGGACTACCATACCGTATTTATTGTCACATGGTATACGTCCAGAAGCTTGCTTGGTTTCTGGCGACCCAGCAGTGTCACATTTTATGGATGAAATCGAAGAATATTCAATAGCCGATTTTGATATAAAGACTGGAGAGCAATATGGTATAATTCTTTCTTTGCAAGAAGTTTTTCACGATGATGTGAAGAATAATATAAAAGAAAAATTTGGAGAATGTACCGAAATCTTTGTTCTTAATGATGATGATATACGATATTTAGGGCAAATCTTTCGCACAAATAGAATGCTTGATATGCTGAAACAAGATGAAGAACTGAATCAAGCAATCAAAGAAGAATATGAGATACGAGAGAAAAAACTATTTTCAGAAAACAAAAAGATTATACTTCGATTTATAGATATGAGGTATATAGGTTGTTTTATATCTTGGATATATTGGTCATATCAAAGAAATATTAATCAAGAGGATGGATTATTCTGGCTTTTTTGGCCAGCATCATCTCCATCACATAAGAATACGGAATTAACTGGCTTCAATAAGTATATGTTGAGTAAACTTAAATGCAAAGGCATGGAAGTAATTAATGCTGACAGCTTGAGTTTCTGGAGATATTTATATAAAAAAAATAAAGAATCATTTATAATTGATAATGGATATTCAATAAGCGAGTGGAATAAGCAGTTAAATACTTTTATACTTTTGCATGGCGGAAAGATTAGGGGCGAATATCTAAATTTTGATAGGAAAGAAAATATATTAGGAATGGAAAAAGCTAGAGAGATGGGAATCAAGGGGAAATATATCAGTTTTTTTGTACGTGACAATTTGTATGTAAATAAAGTTATGAAATTGACTACTGATGTCCATAAAAATGTTTGCAAGTATAGGAACTGTCCTATTGAAGATTATAAAAGCGTAGCAGAGAAATTGAAGGATAAAGGGCTACAGGTTGTACGTATGGGGGCAATGGTAGAAAAGAAAATCAAATGGGAAAATACCATTGACTACGCATCATCTTACCGTAGTGAATTTATGGATGCCTGGCTCTTTGCGAATTGTGAATTTTTTGTTTGTACACCTTCTGGGATACAAGCAATACCGCAGTTGTTTTCAAAACCCATGGCAATGTTCAATTTAACTATACAATCAACAAGAAACGATTATGGTATGTTTACAAATACAGAAAAAGACCTTGCTATAATTGTTAGGTACAAATTAAAGGAAGAAAATAGATTCTTAACACTGCGGGAAATGTTGGAAATAGAAACCGATGAAAAACTTCATACGATGGCAACGGTGGGGGCTTATAAAGCTTATGATAATTTGGGGGTTGAAATAGTAAAAAACACGGCTAAAGAAGTCATAGATATGACAGAAGAGATGGTAGCGCGACTGAATGGAACAGCGGATTATAGTGAAGATGATAAGTATCTTCAAAAGGAATATAGACATATAGTTGATAGATATCCTATGAGGCATAATTTCCCATTTATCTTTAGGATGGGGGCAAAGTTTTTAAAGGAAAATCAGTGGCTACTGGGATGATGTATTGAATTTTTATTGGAGATAATTAGACGTAGGGTTATGAATGTGAAGATGGTAGCGTTGTTTAAGAATGTGTTTTGTATTGTAAAATAAATGGAATCTAAAAGGCTTAAGAATTAGTGATATTAGCTGTTTGGTTGAATAAATGCATAAGTAAAACAAGGAAGACGATAAAGATGCATTTTTTCAAAGCCATGGTGATTTTTACTTGAGGTAGAAAATGGGGAAAAAAGAATATCTTGAAGCAATAGATATAATTCAGAATAATAAATTTTGGATATATGGCTATGGAAAGTTATCAAAACGTCTTTATACTCAAGTTATAAATCGTGGATTTATAGAAAATTTAGCTGGTTTCATTGTTACTGACTTATCTAGCATTAATAAGTGTTTTTGTGAAAAACCGATTGTATCAATAGATGAGGTTGATAGAAATGAATGGATAATTATAGCAGCAGATACTACAAGTACAATGGACATTAACTATAAATTAATAAAATATGAATTTAAAAATATTCATATAGGGCTTTATTCGCTTTTTGATTTGGAGGCGGGACCGCCTATTGAGTCTGGAAAAAAAATCCTTGCAAAAAAATTTTTTAATGATACATCAAATGGTTGGATTGAGGCTGTATATTTAGCTGCAAAACAGTATGATTGCAAAGAGGTATCTGGAAAGGATATTTACATTAAATTGTTATCCGGACGTTTGGGGAGAGAAATGGCTGAAAGGGATTATAAACGTTTTATGCATACGGTTGGATTGTGTGAGAAAGAGGGATTTATACAAGATTTTCCAATAAAAATTTGCAGAGATTTATATGTTTTAGATGGAGCACATCGCATAGTTTTATCACAATGTTTTGGTGATGGTAATATCTTGGCTGATGTCTATGGAGTAAATCGTGACGAATGGGTAAGAAATGTATTGAAAAGAAGTATTCGCTTAGTAAATGATGATGTATTGTTGAAGTTAATAACAGAAAATGAGTTAAAAACACTAAAAGAAGTTTCAATAAAAATCAATAGATAGTATTTGAGAAAGGTTGAGGTGTCTTTGCGTGTGATAGAATGTGTTGATTGTGAAGATATGTTACAAATATGCAAAAATTATTCAAGAATTTTTTGTTATGGCGCTGGCCATTGGGGACGGATAATTTTACATTTTTTAAATAAAAATGGTGTTTACATTGAATCGTTTATAGTGTCTCAAAAAAATAAATTAGACAGTTACTGTGGGGTGTCGATTGCTGAATTGGAGTCATTGGATTCTAGATACCTTGTAAACAGCTTAGTTATTTTATCGCTTACAGAAGCAAATCATGCTGTGCTAAAACAAGCGATTTCTTTAAAGTGTTCAACAGTTGTTTTGCTTGCAGTGAATTACAAGATTATACGCTCTATTCCCCAGGATGTTCATAATGTTAAGATGATTGAGAGCATAAAAGCAGAAAATTGTCTAGTAGATGATGTGGAAAAATACAAAGCGAAAGCCAAAATTATACTTTCTAAATATAAGAGGGTGGTTTTTAGATATTTATATATATCTAAAATAGGATATATTTCTTTGGGGTGGATATTCTATATGAATATTAATCATCCTAGCGATGAATATTGGTTGTTTTATCCTGGCCCATCATCTAAAAAAGCAAATAAATTTCTTGTTGATAAAATATTAAACAGAGAATTTGAAAATATAGATTTTGTAAAGGAAAATAACCTGGCATTTTGGAAATACTTCTTGGGAAATTATCCAGGATTTGTTGAAGTTGATGGATCAGGTGCATCAAGAAAATTTCATACACAATTGAACAAAGTGATTCCTTTTGTTGATAAAAATAAAAAGAGGGTGCTTGTTCATTTTACAGATGGAGATATTATTAGAGGCAATCACTTTTTGGAACAACATGCATTGGATAAATATGTGTGCATATTCGCACGAGATGGAAGGTATAGTCAAGAGTTTGAGGGCTATGTTGATGAAAACAGAACATCAGATGATTATTATCGTGCCCTATCAATAGATGCGTTCTCTCTATCTGCAAAATTCCTGTTAGAGAGTAATATTGTATCAGTTAGAATGGGTTCAATGCCTGAAGGTGATGCTCCAGATTTTATTTTCGATTATGGAAGAAAGTATCATTCGGATTTTTTGGATGTATTCCTGTTTTCACGGTGTCGTTATTTTATTGGTACACCTTCAGGAGTGCAGCATCTAGCAGATTTATTTTCTAAGCCAATCGTCATTGTAAACAGTCCTGTGTTATCGACTGAGAACAGTTGCTCTTTTGTGGGGAAGGATGGCAACTTGATGATTATTCAAAAGTATTGGGATTCAGTTAATTCTCGATATTTAACGATTCGTGATATGCTGACAATCGAGTGCTATGGGCAAGCAGAATATAATCCCAATGCTCCCAGACGCACGATGGGTATATATCATCAGAGGAAAATCCTTCCTGTCAAGAATACTCCGGAGGAAATATTTGAAGTTACTCAGGAGATGGAGGAAATATTAGCTGGCACGGTCGTATACGATGACCTAGATTTGGAACTGCAGAGTAAATATGACAAGATTGTTTCTGAATTCGTGGATGCACCAAATTTTATTTTTCCGTACAGACTAGGACGAGATTTCCTTAAAAAGAATCAATGGTTGCTTGAATAGTTGGTAGCTGCTAATTTGTGACTATATTTGAATAATAAATGGGATGAAAGGAAGCGCAAGGTATGAATGAGTTTCTATCCAATTATATGAAGAACTTGTTTGTTGGAATGCAAAACCTTCAGGTTACTGATTTGCATGGTTGCTCGTATGCTGTGGATGAGGGCTTGGAACTTTGGACGGAGCAGGTGAAACAGGTTCGTGATGAGAAGCATGGCTTGATTTTCTTTTGTGGCAACGGTGCTAGTGCTACTATGGCAGAGCATATGTCAAGTGACTGGTTCCAAAATGCTGAGGTCAATACTTGTACTTGTTCGGAAGTTGCGCACTTAACTGCAGTCAGTAATGATATTTCGTATGAAGATGTGTTTAGTTATCGTATCAATCGTATTTTGACTGACCGTGATATATTGGTGGCTATCTCGTCCTCAGGCAATTCACCCAATATTGTCAAGGCTTTAAGGACGGCTAAGGAAAAGGGCGCATACTGCATCACGATTACAGGAATGAATGAGGACAACAAGGCGCGCAAACTGGGGAACTTGAATTTTTATGTATCACTTCCCACATATGGTTATGTGGAGAGTGCTCATGCGGTTCTTCTACATGCTGCGCTGGATTGTTTTTTGGACAAGTATATGGGCGGCAAGCATTGAAGTTGTATTAGGTAGTATAAGGCTTGATAAGACATTTGACAGGGAGATGTGGCATTAATGAAATCATTAGTGACAGGTGGTTGCGGTTTTATAGGTTCGCATATGGTAGACAGGTTGCTGACTGAAGGACATGAGGTTGTTGTTATTGATAACTGCAGTACGGGGCGGCTAGAAAACCTCGCACATCATAAGGGAGAGAGCAGGCTGACCATAGTCCAGGAGGATATATGCAATCAGGATAAGATAGCTTCGCTTTTTTCTGGTGTGGACTGGGTTTTTCATATGGCTGCATTGGCGGATATTGTTCCTTCTATCCAGCGTCCAGAGGATTATTTCCACTCCAATGTGGATGGGACATTTTCTGTGCTTCAGGCCTCCAAGGCTGCGGGGGTGAAGAGGTTCCTATATACGGCTTCATCTTCGTGCTATGGCATCCCGGATAGTTTCCCTACGAATGAAGAGGCGGATATTCGTCCTGAATATCCGTATGCTCTGACGAAGCGCCTTGGGGAAGAATTGGCTCTGCACTGGGCTAAAGTCTATAAACTGCCAGTGGTTTCCTTGTGTCTCTTCAATGTTTATGGTCCACGTTCACGTACCTCTGGAACCTATGGGGCAGTCTTCGGAGTCTTCCTGGGGCAGAAGCTGGCTGGGAAGCCTTACACTATTGTTGGGACGGGGGAGCAGACTCGTGATTTTACTTATGTGACGGACATCGTAGATGCGTTCTATACAGCGGCGAAATCTGGCGTAGTAGGGGAAAGGTTCAATGTAGGTAGTGAGCATACCTACTCCGTGAATCGTCTTGTGGAGCTACTGGGAGGTAAGGAGGCCGAGGTTCAGCATATTCCCAAGCGTCCTGGCGAACCTGACTGTACCTGGGCAGATACCACAAAGATTTCCAATATGCTGAACTGGCATCCCAAGGTTACCTTGGAAGAAGGTGTGGAGCATATTCTGGAAAACATTGATTATTGGAAAAAGGCTCCCGTGTGGACTCCTGAGACCATTGGCGAGGCGACAAGGGATTGGTTCAAATATCTCGGTGATAGGGCGTGATATCGATGGATGAGAAAATAATAAGCAAGGAAGCATTTCCTGCGCTTCGTGCTAAAATTAGAGCAGAAGGAAAAAAAATTGTACTATGCCATGGGGTTTTTGATCTTCTGCATTACGGCCATATAGAGCATTTGCAGGAGGCCAAGGCATTAGGTGACATCCTGGTGGTCTCTGTTACAGCTGCCCGTTATGTGAATAAAGGACCGGGTAGACCGTATTTCAATGATGAGCAGAGAATGCGCTTTTTGGCCAGCCTAGCGTGTGTTGATTATGTGCTGCTTTCTGAAGCTGTCACCGTGCATGGCATAGTGGAGACAGTGCAGCCGGACATCTATGTGAAGGGGCAGGAGTATGCTGATTCCCAGAACGATGTGACGGGAAATATAGAATCCGAAAGAGAAATCGTAGAGAAGTATGGCGGCAGGATTCATTTCACCACTGGAGAGGTGCATAGCTCAACAAAGCTTCTGAACAACTTCTTTGGTGCTTTGCCAGAGGCTGTAGTGGCTGAATCTCATGCCTTGCGGAAAAAGTATGGAGCGGATATCACTGATCGACTTCGGCAGATGGTGGAAAACTTCTCCAGGCTGAAGGTACTTGTGGTGGGAGATATCATCATTGATGAATATGTGTTCTGCAAAGTGCAGGGATTAACTACAAAAGATGCAGCTATGTCTACTCGCTTTGAAAGCATAGAGAGATATGCCGGGGGAGCATTGGCCATTGCTCGACACCTAGCTAATTTTGCTGGTCGGGTAACAGTGCTATCTATGATGGGGCGAGATGCTGAGCTGGCAGATTATGTACATGATATCATGACACCAGTAGAATGCCGAATTGTCCAGGAAAAGAACTTTGTTACACCAGTAAAGAAAAGATATTTAAAAATGCACCCTCTGCGGCAGATATACGAGAAGCTATTTTCTGTCAATCGACTGCTTGATATAAAGGATATGCGGCGGGTGGATTACGGTAATCTTTACCGTAATTTAGAACAGATGATTCCTGAGTATGATTTAGTTGTTGTTTGCGACTATGGACATGGCTTGCTAGGGGACGAATCAATCAGATTGATAGAGGATAAAGCTAAGTTCTTAGCTGTGAACTGTCAGGCAAATTCGGCAAATTTTGGCATGAATGTAATCACAAAATACCAGAAGGCAGATGCCTTTGTGGTGGATGAGCGAGAACTGCGGCTTCCTTTTGGCCAATCCCTTGAAGAAACGGATGAATTACTGAGAAAGCTTGCCAACAAGCTCAATAGCAAATATGCTTGGGCGACGCTTGGGGCGAAAGGTGCTTTGGGCAGGGCTCAGGAGGAGGAAGCTGAGCTTTCGGCCGTGACCTTGCATGTCAAAGACACCGTGGGGGCTGGTGATGCTTTTTATTCACTAGCAGCCTTGGCAGCGGTTGATGATGTTCCGATTGATTTAGCAACTCTACTGGCTAATATTGCTGGAGGAATCAAGACAAATCTCATTGGCAACTCACATCCGGTGCAGAAGGTGGACTTGTTGAAGTTTATGGGAACTGTTTTGAATGTGTGAAAGCAATAGATTTAATTCAGTAAGTGGCTAGAAAAGGAGAAAGAAATGGGAACCCCATACAGTTCACTTAAAATATTTCATCATATAGATGCGCTTGAAGCATTTAAAAATAATACAAGGAATGCTCCTATTTATATTAGACTAAAGCCTACTAACCTTTGCAATCATCATTGTGAATATTGCACCTATGGTTCCGGTGATACACAGCAGAAAACGCAGAACAGAGATGCTGTCAATCATACCGATATGATTCCTTGGAAAAAACTTCAGGAGATTCTTGAGGATATGGGGAGTATGGGAGTAAAGGCCGTCACTTTTTCTGGAGGAGGGGAGCCACTTACATACCCGCATATTGTAGAAGCAGCAAAGATGGCTCGGGACAGTGGCATGGATTTGTCTTTGATTACTAATGGTCAACTGCTTATGGGAGAGAAAGCAAAAGCGTTCCATTCAGCTAAGTGGGTTCGCGTTTCCTTCGATTCTCCTATCGAGGAAAAGTACATGGCATTGCGGCGTGTATCTGCAGAGTCATTCCAACAAGTTGTTAGGAATATAAAGGACTTTGCAGATCAGAAAGACAAGTCTTGTACTTTAGGTATTAATTTTGTTGTCAGCAAGGCTAATTATCAGCAAGTATATGAAGCGGCAAAACTTTTAAAGTCTTTGGGCGTTGATAATGTGAAGTTTGCGGCTATGGATGGGAATGTACTCCACTACCATGACGAAATCAAGAATGATGTCATCGAGCAGATTGGACGTGCTCAGGAAGATTTTGCAGATGACAATTTCTCGATATTCAATAATTATCAAAATGATTGGAAGCAGAAGAATCCCACTGCACAGAATTTCCCTGTTTGTTATACATGTAAGTTAGTAACTGTTATTGCAGCAGATCAAAAGGTTTATTTCTGCCATACTCGGGCTTATGATTCAAGGGCGGTAGTTGGAGATTTGCATGAGATTTCTTTTCGAGAAATGTGGTTTTCTGATGAGACCACAAAGAGGCTTAACAGTCTGAATCCCATGGTAGATTGTAAGAATTTTTGCGTATACGAGGATAGAAATAGACTGCTGCAGGCATATATGGATGTAGATAAAGAACATGTAAACTTCATTTGATGTGGCAATTAAATCCTGTGATTTGGGCTAGACTATCATGTATGGGTGGGTGATGGATTTGACGCATTTGCAAGAGATTGCTCACAGTTTGCGTTGTGATGTGCTCAAGATGTATTATCGTGCAGGCTGGGGACATATCGCTTCAGCGTTTTCGTGTACGGATATTTTGACAGCCATATATTTTGGCGGTGAGTACGAAGATGGGCGCGATCATGTGGTCCTCAGCAAGGGGCATGGCTGTGCGGTGCAATATGCAGCACTGGCCAGGATCGGCAAAATCAGCCGTGAGGAATTGGCTACCTTTTATCAGCCAGGATCACGCCTGACTGGACTGGCCAGCTCTGCTGTACCAGGCATAGATGCACCCACAGGCTCATTGGGCATGGGACTGGGGTTCGCTGCAGGGCAGGCAATAGCGGCAGAGCGGTATGATTCGGATGCAAACACTTATGTAGTTCTGGGAGACGGAGAAATACAGGAGGGGGCGGTATGGGAGGCAGCCATGTTGGCTGGGAATGAGCATCTTAGTTCATTGACAGCAATAGTTGACTGCAATGGACTTCAAGCCAGTGGCTTTGTGGCAGATATAGCACCTAATAAACCTCTAATTGCGAAGTGGGAATCCTTTGGCTGGCAGGTATTGGAGGTCAATGGGCATGATGTTGAGGCCTTGCGGGAAGCGCTTGCAGAGGCAAGAGTAGAGAAATCAAGACCGACAGTGATTCTGGCAAAGACAGTCAAAGGTCATGGTTTTCCTGCTGCGGAGGGACGCGCTGATTGGCACAGTCGCCGTCCTACCGCTGCAGAGTGGTCGGAGGCTGCGGAATCTTTGGGCATGAGTCAGGAGGAACTGATGGTGATATGAGAAATGCATGTAAGAAGGCTGTACTCGCTCTAATGCATCGTGACAGAGATGTGATGCTTCTGACTGCTGATGGACATGATTTCGTGCATGAACTTCCGCCAGGCACAGAAAAGCAGTTTGTTGACTTCGGTATTGCCGAGCAATGCATGATTGCCAGTGCGGCAGGCCTGGCATCATGCGGAAAGAAACCGATTCTTTTTGCTGTGACGAATTTCATGGCATATCGAGCTTATGAGTTTATAAGGGATTTAACTTGTATACCGCAGTATCCCTTGATTTTCTTAGGATTTTTCGCAGGTCTTGCGCGCGGCCCTTGGGGTATTACGCACCATGGCACTGAGGACTTGGCAATATTGCGGACATTGCCTAACTTGACGGTGATCACACCGGCTAGTCCCAGAGAAGCAGAGGCAGCTATACAGTGGGCTTATGAATCTGGTCAGTCTGCTTATATACGAATTGAGGCAGGACATGAGCAGGAACTCCTTCCCGAGAATTATGTATTTGCTCCGGGGCAGGCAACTGTGTTGCGCGAGGGGGATGAGGCTGCTCTTATAGCGCAAGGCTCCATCATAGGAGAAGGCTTGGAAGCTGCTGGAATTCTGGCAAAAGAAGGGATAGGACTTCGTGTCATAAATATGCCTACCGTCAAGCCGTTGGATGAAAAGGCTATCCTTGAGGCCGCTAAGGAGACTGGCTGCCTGTTGACCTTGGAAGAGGGCACCATCTATGGTGGCTTGGGAAGTGCTGTGGCAGAGCTTTTAGCTGAAAGTGACATTGCTCCTAGTTTTGCTCGGGTAGGACTACAAGGGTTCGCTACAGGATGTGGTACTCAGCAAGAACTTCGTGAACTTTATGGATTGACAGCAAAGCACATTGCAAAAACAATACAAGAACTTTATGCAAACTGCAGGTAAAGGGAAGGTAGGAAAAGGTATGGCAGACAAAGGCGGAAGGATATTAGTAACTGGCGCGGGAGGCTTTGCGGGAAAACATATTGCGGAATATTTATTTCGACAGGGATATGAGGTTATAGGTACAGTTCATCACAATGTACCAGAGGTCAGTTTCCCTACTGTCAAGTGTGATTTATCAAAGTTCATTGATATTGAAGGCAATGTTGATGTGATTGTTCACGCAGCTGGCAGTCTGCCGTATAAAGAACAGGCTTTTCGCCAGTTCAAGCGCAATAATCTTGATTCCATGGAAAATCTTTTGGATTTTGCGAAACGCAAGGGTACAAAGCGATTCATCTATCTTTCTACCATTGGTGTTTACGGTGAGTTCCGGGATGAGATTATTACTGAAGAATCGGACCGTATCAATCCAAATGCCTACGGTTTGTCCAAGTATATGGCGGAGTGCTTGTTGAGAGCAGAGCCAGGGATAGAAAATATCAGTCTAAGGATGCCGGGGATTATAGGGCCTGGGGCTGGTGGTGTGTGGTTTACCAATACAGTTGAGAAATTCCGCAGAAATGAGGACGTGGTAATTTATTCACCGGATTTCCAGACCAGAAATTTTGTCTGGATTGAGGATTTGTGTAAATTTGTATATCATTTGATAAAACTGGATGATTGGAAAGAACAGATTTTGTTATTAGGAAGCAAGGATAATATAACTGTTCGTGAATTGGTTGAAAAGATGAAATCCGCTGTTGGTTCAACATCGAATATAGTGGTGAAGGATAATATAAGAAAGCCCTTTGTGCTGGATACGAGCCGTGCCTTTCAGATGGGGTATGAGCCATTGACACCGTTGCAAATTTTAAATGCCTATCTAAGGTGAGGGGGCATGTGTAATATGGAAATAAAAAAACCGCAAGTGCTAGCTATGTATTTGCCACAGTATCATCGTGTTAAGGAAAACGATGAGTGGTGGGGGGAAGGCTTCACGGAATGGACGGCAGTAAAAAAATCTGAGCCACTTTTCGAGGGACATAATCAGCCCCGCAGACCACTGGATGACCGTTATTATGATTTGCTGGATAAAGCAACGATGGAATGGCAGGCTGGGTTGGCCAATAAATATGGTATAGATGGATTCTGCATTTATCATTATTGGTTTAAAGATGGACGCAGGATATTGGAAAAACCAGCAGAAAATCTTCTAAAATGGAAAGATTTGCCTATGCGTTATTGCTTTTCCTGGGCTAATGAGCCATGGGGACGCAGTTGGAGCAATATCAACAGTCCCAATACATGGGCCAATAAGTTTGAAAAAAAAGAGACTGGAGTAAACCAGCAGGATGATGGGATACTGTTACCACAGAAATATGGTGATGAAAAGCAATGGAAAGAACATTTTGATTATCTGTTGCCGTTCTTTCAGGATGAACGCTATATCAAGCTGGATGAAAAGCCAGTATTCATAATCTATCGCCCAGATGTGATATACAGCATATCGAGGATGCTGGAATATTGGCGAAACCTGGCAAGGAGGGCTGGAATAAAAGGCATTTATGTGATTGGAACTAATATGCGCAATGATATATCTGGTATGGACGCAGGTATGTTGCAGTTGCCAGGATGTATGGATACTACAACTGTTCTTCGGCGAAGAGAGGTTTTGGGCGGCAGTATGTCATACCGACAATATGATGAAATGTGGATGAATTTGCTGCAGCGTGATTTACCTGATAAGAGGCGTACTTTCTTGTGCGGCTTGGTGGATTTTGATAATTCTCCGCGCAATGGCAGACATGGATGGTTTGTGGAAGGCAATACGGTAGCAAAGTTTAAAGATTATTTTGCACAGTTGGTAGGAAAAAGCGTGAGAGAGCAAAACGAATTTGTTTTTTTGAATGCTTGGAATGAATGGGGAGAGAGCTGTTATTTAGAGCCGGATCAAAAGAATGGTTACGCATACCTGGAAGCAGTAAAAGAGGTCATGCACTCACTAATAGATTGCACAAAACGGCCAGAGTACATGATTTCATCAAAGGACGATTCCACAGTTGTAAGTTTTTTACAGAAAAAAGTTTATATGTTCCAGCATCGCTATAAATTCCTGCACTATTGGATGTGGCTTAGAGAGCAGGGGATAGGAATTGATAAATTCTTTATACAGAGAGGCATCAAAACCATTGCGCTTTACGGACTAGGCATTGAGGGCAAGCATTTTAGGGATGAATTGTATGCAGAGGGAATGGAAATAAGTTATGCGATTGACCGACAGGGGAATGTGTTGCATGATATGTTCCCCATTTATCGTCTGGAAGATGAGCTGCCGGAAGTAGATGTTATTGTGGTAAGTGTGATAGATGAGTTCTTTTCTATCTATAAAGTGTTGCGGGAGAAAGTGAAGTGCAGTGTGTATTCATTGGAAGAAATTGTGTATGAGAGTTGAGTGATGTATGGATTCTTGATTTTGTATAAGTAGTTCGATGTTGTTTCCTTTATTTTGGATGAAGGGGGGGAGAACTTTGGGAATATTGGTTTTTGGTGTTGGGAAGTGCTTTGAAACATATAAATATTGGTTAGATCAATTGGGAATTGTGGCATTGTTGGATAATGACAAGAAAAAACAAGCGCAAGGTAAAATGTATGGTCATATGATATTGTCACCTGCTAGAGGGATAGAGTTAGATTTTGATTACATATACGTATTGGGGAAGTATGCGCAAGATATGCGCAGAGAACTTTTAGAGTTAGGTGTCAAAAACGAATTCATACATACTATTAATGATTTAATAAATGATATTATGTTTATCCGTGGAAGAATAAAGCCGATGGTGTTCCAGGCAGCAGAGATAGAAAACGACAAAAGAAAAAAAAATATTCTGCTCATATCACATTCCTTAGGCCTTAGTGGTGCTGTGGTGGCCTGTCAATCGTTAGGAATTGTTCTAAAGAACAGCGGGTATAATGTAACGATAGCTTGTGCTTTGGATGGTGCCATGCGCGGACAGATGCTGAATGATGGTATTTCTGTTATTTGTGATGTGCGATTGAAAAGCGAAAGGTTATCAGATATAGAATGGGTAAATGACTTTCAAATGGTATGGATTAATACAGTGGCTATGTTCCACTTGTTAGTTGAGCATAATCCTGATATTCCAATAATATGGTGGATACATGAATCTGAAATGATATATCAAGAAGACTTGTTAGATCAATACAACGAAATGTTTTCTACGTATATCGATTTTACTAATGTCCATATCTATGGGGTTAGCGAATTGGCCAATGGTCCTTTTTTGAGGCGTTGGCCATATGTAGAAAAAATTGATATTTTGCCACTAGGAGTAGATGATTTCTTTGTAAAACATGGTGAGCAGATTGTAGACTCACCGTTTGTATTTGCTGTTGTGGGGTATCTTTGCAAAAGAAAAGCACAAGACGTATTTCTTTTAGCCATCGAGATGTTACCAGATTATATTTATCGCGAGTGTGAATTTTGGCTTATAGGTGGAGGCGCAAGTAATAAGTGGGGACAGGACTTGTATAATAAAGCGGAAAAAATGGATAAAGTCAAGTTTTGTGGTCAATTAACACGAAGTCAAATGGCAGAAGCATTGGAACGAATAGATGCAATAGTCGTTCCTTCTCGTGAAGAGACTTTTTCAATAGCAGCTGTTGAAGGTATGATGCATGGTAAGGCTGTCATATGTACAGATGAACAATCTGTAGGTGTAGCACACTATGTACGAGAGGCAGAGGCTGGGCTGCTAGTGCCTAGGGAGAATGCACGAGCGTTATCCGATGCAATGATGTGGGCTGTAATGCATCGTAAGGTGTGGCAGGATATGGGGAAGAACGGTCGTTTGCTTTATGAAAATTGTTTTTCTAAGGATGTTTTTAGTGAGCGTGTAAATAAATGTACTTATAATCTGTTACAAGGCTAAGTGTAATGGATTGTTTTTGTTACTGACAAATATATTATATGTTAGGGAGATAACTTATGTATAAAATTTTAGTGTGGGGAACAGGAAAAGGTTATAATGCAAGTATTGGTGTTTTGAAATGGCATGAGAAGATTGGAGATATAACGATAGTTGGAGTAACATCTAATGATAATTATTATAAGTTGCTGGATGGAATAGAATTTATTAGTAAAAATGATTTAAAAAAAATTAATTATGACTATATAATTGTTGCTGCAAATTTGGCGTTCAATAAAATATGTGAAGAGGGTGTTTTACTAGACATAAATAGAGAAAAATTTATACCAGCCGATGTTTTGTGGTTGGAGAATTTTACATTTGAACGTTATATTAGGCTTTTAAAGTCCAGAGTGACAATTATTTCGGATAATTGTTGGGCTGGAGTAACATATCATCGTTTGCATTTGAAATTTCAATCACCATTTATTAACATGTACGTAGATGATGAAGAATATATAAGAATGCTAGGAAGCTTAAGAGAGTATCTCGCTGAGCCTTTGGTTTATTGTGATAAGGAAATAAATCCGGTTGAAAAATTTGAGTATCCAGTTTTTTGGCTAGGTGACGTAAAATTACATATGAATCACTATCACAGCATAGAAGAGGGGGAAAAAGCATGGTATGAGAGAAGAGGAAGAATTAATTGGGATAATATATTTGTGATGATGTATACGCACTCAAAAAAAATTGCTAAAGCATTTAGTGAATTAGAATATCAAAAGAAAATATGCTTTGTTGATTTTGATGACAACCTACATCCATCTATAATTCCTATAAAACCTTATCAGTTTAGGAAAGATAAGACAAGACTGTTATGGGAATATGTTCTTGATATAGCGGGGGGGCGACTTCAATTCTACGATGTATGGTCATTGCTGTTAGATGGAAAGATGAAATGTAGAACAGAATAAAAAGAGATGGTAAATATGCCTAAGATAAGTATCATTGTCCCAGTTTACAATGTTGAAAAAGAATTGTCTGCTTGCTTGGAAAGTGTTTTGTCTCAGTCATTAGATGATATAGAGATTATCGGCGTTGATGATGGTGGAACGGATAGGTCTGCATACATTTTAAAAGAATATGCGTCAAGGGATGATAGAGTCAAAGTTATTTCTTATGGAGAAAATAAGGGGCTATCATATGCACGTAATCGTGGGCTTGAAAAAGCAATAGGGAAATATATCATATTTGTAGATTCAGATGATATGATTACCAGTGATAGTTTATCTGAATTGTACAGAAAAATAGAGGAAACTCAATCTGATGGTGTGATATTTGATCTGGAAAGTTTATATGATGATGATATAAACATAAATACTATTCCAGAATATGGTCCTCATAAGTTCGATTATCCAGATGTTTACACGGGGCAACAATTATTTTCTCTTATGAAGCAAAATAACGACTTGCAGTTGATGGCTTTTCTCTGTATTTGGAAAAAAGATTTTCTAAAAAAACATAAAATATCTTTTCATGAAGGTATTTTACATGAAGATAATCCGTTTTCTATTTGTGCAATGTTACATGCACAAAGAATGTCTTATTTAAAAAAAACTTGCTATGTGTATAGACGAAGGAGTGGCTCGATTAGTGTTAAGGCGTATGGATATAGAAACCTTTATGGATTGCTGATGGGAAATGCGGATGTTATTAGAGCCATGATAAATTATAAAAAAAAGATTGACTATAAATTTGGCGTATCTGTAACAGAATTTATAGTGATGGTACGAAAGCTTGTACGTTTGAGATTAGTAGATTTAATTAAATCCGGCAAAGATATTGCTCCGTTTTATAGTGATAACTATTGCGCATTATTGGAATGGCACACTGCTGTTAACTCTGATTATGTATATATAAAAGGATTGATAGATGTCAATGTTTACAGAAAAATATTGAGTTTTAAAAAGATAATAGTATACGGCTTTGGCAAGATCGGCCGTGAAGTTGTTAGGTTATTAGAAGAATTTGGAATTAGTAATTATCGGATTGCTGTTACTAAAAATAATAATAAATGCTATGGACTATCGGGATGTATAACTGAAATAGCTGATTTAGAAGATGATTCGATGAATACTTTAGTATTGATATCTGTTGGAGAGGACTTACAGGATAAACTGGAAGAAAATGCTCGAAAGATGGGGTTTAAAAATATCGTAAGGGCAAAAGATATGTTTAAGTAAGCAATTCTTGCCTATTCACACTGAAGGGAAGGAATGGCAATTGATGCTGGAACTGAAGGATTTGCTCGAGTTTTGTTCTACCCAAAAAAACATCTATATTTATGGAGCAGGTCGATACGGAAGGGAAACCAAGGCATATCTTGATGAACGTGGTGTTCGTATTAAGGCGTTTTTGGTATCGGGTGCGGGTGGAGGCTTGGAAAGCGGTTTGCCGATATTGAATGCTCGGAAAGTGCTGGCAAAGACAAGGGAAACGGTGGGTATTATACTTGCCTTGGGTGAGAAGAATCATGAGAATGTGCGAAAACTATTACAAGATTGCCCCTGCCAGATTTTTGCCCTGCATGATGCATGGATGCAGATACTTCCTTGGAGACACTTCTTATCAATGTTAAGTACAGTTGAGGGAAATGGCAAAAGCTCCTTGGATTGGCGACGCATTCTGGTTATTCGTCTTGATCTGATAGGTGATATGGTATGGACGACACCCTTTTTACGAGAATTGAAGAAAAACTTTTCTAATGCGGAGATTACTTTAGTAATGCGCAGCGGGATTGCCTCCTTATTGAATGGATTTCCGTATGTGGACAAGGTAGTTCCGTATGCGGCAGATTTAGAGTTATGGGGGATTCCTGTAGGGGTTGACGCTCAAAAAAAACATCTTCCAGAGATCCTAACACGGGTGCAAACATTTGCAAAACAAAATTTTAATATAGACGGTTACGATGCATGTTTTTTACCCTCTGCAATTTTAGCAAATAATCATAGTTTGGAAGAAATGCTTTTAATGGAAGCCAGTAAGGCAAAGAATCGTTATGGGCGTATGTTAAGTAACTGTAGTGAAGTTATATATGGAACTTTCCGCCAATATTTCACTAATCTTTTTAAGCATGAAGTTGGTGAACATGAAGTAGTAGATGTTTTACGTTTATTAGAAGCATGTGGCTGTCAAGTGGAGTGTAACAACCACATGGAGTTGACCGTTTCACCAAAAGAAATTGCTTTAACGAGAGAGAAAATATATGCAATATGGGGGATGATGGTAGCGCCAGTGGTAGCTGTTGGGCTGGTGGGAAGAGAACCAGCTCGGACCTGGCCTGCTAAGAATTATGCTGAACTTATAGAGATGCTCCATCGTGACTACCCACAAATGCGGTTTATACTGTTGGGCGGCGTGGAAACAAGAGAGGCTGCAGCAGTATCTAGGAAGGGGCATGAAGATTTGTGTCTGGACTTATCTGGTAGGACTACTTTGCCGATGCTTCTTGCGTTCATAAAAGTGTCTGACTTATACATAGGATCTAATACAGGACTTTTGCATATAGCTTCGGCATTTCAGAAGCCGGAAGTTGAAATAGTTCCTATATTTAATAAAAATGCTGGTTGGAACAGAATGGGAGCATGGCAGACCCAGCATGTCAAGGTACATCCGAGACATGGGATTGATGAGTGCCTAGGGTTAGATCAATGTGAACGGCGTATGGAGATGCACTGTATCCGTCAAATAGGCGTACAAGAGGTATATGAGGCTGTGAAAAAAATACTGGCACAGGAGAATGATAAGTGTGTATTATCGGATAATATCTAAACTGAATAAATTTGCAGCGGGGCATTCGAATTTATATGTATACGGTGCGGGTAAATATGGGAAAAGGGCTGTCTATGTCTTGCAAGAGTTAAATTACCACATTCGTGCGTTTATTGTAACTGAGAAAGCGCCTATGCACGATGAGATGGATGAGACATCTATTATAGATATGAAAGAGGCTGTGTCTGTGCTTGGTGCTTCCGATGGTGTTCTTCTTGCTATGAAACCAAAATTTCAGGAAGAAGTACAGGAGAGGATGGTGGCGTGTAGGGCAGATATATTGCCACTGTCGGAAGATGATTTATTTGTTCTGTCAAATTGGGATCACTTAAGATATTTCTCAGAACTGTCTCGTTTGAATCCAGCATGTAGATTTACTCGCTTGCAGGATTATAAAAATATTTTAATCGTACGTTTGGACGTTATAGGAGATATGATATGGACAACACCGTTCATACGTGAGCTAAGACGTGAAGTACCAAATGCTCACTTAACTTTAGTTTTAAGGCGTGATGTGTATGATTTGATGAAGAATTGTCCATATTTGGATGAAATTATTTGTTATGATTTGCCTGGAAATGAATTGGCTTGTCAGGATCTTCCAAGGTTGGAGCGTAGGGCACGTAATTTTGCTATGAAGAATTTAGTGGATAAGAAATTTGATATTGTCTTCTTGCCACGATTCTTGCATTTTTCAGACTGCTTTGAGAATGTTATGCTAGCTGTTTTTTGTGGGGCAAAAACACGTGTGGGGCGTGTTGAATATAAGGCGATGGGGATGGCAGGGAGATTTGCAGCATATATTTATAAGCCTATGTTTTCTATACTAAGTGAAGAACATGAAGAAAAACATGAATCGCAGAGGATATTGCAGATGTTGACGGCTTGTGGCGTTAGTCTGAAAAATAAGTATATGGAATTATGGCCAGATCAAAAAGCAAAGGACTTTGCTGACAAGTTGCTGGGTAATTATACTGGTAAATGGATAGCTTTAGGGCTGGTAGGAAGAGAGGCATACCGTTGCTGGAAAGTGGAATATTATGTGGAGTTTATATGTTCCATGAAAAAGAGACATGGTGGAATGGTAAAATTTATTCTCCTTGGTGGAAGTGATGCTTTATCGTACGCAAATTTTTTGCATGCTATTGATGGATGTCTAGATTTGGTTGGAAAGACTACGCTTGACGTTGCTACAGCTGTGCTTGATCGTTGTAGTTTGTATGTAGGTTCTAATACGGGAATTATGCACATGGCAGCAGCTATGCATGTTCCAGTGGTGGAAATATCGCCTCACTTGCGCAGTTCGGTTTATGAAAGTGGTATATCTCCACTGCTTGTGGGAGCAATAGGTATTCCGCATACTGTATTGCAGCCTGAAAGAGGTGCGGATGAAAAATGTGAGCAGGCTGGTCATTGCATTAGGAAAGAGCCACATTGTATTTTGCAAGTGAAGCCATCAGCGGTTGCTAATGCTGCAAATAAATTGCTGATGATGAATTGATTTATATGTAAATGATAAAGCTGTGATGGAATAGCGTTGCAAATAGTGTTGTTTACGTGGAGGCTAAAGATGAGAACAATTGCACTGTACTTACCGCAATTTCATCGGATAAAGGAAAATGATGAATGGTGGGGAGAAGGGTTCACAGAATGGAGTGCTGTCATGAAAGCTAAGCCGCAATATAATGGGCATAAACAACCACGCATTCCTTTAAATGATAATTATTATAACTTATTGGAAGAAAATACAATGGTATGGCAGGCAAGATTAGCTGAGGAATATGGTATAGATGGTTTCTCATTCTATCATTATTATTTTATGGGAGGAAAGAAGCTACTTGAGAAGCCAGCAGAGAATTTGCTCAAATGGAAACACATAAATATGAAATTCTTCTTTTCATGGGATCCAGAGACATGGGCTAGATCATGGAGTAACATAGGGAATTCATGGGCTGATACATTTGAAGGAGAAAGGGGAAAAAATGGAATATTGATGGAACAAAAAATAGGAACAAGACACGATTGGGAACAACATTTTAGATATTTGCTGCCATTTTTTAAGGATGAAAGATATATTAAGATTGATGGAAAACCTGTATTTAATATACTGGCACTGCATGTGCTTCCGTGTATAAATGAAATGATAGCATATTGGCGTTCTAGAATAGTAGAGGAAGGAATGGAAGGGATATATTTTATCACAACAGGTGATTTCTGCCAATCTGCAGATGCATATATTAATCCAATGAGGCCTGAAAAAAACAAAATTATATTTAGTCCCAAAAAGGACATTAAAGTATATGATTATGATTCTTCCTGGAAAAATTATTTAAACTATGCAAATGTGAGTGAGATTGATAATATTTGGCAATGCATGGTTGATTATGATGACACATCAAGAAAAGGTAAAAGGGCAATGATTTTTCAAGGAGTGACACCAGAGAAATTTAAAGACTACTTTGCATTTTTGAGATACAAGTCTTTAAATTCAGGGAATCCATTTATATTCATAAATGCGTGGAATGAGTGGGCGGAAGGAATGTATTTGGAGCCGGATGCTGATAATAAGTATAAGTATTTAGAAGCAATAAGGGATATTAATTCTTTATCATATATAAATTTGGAATTATATGTAAAAAAGGTTAAGTTCTTTAATGAAGTTAATATAAAATGTCCCAATATGTTAATTGAAGAATATATTGATAAAGAAAGAAGAACACGTAATGAAAAACTTATTCGAGACTGGTTAGAGGCAAAATTAAACGATGCAATAAAAAAATACTTTCTAATGCATAATTATAAAAAAGTAGCAATATATGGGTTTGGATGGTATGGTCATATGGTATATAAAGAGTTATTACAGGATGGAATGATAATACCATTTATAGTAGATCGTAGAGCAGAACAACTAAAGAAGGATGGGCTAAATATAATCAAAATAGCAGATGAATTTCCAGATTGTGACTTAGTGATTATTTCTACATATAAAGATTTTTCAAATATCTACGGGGCTTTGAGGAATAAAATAAGTTGTGATATATTGTCTATATATGAGTTGTGTATATATGCAAATAAAGAATTCCTGGAGGATATGTAGCGAAATATATCGTAGCGAATAAATTATTGGAGGAAGCTGGCTGTGAGACTTTTGATATTTGGAATTGGACGGTTTTATTCAAGCAGAAAACCAATAATTAATCATTATAGTAATATGGATGATGTGATTGGATTTGTGGATAATAGGGCCAATTTAATAAATGAGTTTGAAGGTAAGCCGGTATATTTGCCGAAAACTATAATTGATATGGAATGGGATGCCATAGTTATAATGAGTTTAAGTTGTATTGAAATATGCTCTCAACTGTTATCGTTAGGCATAACAGCAGAAAAGATAGTGTTTTGGGAATGGTATTATGCTTATTTGAAAGGCAATCAAACAGATGAATTTTTTACAGGATTACATAAAAGTCATTATAAATTAAAAATATTGCTCGTGGCGACAGATGTTTGTTTTGATGGTGCTTCTATGGTTATGCTTTACACAGCAAAAGAATTATCATCTAGAGGTCATAAAGTTGAGATGTTGGCACCATACTGTAATAAGTCTTTGTTGAAAAAATTATTATCATGTGGCGTTGATGTCAAAGTAAATCAGGCATTAAAATTTTTAAAAAAAGAGAGTTATAAGGGCTTAGATGATTATGATATCGCAATAGTAAATGTTTATCCCAATGTACGTGTTGCATGTGAACTGAGTAGATATATACCTACGTTGTGGTGGATACATGAAAATGGAAAATATTTTGATACTGATTATGCTAGAAATAGGGTGATTTTTTTTGAATATAACGATTTAAGGAAAATAAGTAATATTCGTGTAGCAGCAGTATCAAAGTGGGCGGCTGATGTATTTGAACAATATTATCCTGAGAGAGTCGATACGATTTTACCACTAGGTATTCCAGATGAAAAAGATTTTGATTATGAGTGTTCTGCGGGAAAGAAAATAACTTTTGCGATTATTGGTAGAATAGAAGAAAGAAAAGCACAGGATGTGTTTGTTGAAGCAATTTCTATATTGCCTGGTGACGTTAGAAATAGAGCATCGTTTATTATAATAGGCTCTGACGGTGGTGGCGATAAATATATTGATGATGTAAAGAAAAGAGCGTCTAAATTTCATAATGTCCAATTTACAGGAATACTTGATAGAAAATCTATGAGGGATAAGTTTAAGGAGATAGATGTCGTTGTTTGTTCATCCAGAGAAGAAACTCTGTCTATTGCTGTCATCGAGGGAATGATGAACAGCAAGGTATGTATAACGACTGATGCGACAGGTATAGCGGAATTTATGCACGATGGCGTAGATGGTTTTGTAATTCCTCATAATAATGCAGAAGCACTAGCAAAAAAAATGGAATATGTAATTGAAAATATTCTTTCCCTCGGTGATATGAGAAGTGCAGCTCGGGCTACATATGAGAATAACTTTGATATGAAAAGCTTTGGAGATAGGTTGGAACAAGAAATTAATAAAACAATTGATGGATATAGGAAAAAAATAATGGGATGATGATAAGGAAGATGGTGGTGTAAAACATATATGGGGGACAGATTATGGAAACTATAGGAGATAATTACAATAAGGAGATAAATGAAATTATCTCAATGAAAAAAAAACATATAATGGAAGAGATTGAGAGAAATATTAATAAACTTAATTTCGAAGATCCTAACATGAAGGATTTTAAATTTACATGGAATGATTTTGAAGCTGATCTAGGTGACAAAAAATTTATTATGTTTGGAGCGGGAGTAGGGGCGGATTTTTATTTCTTAAAATATGGTAATTATTCTAGGATATCAATGGTAGTTGACAATAATCATAAATTGCAAGGATTACCACTACAAGCAATAACAGTTGGGTTTGCTTGCGAAAATGAGTTACTTATAAGAGACCCCGCATCTTTAGATTTTATTGACAAAAATACAATAATACTTATAACCAGTATGCGGTATTATAATGAAATTGCAACTGAACTTAAACAGAAAGGGATGAATAAATTCTATTCTTTGCTGTGCATGGAAGCGCAAAATAGAAACGTGAATAGCGGGTTGCGTATATTCAGACATGAGAATGAATGGGGGCTACATGGTCAAGCTTTGAATCCCAAAAAGATATGTGTTGCTACCAACTGCGATGGTGTGGGGCATGCTTTGGCGATACTTTTGAAATTGTTCAGGATTAGAAGCGATTTGGATGTAGTGTGGTTGGTAAAAAAATGGAATATCATATTGGACAAACGTATAAGAAAGATACTTCAAAGCAATATTTATGCTTGTGACTGTGAACTAAGCAATGCTTATCTTTGGATAGGGGATAATGGAGTAGGTAGCTTTCCTACAAGAATATCAAAGAGAAAGGATCAAGTAAGCATTGAGTTAAAACATTGGTCAAGTATTACTTTGAAAAAATTTGCTTTAGATGAAAAGTATGTAAGTGAAAATCCTTCAATAAGAAAAGATATAGAACTCAGTCTTAGTACAATTGATTTTGTCATGGTTGGGAGTTCTTTTGATGAAAGAACTTGTCGCAGCGGATTGGGAATAAAGAAGGGATATGTTCATGTTGGTTCTCCTAGGTCAGATATGTTGTTTATACAAGACAGGAAAAAACTTTTTTTAGAAAAGTATTCATCACTGTCAGATAAGAAAGTTCTCTTATATGCACCTACTTTTAGAAGAGCAGGAAAAGAAATGAAGGAAATTGGCTATTCAAATGAACTTGATTTTGAATTGATAAAGAATACATTAGAGGAGAAGTTCGGGGGCGAGTGGAAGATTCTATTGCGATTGCATCCGTTTGTAGCACAATATAGCAAAGAAATAATTACGCCAGATTATGTGATTGATGTAAGTGATTATCAGGATGTGGAAGAGATTGTAGCGGCATCTGATGCTGTAATTACTGATTATTCGAGTATTATGTTTGAACCTGCATATATCAGTATACCTGTATTTCTTCTAGCTACAGATTTGAAGGAATATACTTATCGGGAAAGGGATTTTTACATAGAATACGAGACGTTGCCATTTCCTATTGCAGAGAGTAATGATGAGTTGAGACGTAATATCCTAAAATTTGATAAAGAAAAATATGAATCAGATACAAAATCATTTTTTGACAAGTATGGTGTTCACGAAGATGGACATGCTGCAGAAAGAGCTGCAGAGTTTATTTCGGATTTAATTGATAGAAAGGTAAAGGAAATATGCCAAAAATAAGTGTGATAATGCCATCACTTAATGTTGCTCCTTATTATAAGAAATGCATGAATAGTGTATTGAAGCAAACACTGTATGATATAGAAATCATAGCAGTCGATGCAGGCTCTGATGATGGAACCTTAGATATTATAAACATGTATGCAGAACTAGACAGCAGAGTAAAAGTGATAAAATCTTCTAAAAGGAGCTATGGTGCTCAAATGAATCTTGGTTTGAGGTTAGCCACAGGAGAATATATCGCTTTCCTTGAAACTGACGATTTTATGTCTCCTTATGCTATGGAGCGGTTGTATGATTTAGCTAGAGAAGATGATCTTGATTATGTGAAGGGGTGTACGTATAGTTTTAACGATGAATCTTATGGTTCATGTCGTGTTTGGAGAGATGATAGGATATCACTTTGTTTGCCGAATGGCGAGGAGATTATCTCTCCCCACGAATACCCCAACCTTTTGACGATGGATTTTCATGTTTGGAATGGTCTTTACAAACGAAGCTTTCTTTCAAACATCAGGTTTAATGAAACTAATGGTGCATCTTTTCAGGATATTGGCTTCATAATCCAGTACATTATAAAGGCTAATCGAGCTAGGTATATTGATTTGCCTGTGTATTGGTACAGGCGAAGTAATGTGGCATCATCTGTTTATAACCAGTCTGGCTTCATGTATTTAGCAGATGAGTATGAGCGCATAGTTAAAATTGCTGTAGATATGAATGAGGTTCAGTGGAAGTTCATATGGAAGCGTTTGCTTGTGCAAATTATTACTAGGTGTGAGACAATGTATAAAAGTGGAAACGTGTGGCCGTCTTTTGATAAAGACATGCAAAGGTTATATTATTTGCTGAAAAAAGCTGAAAGAAATAATCAATTAGATAAGTCGGACGAGAATGATGTATATGGGCAATTGCTCAGACTGATATTAGCAGGAGAATTTGATGTATTAAAAAGCTCTGCTTGGTTGACCGAACCGGCTAGATATTTTATAGATGCTTTCCAAAAAGGTAGTGTTTTAATATACGGGGCTGGTAAACGTGGACTCATGTTGATGGAATCTGCTTTACGTATGAGGATGTGGCCACCTGTAGCATTTGTAGACAGCAATCCAGAAAGGTGGGGAAAATCAGTATCTGGTATAAAAATTGTTTCTTTAAAAGAAGCTAGGGATAAATACCCTCAAAATACATATATGGTGGCTGCAAAAGGACATGAGCAGGAGATAAAAGAGAAGCTGATTGCTGCTGGCGTTGATAATAAACATATTATGTGCTTTGATATAGGAAGTGGACTATGGCACAGTTACATGGAGAGGATGCAGATGTATGCATACAAATAGGAAAAACTTCTAATTATCAGCTGGAGTAAGTCCAATAAAATATGTTTCATTATTTATATTTGTTTATTGATTGGATGGTTGATGCTAATGTGAATTAGAAAACCTCGGCAATCTAAATGAGAATTGGCAATCATCGGTATTGAGGTGATGTGAAATGCCCTTATACAAGGTTGGAATACCGTAGCTTGAAAGTGTATGGAAAA
>ODAI010610718.1_pt1 | contig 27501 bp, 21 predicted proteins | sample 1539321 | NCBI WGS metagenome assembly ODAI01 (sample SAMN02144231, study PRJEB22623) | gut metagenome | biome: sheep rumen | host: Ovis aries | place: New Zealand
AATATTGCCTTCGGAACATTCATTTGTTCCGAAGGCTTTTTTTTTGCCGCCAAGCGGCCAGTTAGAAAAACATGGGGAAAACCAAAGAAAACAAAAGAAAACCAAAAACATGTTTTTTCTTGTTTTTGTTCTGTTTCTTTAAGGTTTTTCTAATATGCACCTTAGTGCAAAAATTAATGGTTATGTTTTTTTCTGTTTATGCCGAACAATTCTTTCATTGTTCAGCATGAGTTTTTGCGTTGTTCGGTAACAATTCTGTAAATCACGGCGTGGTACAGTCGTACCGCTAAGTGGTACGACCGTACCGCTAAGTGGTACGACCGTACCGCTTAGTGGTATGACTGTACCACTAAGGTATTTCAAGAATTGTTCGGGAACAGTAGAAGAATTGTTGGGTAACAACAAGAAAATTGTTAGGGAAGAACGGAAGAATTGTTCGGGAAGAAACACAAAAAAGCCCCCTATGCCTTGAAGGTCGCTGCCTTCTGGACATAGGGAGCAGTTGTGATTTAGTTCCTAATTCCTCATTTCTAATTGGCATTAAAGCTTTGCCATAGTGGGTCGTTGGGTACTGGTGCTTCGACGGTTATCTGTTTCTGGCTCACAGGGTGGATGAACTCCATGCGGCGTGAGTGGAGGCAGATGCTTCCGTCTGGATTGCTTCGCTTGGAACCATACTTGAGGTCGCCCTTGATAGGGCAGCCCATCTTGGCAAGCTGACAACGTATCTGATGATGACGACCTGTCTTGAGATTGACCTCAAGGAGGTAGTAGTTGTCGCTCCTGCCGATAACCTTATAGTCGAGTTCGGCACGCTTTGAGTTTGGCACTTCCTTGTCGTAGGCATACGACTTGTTCTGTTTCTCGTTGCGCACGAGCCAATGGATGAGTGTTCCCTCTGGCTTTGGCGGCATGTCCTTGACGATTGCCCAGTATGTCTTGTGTACGTCGCTGCCTGCAAACATCTTGTTGAGGCGTGGCAGTGCCTTGCTTGTACGTGCAAACATGACAAGTCCGCTGACTGGTCGGTCAAGACGATGCACCACACCAAGGAACACGTTGCCAGGCTTGGCGTATGTTTCCTTGATGTATCTCTTCACGCTCTCGCCGAGTGGCTCGTCGCCTGTCTTGTCACCTTGCACAATCTCGCCTGAGCGTTTTGATACTATTATTATATGATTGTCTTCGTAGATTACTTCCACCTTACAAATGAATTAAGAATTCTGAATTATGAATTAAGATTTGGGAGCACCGAAGAAGTCAACGGAGTTGTTGTGAATTAATATTTCCGCGGACAGGGTGACTCAGTTCCCTCCCTGTAGGGAGGGGTAGGGTGGGTCTCTTATTCCACCACACTCACCTTCTTTATTCTAATCTCCTGAAGTGGTACTTCCTTTGCAGAGGTGCGTACCTTCTGGATGTTGTCAACCACCTTCATGCCTTCGATGACCTCGCCGAAGATGGTGTAGTCGTCGTCAAGCCAAGGAGCACCGCCGTGAATGCGATATGCACGACGCACATTCTTGGGATAGGTGAGTGGGGGATTGTCCGATACCTCACGTCTTGCCTCTGTCATGAGGTCTTGGAGGAAATATCCGAGCTTATACTGTTCCCTTGCCTCACGATAGGCTTGTATCTTGGCAGCATTGGATGGCTCTGCAATCTTCTTGTTGTAAAGCTCCTCTGCCACCTTCTCCTCACGTGCCTTCTCGTAGTTGTCGAGGTCGGCATCCGAAACGCTCTTGCCTGTCACGATGTAGAACTGGTACTTGTCCGACATCTTCTCGGGGTTGATGTCGTCCTCGTCACGTGCGGCAGCAAGTACACCCTTGCGGCTGAAGTGGGTAGGGAACTTCATCTCGGCAGGAATCCTTTCCACTTCTTTTGTGGTATCGACCACCTCGCCCGGGCGATGGTCGGGATTGCCTCCCTGAATCATGAAGTTGCGCACCACACGATGGAAGTATGTGCCGTCATACTTCTTGTCCTTGATGTTCTGTATGAAGTTGTCCCTGTGTCCAGGGGTATCATTATACAGTTTCACGCGTATGTCGCCCATCGATGTCTCGATGAGTACTTCCGTTTCCTTTTCGCCGTTGTCCTGACCGCTACAGCTTGTAGCAATCATGCTGGCAATAAACAGGAGTGAGATGGTTAGGTGTTTCATTGTTGGTAGGAGATGTTTTTTGTTCAAATGTTTACTTATTGTTCATCAGCAGCAGGAACTCGTTGCGGAGCTGTGCATCTTCCTTGAACTTGCCCGTGAAGTAGGCTGTGCACATCGGTCCGTTGTTCTTGACGCCTCGCATCGACTTGCACATGTGCTTGCCACGGAGGACAATGGCAAATCCGAGGGCTTCGCCGTTGAGTGCCTCTGAGAGCATATTGACGATGTCGTGTCCAAGGCGTTCCTGTAACTGTAGCCTTGCTGCACAGTAGCCAACGACTCTTGCAACCTTGCTTATGCCGAGAATCCTGCCCGTAGGACTTGGGATGTAGGCAAAGTGGTATTCGCCAAAGAAAGGCATCATGTGATGCTCGCACATGGAGTAGAATTCGCCTGAGTCACATATCATGTCGGACGAATGTGCATCGTTGACAAATGTGGTAATCTTAGGTTTCTGCTCTTCGTCATATCCGCGGTAAATCTCCTTGAACATACGTACTATACGTTCTGGAGTGCCTTCGAGTCCCTCGCGGTCAGGGTCCTCACCTATGGCTCTTATGATGGTTCTTATCGCACATTCAATATCTTGTGCGTTTGGAGTGATAGCTTCCATTTTGGATTCTTTAGAATGAAGTCAATTGTTTGTCTGAGTATCTCTTTGTTTTTTCCCTCGTCCTGCGTGTCGCAAGGCTGCAGACGGTATTCGCTTGCCGTGAGACCGTCGTATTGGCTCATGTCCTGACCTTCGAATACGACCTTCAGCTCGTCGATGTGCTGCAGGCGTACTGCCTTGTACTTTGGCGAACATGTCACCCAGTCGATGTTGCAACCATCGGACAGGACGTTCGTTCCGTTTGTCTCTATCTGCACGTACTTGCCAGCCTCATGCAACTTTGATACGAGTGATGCGGTAATCTGTAGTGTCGGTTCGCCACCCGTTATGACAATGTGGTTGGCAGGATATTGTCCTGTCTCCCTCACGATGTCATCTTCGGTCATCTCCGTGAATGACGTGAAGTCGGTGTCGCAGAAGCTGCACTTGAGATTGCATCCTGCAAAGCGGACGAATACTGCTGGGGTGCCTGTGTAGTGACCCTCACCCTGAAGCGAGTAGAATATCTCGTTTATCTTCATAAGTCTTCGTGTGTGGGGCATTACATCTCATCATCAATGTATGTGGCGAGATTGCACTTGCTCTCTTCCACATCCACTCTCCAGCATTGTGGAATCTGGTCGCATATCCACTTGGCTATGTTCTCGGCTGTCGGATTGAATGGCAAGAGGTCATTCAGGTTGCCGTGGTCGAGATAGCCATGAATCTTCTCCTTCACGTGGGTGAAGTCGATGACCATGCCGTCCTCATTCAGTTCTTTTGACTTGCAATGAACCCTTACAATCCAGTTGTGACCATGAAGGTTCTCGCATTTGCTTCGGTAGGAGAGACGGAGAGCGTGGCTCGCCGATATCTCCAGTTCTTTTGTTACGTAATACATCTTTTAAGTTTTTTGTAGGGTTGCTTAATAACCTATGGCCGCCCCCACCCGTCCTCCCCGAGGGGAGGTGACTAATGACTGAACCCCGATATGGTTCGCACTATTCTCCGGACGGTTCTCCCCATAGAGGGGGAGATGCCCGTATGGGCAGAGAGGGTCTTTGTCTTTATTATTTCTTCTCTAATTCCTGAAGACTTTCCATCTTCTTTGTCTCGAGGAACTCGTATATTCCGCAGAGATGTTCCTTCACCTTCTGGTGACCGAACTCGTAAACCTTGTTGACGAGACCATCGAGGAAGTCGCGGTCGTGACTCACCACGATGAGCGTGCCGTCGAAGTCCTTGAGAGCTTGTTTGAGCACATCCTTGGTTTTGAGGTCAAGGTGGTTCGTCGGTTCATCGAGGATAAGGAGGTTCACAGGTTCGAGGAGTAACTTGAGGATGGCAAGACGAGTGCGCTCGCCTCCGGAAAGAACCTTCACCTTCTTCGTGCTTTCCTCACCTCCGAACATGAATGCTCCGAGGAGGTCGCGAATCTTGTTCCTGATTTCGCCCTTGGCTACGTCGTCAATCGTCTGGAACACGGTCAACTCTCCATCGAGGAGTGCTGCCTGGTTCTGGGCAAAGTAGCCAATCTGCACGTTGTGACCGAGTTGAAGCTCGCCCTCGTGTTCCAGTTCGCCCATGATACACTTGACCATGGTTGACTTACCTTCACCGTTACGTCCCACGAAAGCCACCTTCTCGCCACGTTCGATGGTGAATGAGGCATCCTTGAAGATTACTCTGTCGAACGATTTGCCTACACCGTTGGCAATGACAGGGTACTGACCAGAGCGTGGTGATGGCGGGAACTTGAGGCGGAGTGCGCTTGTGTCCTCCTCATCTACTTCTATGAGTTCAAGCTTCTCAAGCATCTTGACGCGTGACTGCACCTGAAGTGTCTTGGAGTAAGTTCCTTTGAAACGCTCGATGAAGTCCTTCGTCTCGGCTATCATCTTCTGCTGTTCCTCATATTGCTTCTGCTGTTGCTCACGACGTTCCTTGCGGAGCTCGAGGTAGTGTGAGTACGAAGCCTTGTAGTCGTAGATGCGACCCATCGTCACCTCTATCGTGCGTGTCGTGATGCTGTCCACGAACTTGCGGTCGTGACTGATGACCACTACAGCCTTGCTCGATTCCTTGATGAAGTCCTCCAACCATTGTATTGACTCGATGTCGAGGTGGTTGGTTGGCTCGTCGAGAAGGAGTACATCAGGATTCTTGAGCAGGAGCTTGGCAAGCTCGATACGCATTCTCCATCCACCGGAGAACTCGCTCGTAGGACGGTCAAAGTCCTTGCGCTCAAATCCGAGACCGATGAGAGTCTTCTCCACATCCTCCTCAAAGTGGGTCATGTCGATGGCGTAGAATTTCTCGCTGAGAGTGCTCACCTTCTCTATGAGAGCCATATATTCGTCGCTCTCGTAGTCGGTGCGTGTGGCAAGCTCGTTGTTGATGGCATCTATCTCCTTCTCCGTCTCCTTGAGATGGGCAAACGCCTGACAAGTCTCCTCAAAGACTGTTCGTCCGTCCTCAGTCATCAGGTGCTGAGGCAAGTAAGCGATGACCGTGTCCTTTGGTGCTGTTACCGTTCCTCTTGTTGCGGTACGCACGCCAGCAAGAATCTTCAAGAGTGTACTCTTTCCTGCTCCATTCTTTCCCATGAGGGCAATGCGGTCTTTCTCGTTTATCTGAAATGAAATGTCCTTGAAGAGGGTAGTGCCTCCGAACTCTACTGCGAGATTATCAACTGTTATCATCTATTATATCCTATTCTTTTTTACCTTTGTGAGTTTGCAAAGGTACACCTTTTATATTAAAGAAAAAAGCATTTCGCCTTATAATCCACCTTATCCCATCATTTTCAGCCTTTAAAATCCAAATCTTCTTAACAGTTGTCCGTTTTCCCAAAACAAACCTCAAAAATCGCGTGTGTGGGCACACAAAACGCAGTTTTTGCTGTGTGTGGGCACACATTTATTGATATATATTAAGAAATTCAATGTTTTTTTTATTTTTCTATTAAATTTTGCTTGCTGATAAAACAGAAGTCCGTACCTTTGCAGTGTCAAAAGAAAACAAGGACATTTGATTGAGAGTTTTCTTAATCGGTTCAAGTACTTCTGACATCAGGATGTGAATCCTCACGTTTCCGAAAGGAAACAGATTGATTATTAAAATAGGTTAGTTAAGGTATTAGTATTAAGGTAATTGTTTTCATGGTATAATGTTTTTTATAGGTAATAAAAGATTGTTTTAGATAGGATAACTAAATTTGAAGAAAAAGTAACGACAATATGTATTCCGTCATAGGACGGAAACGAAATACATAAGTGTTAATTAGATATAGGTAGAAAGATTTAGGATGAATAGGTGTTAGTTAGTGGTAAAAGGTTGATTAGGTTTTGTTAGGTTAAGACATTGATTTGTAAAAAGCGAAAGTTTAGGTTATAATTAGTATAGGTTTATAAGGTATTAGTATTTGGTTATTAAACGTTTGGATGAAACAAAGGTTTGGAGGTTTGAAAATTCGTGAGAATTAACAAACCTTTTTCGTTTTAAATATCTTATGGTTGTGTGTGGGAACACGGAAGGCGAGTGCTTGAATGTCGAATATTCAAGAATTGAATTGGTCTAATTCGTTTTTACCATTATTTCTGACTCTCCCATCCATGTGGGTGAACGGATTATAGGTGCAAAAGTTCAAAGATATTGTAGTGAAAAAAAGATGGAAGAATGTGGAATGGACATGTTATTCTTTTAAGGAAAAAGATTTTTTTCGTTACGAATTTAAAATACCAGTCGAAACATTTGGGGATGTCGGGATTTTTTGCGAGTTTTGTACGTGAGTCGCGCGAATGGGAGATGCGACAGAGTATTCACAATCAAAAAATAAATAGACAGCTATGAAAATCGAAATGCCAACATTACCTTATGCGGCAAACGCATTAGCTCCGGTGATAAGCGAGCAGACGATTGGTTTCCACTACGGAAAGCATCTACAGAATTATGTTAATGCACTCACGTCTCTTGTAAAGGGTACAGAATATGAGGGTAAAAGTGTTGAGGATATTGTAAAGACAGCACCTGATGGGGCGATATTCAATAATGCTGGGCAGATACTTAATCATGTCCTTTATTTCACACAGTTCCGTGCTTCTGTTAAGGACAACAAGCCAAGTGGCAAGATTGCCAAGGCTATAGATGAGACGTTTGGTAGCTTCGATGAGTTTAAAACACAGTTCAGCCAAACGGCTGCCACTTTATTCGGCTCAGGATGGGCATGGCTCTCAGAGTCATCAGACGGCAAACTCGTCATCACGAAGGAGGCAAATGCGGAGAATCCTCTCCGTAGGGGTAACAATCCTCTCCTTTGCATCGACGTATGGGAGCATGCTTACTACCTTGATTACCAGAACCGTCGTGCAGACCATATCAACGACATTTGGCATCTCATTAATTGGGATGAGATCAGTTCAAGAATGAAATAATGACGCAATATAATAATAACGCAATGTAATTTATCGTGTTGTGTCGTGTGTTATTTTAAAAGCGTGTAGGAGATTCTCTCCTATACGCTTTTTAAAAAGATCCCACAGCGCAAAAAAGCCCACCGTGAGGTGGGCAGTTGGGGGGATATAATCAATTGTTCTTGTTGTATATGTTTGTCGTGTCTATTTTGTTCTGATTGTGTGTTTGGTCGTTAGGGCATAGGTGTATGATTATTTGCAACATTCTGGGATATTGAAGAGGATAGGGTATTCTGAGGCGTTGTATCGTTTCTGCTGTACGTCTTTAGAGTATGTCTTGGAGTGTTTGTTGTACTTGGCGTATGTGAGTACTGTCTCGTCATTTGTGTAGGCTATAGAGTAGGCTGCGAGTGGAGACCATGTGTGGTTCTTGTCGTTCCATGTGGATGTGACACGGTTGATTACTCTGCCTTCAGTGTCGAGGATGAAGTCATACTTGTATGTGAAACCGTTGTCGGTGGTCTGTATCATTGTGCGTATGTTAGTCTGTGCAACTTCAACTGTCTCTGGCATGGCGTTGGATGTCTTTGTCTTGTTGAGTGATTCTGCGTTTGCACTTACTGTTACCATTACTGATGCGATGATGGATGCGATAAATTTCATTGTCTTCATAATCTTTATGACCTCTGCTGACTTTCCTTTTGGGGAAAGAACGCCGTGCAGGTCGCTGGGCGTATATTGTTTACTTGTTTTTTGTTGTCTCTCTTTGTCTTTGGAAATGTCTTTGTTTCCTTTTGACACTGCAAAGATATGGGGTATTTTCTTTACGACCTTGGATTTTTTGCTTTGTAGGGTACGGTTGTCAAATTATTTTACGTACTTGTGTCCAAATATTTTACGACGTGTACTATCTTGGTGGTACGCTTTGTGGTTTTTCTTTAAGTTTATGAGCTTTTATGTTCTTGTGTTTGTCAGTTCGGTAGTTTTGTCTAAATTTGCACATACTAAACTATAACTTTATAACTATATGAATAGAAAAATAAAATCATTTGTCACATTGTGCATACTTGCTGTTGTTGCGCTATGTGTGTCTTGTCAGCAGAAGTCAAAGATTCAGTTGATGGTGGAGGATGCTCAGAAGCAGTGTCCTATTGACATGGGTGTTATTGGTAAGGTAAGTTCGGTTACGTATGAGAATGGTGAACTTGTTATGGAGTTGTGCATGAACGAGGAGGTCTTCAATCTCGACATGATAAGTGCAGATAAGGAGGCTGCTAAGCGTTCGGCTCTTAACTCTATGGCTACACAGACTGATGACCTGAAGGGCTTACTGGATGAGGTCATCAAGGAGAAGGCTTCGTTTGTGTATCGCTATGTTGGTGATAAGAGTAAGAAGGTGGTAGAGGTGAGGCTTACTTACGAAGAGTTGCAAAAGGCTTTGAATACTACGCCTGAGAATGTGGATTACGAGGCTGAGTTCAGAAGTCAGGTGGAAGCGGCTAATGCACAGTGCCCATGTCAGCCTTCGCCTTCAGCGACACTCGACAGCGTGACTGTAAATGATAATTATCTCGTGTATAACTACACTATAGATGAGGATAACATGAACATGGATGACATTATGAAGAATCCGGATGACGTGAAGGCTACGCTTGCAGAGTCTCTTCGTATGAACATGTCTGCCATGCGTATGTTTGCCCTCAGTTGTGTTGAGACAAACCATGGCATCTCATATCATTATATAGGAAATAAGAGCGGACGTGAGTTCTCGATTGACTTCACTATAGCGAATGTCAGAGAACTGATGGGTAATGAGAAATGAGAAATTGTTCTATTTTTTAATAGAATAAAGTGAGGCATCAAAACCGTGGGTGGTTTTGATGCCTCTGCTTGTATATGAAGAACAATTCGAAGCAACAAATGTCATTCTTCATTGTTTTCATCCTTCATTTTTTTCGTCTTCGTTGTTCTTGCTCTTGGCGTATTCTGTTGGGCTGATGCCATATACGCTCTTGAAGCTGGTAGAGAAGGAACTGAGGTTCTTGAAACCTGTTTCAACACAGACGGTGGTGATGTCGTAGTGCTTCTCGGAAAGGAGACGTGCGGCTTCCTTGAGGCGGATGGTCTTGAGGAAGTCACGTGGTGACTGTCCTGTGAGTTCCTTCATCTTGCGATAGAAGTGGACACGGCTGATTCCTACCTTGTCTGCTATGGCTTCGACATTGAGGTTAGGGTCGTCAATATGTTCGTTGATGACCTTTGCCACACGGGTGAGAAGCTGGTCGTCTATGGATTGGACTTCACGCTTCTCGATGTGCTCCTCCGTCACGTTGTTTGCTGTCCATTTGCCTTGCAGCTTGTTACGGTTGCTGAGAAGGCTGTTTGCTGTAGAGCGGAGTACGTCCATGTTGAATGGTTTTGTGACGTAGGCATCTGCACCAGTGTCGAGACCAGTGATGCGGTCGTTGTCTGTGCCGAGGGCTGTAGTCATGATGACAGGTATGTGGCTCGTGTTGTAGTTGCGCTTAATCTTTTCGCAAAGTGCGAGACCGTCCATGACTGGCATCATGATATCGGTGATGACGAGATCCACCTTGTCTGGGTTAAGTTGTATGTAGTCCCAACCTTCCTGACCATTGATGAACTCCGTGATGCGGAACTCGTTGGACAGCTCGCTGCGAACGTATGAGCGGATGGCGTTGTCGTCTTCGCAGAGCACGAGGTTACGGTGGCGTGCTACCTTTGTCTTGGCAGTTGGGAGGTCAATGCCTTCCTCTTCTTCCCTCTTCTTTGGTGTGGCTGTTGTCTCAACAACGATGTCGGCATCATTGGCATTGATGTACGGAATCCTTACGATGAACTCAGTGCCCTTGCCCTCAGGATTGTCATTGACAACGATTGAACCCTTGTGCATCTGCACGAGGAGGTAGGTGAGGTTAAGTCCGATACCTGTGCCGATGTAGCCGTTCTGATGCTGTGCTGAGTAGAAACGCTCAAATATCTTTGGCTTGTCGGCATCACTGATTCCAGAACCTGTGTCTGTTACCTTTATCTCTATCTCCTTGCCAATCTGCTGGAGTGAGAGGATTATCTTTCCGTTGTCTGGTGTGAACTTAAATGCATTGCTGAGAAGGTTCATCACTATCTTGTCGAGGTTCTCAGGGTCACCCTGCACCACGAGACGGTCGATGGTGTGGACAAAGCGGAAGTTTATGCCACGATTCTGTGCGTTGGCAGAGAACACGTCGTAGATGTTCTGCATGAACTCTACCATCTCCATTGGTCTGAAGTCGAGCTTGTACTGTCCTTTCTCAATCTTGCGTGCATCCATCATCTGGTTGATGAGACGCATGATTCGCTTTGCGTTTTGGTGTATTAGACGGTAGTTGCGTTGGCGTTCTCCGTCCTTGTCGGTGCTTATCAGTTTCTCAAGAGGAGAGAGGATAAGCGTCATTGGGGTACGTATCTCGTGATTGATGTTCATGAAGAACTGGATGCGTGCCTCGTTGATTTCTTCTTCCTTGCGATGCTTGGCAAGTATGCGGCGTACATGTATCTGGTGACGTGTCTGGAGATAGAGTACCCATGCGAGGATGAGGAAGAGTATGAAATAGACTGCCATCGCAACTGGTGACAGGTACCATGGGTCGTGAACAATGATGGCCAGCGTGCGTTCTTCCGTCACCGTATGGTATGCCATGGCCCTTACCTTAAGGGTGTGTGAACCTCGTGTAAGGTTTGAGAGGATGATGTTGTTGGAGTGTTCGCTCTGAACTTTCCAGTCTGAACCGTCGAGCGAATACTCGTATATGGCATGAGCCGTGCCAAGTCCGAGGGCGGCAACTTCGATGGTGATGTTGTTGTCATTGTGGGCGAGGTTAATCTCGTCCACCTCGTTGATGTTGCCGTCTATGATGTTGTAGCTGTCGCCTGAGAGGTCGCCTTGGTAGATTTGCTTGTTATTAATGTAGAGGTTGATGAAGCGCAGCTTAGCTTTCTGGCTGTTGTCAGCTTCGTTAAGTGTACGGTCTGAGAAACGGTTGATACCAGATATTCCGCCAAACCAAAGGTCATTGCCAATCTTGGTCGATGTACGTACTCCGAACTCATTGTCCTGAAGTCCGTCTTCGGCAAAGAAACTATGGAACGTCTTGGCTTTCCTGTCGTAGCAGGCAAGTCCGAAACCAGTACCCATCCACACGTTGTTGCCGTCAAATTCGATGCTGTTGACCACGTTGTTTGGCAGTCCGTTGGTGCTGTCGTATGTTGCAATGACCTTGAGCGTCTTGATGTTGATGACGTATATGCCCTTGTTGGTTGCAGCCCAAAGCTCGTTGCCTTCAATCTTGAGGCAGTTGACGTATGTCGCAGCGAATATCTTGCTCAGGTGCTTCAGTTCTGCTCCGTTCATCTCGTAGCCGTTCAGTCCGTCGGCTCCTCCTGCAAAGAGTAGCTTGCCTTTGGTAGCAAGACAGGCAATGTATATGTTACCGCTGATGTTGCGGGTGTTCTTGTTGTTGTCTTTGACTGACGTGTAATGAATATATGTGCCGTTGTCAATGTTGTAGTAGTAGAGGCCGAAGCCCATTGTTGCAGCCCATATTCCATTGTTTGGTGCAGGGCAGATGTCGAACACTCGTGGAATATCAACATTGAGTTTATGGACTGTTCCGCTGTTCTCGTCCATGTACTTCAGTCCCGTGGCATAGGAGCCAAGCCAGATGCGGTTGTTACGTCTGTCCTCGTAGATGGAGTTGATGGTTGACGGCATGTTAGGCGTTGTCTCAGGACTCCAGTGCGTGCTTACTGAACCGTTGTGGCTAAGGCGGTAGAGTCCGTCGTGGTCTGTTGCCACCCAAAGCCTGTCCTTATCCGTGCCTGTCATGGCTGTAACAGGATTGTTGCCGATGGTGTTCTTTGTGATTGACATTCTGCCCACATAGTCGAACTCCGTCTGGTTGGCAGTCTTGTGCATCACACCGCGCCAATAGATGCCGACCCACACTGAACCGAAGCTGTCGCAGATGGCATCCTTCACGTTTGATGTGGAGAGGTTGAAGTCGTTGACCTGAATAGGGCTTTGTGAAAGAGTGCCTGTACTCTCGTCATAGACCTTGAGTCCGCTACCGTCCGTACAGATGAATATGCGTCCGTCCGTCCATGGACGTATTGACCAGAGTTCGTTGTTGTTGCCGATGTTGCATGCAGGCTCGAACGTGCCTTTCTTCCAGTCGTAGATGAGCAAGCCGTCGGTCATTGAGCCAGCATAGATATTGCCATACGAGCTCTCGCACAGACGACGGATGCTGAGCGACGATGTGATCTGGCGCATCTTGCCGTTCTGCCTGATGTAGATGTTGGAACGGTTGTCCAGTACCCACACAGTGCCCCTGCTGTCCTCGAATATCTGGACAGGCGTGCCGTCCGGAGTGTTGAAGTCCTGCGTACTCTTGGCATATAGGTTTCCGTTGTCATCCTTCATTATCTTTGATGCGCTGAACGAAGCGGCGCATGCATACACGTCGCCCGATGACCTCAGACGGGAGAAGCTGATGATGTGGATGCTGATGGTGTCGCCGCGCTCTGTGATGAAAGGAACATTGGTGAACTTGTCCGTAGCATGGCTGTATGACTGTATGCCTGAACCTAATCCGACGAGGAGGTGTTCCTTGTCGTACTCAAACACACAGTTGGTGATATCATTTCGAAGAGAGTGCTCGTCGTCTTCGACATGATGGTAGTTGTTCATCTTTACGCCATCGAATCGGTTGAGACCGTTTCGTGTCGTAATCCAGACGTTGTTTCTGCTGTCCTCGTAGATAGTCTGTACCTGGGTGCTTGACAGACCCTTCTTCGAGTCGTAGGTATTTACGCCTTGTGCCTTGATGGCTGATGGAGTCAGGAGCAGTGCTGCGGCGGTTAGTAATAATCTGTTAGCAATAGTTTTGAAGTTCATTCGGATTGGTTTAATTGATTGGTGCAAAGTTAGTGAAATAAATGTAGAATGGAAAATGAAGAATGAAGAATTGCTCGTAAGAACCGAAGAATTATGGGTTATGAGCCAATATTTGGGCTCGGAGTATGGTAAAGACCTGTGGTTTGTCCGTTATTCTGTACAACCGTAGAGCGATATTCGTCCAGTCGCAAAGCTCTCGTTTGATTCGTTGAAAGCTTTCGTTGCATGTCACCAAAGCTTTCGTTTGGTTCATTGAAAGCTTTGGTGTGTTTTCGCGAAAGCTTCAGGGGTACACAAAAAGGGTGTGCCACGAATGACACACCCTCCATCTTTCATGTTGTATAATAACTTAATTAACCGATTATTTCACGATTACTCGGCGAACGTTACCATCGCTCATCTTAACGATGTTGATACCCTTGACGAGCTTGTTCTGACGAACACCACCTACAGAGTAGATGTCTGTTACGACAGCTGAAGCATTTACGTTCTCAACACCAGTTGCAGCACCAGCGTAGTCGAAACCGTCAATTGCACGTACGTAGTAGATGTTTACGTAGTCGAGGTATGAAGTACCTGTCCAGAAGTCTGTAGCCTCATTGCTCTCGTGGCTGACAGCCTTACCTGATACGTAGTTTTCCTTTGCACCGATAGTGAGCTTGCCGTTTGTTACCTTGATATCCTTAACGAATGTAGTTACAAGACCGCTTGCGCCTGCGTATGGAGCAACGCCTTCGCTGTCGTCATCACCCTTAGCGTAGATGTACTTGTCCCAAACGCCCTCATCGTTCTGAGCGTTGTAGTAGTATGTTGTTGGAACATCGTCAACGTCCTTAGTAACGAGTGGAGTACGTGTCTGGATGCAGAGAGTGTAGTAACCTGCTGGGAGACCTTCGATTTCCTGAGAGAGGTCGTAGTTGTTGTTACCGTAAGAAGAAACCTGACAGTCAATAACTGGCTTTTCGTCTGATGGATTCTCGTTGAAGCTGAGTGCTACGCTGCTGCCTTCAGCACCTGGGTTAAGTACCCAACCTGGAACGCCGTCCACACCGTTTACACGATAGAGGTGAGAGTTGCGAACGAAGCTTGAGAGGTCGATACCCTTGAACTCCTCTGGGTTGTCGTTCTCGTTATAAACCTGACCTTCCTCAGGCTCTACAGCAACGATTGATGTGTTGAACACACTTTCCTTGAGGTCCTCGATGCTTTCGCCCTTAGAGAGCTTAGATACGAGAGCGTAAGCGATTTCACCGTTGAGAGCGCCGATAACCTTAGCATCATCATCTGTAAGAGCCTTTACTGCATCAAGCTTCTCGCCTGTTACGCCGAGCTTCTCAGCAATCATAGCAGCCTTTGTAGCACCCCATGTGAGGGCATCAACAGCTGAAGCGATGTTTGCAACGTACTTGGCAGCAGCAACGAGCTTCTCAGTAGCAGCAGCAAGGTCTGCATCGTTGAGTGTGCTTGGGTCAACGTCCTTGTACTGGTCGAAGAGCTTTCTTGCTTCTACAGCGAACTTAGAGTTGAGATACTTTTCACCAACAACTTCGAGGTCGAGGAGAGCGAGGTCGATATCATTCTTAGACTTCTCGAAGCTTTCGAAGTTCTCTGAACGAGTAGTGAGAGCGTCAGCAGCAGCCTTGAGAGCTTCAATCTGTGCCTCTACTGCTGATGGAGCTGTGAGAGTTGACATACCAGCAGTTGTCTTCTCGATTTCTGCCTTGAGTGCGTTCTTAGTCTCACCGTCGAACTTAGGATCGTTTGCGTCGTTGTAAACCTTCTGAGCGTCATCGATAGCCTGAGCCATGAGTCCCATGTAGTAAGATGACTTAGATGGCATAGTTGTGAGAGTTACGTTAGCAAGGAGGAACTCCTGCCACTGTGCATCCTGAGCAGCGAACTTGAGAACGTAGAAGCCTTCCTTCTCAACTGTGAAGTCAGACTGGCACTTCAAAGAACCAGTAACCTTACCAGTAGCACCGTTCATGTTAGGAGTTGCAACGAAGTCTGTGAACTTAGCATATACATTGCCCTGAAGGTCTTCGAGAGTGAATGTAAATACAGGAGCGTTCTTCCAAGCTGCCATCTGGAATGTAATCTGATACTTGCGTGGAGTGAGCTTGAGTGCAGTTCTCTTGATATCGTCTGGAGTATCCTCTACGAGGTTGAGACCGTCTGGAGTGAGGTAGTCCTCTACGAGCTGACCGAAAGTACAGATACCCTCGTTAGTACCACGTGAACCCCAGTAGAGAGCCTTAGTGAAGTCACCGCTGAAGCCCTGGTAGAGACGAGCACCACCACCACCAGGAGTACCACCCCAGCCGTAGTTGTACTGTGAAGTACGAGCCTCGTCGTTGAATCCGTACTGGTGAATACCTGCTTCGTTCTTTGTGAACCAACCCTCTGGAACGCAGTCTGTAGGGTCGTCTGCGAAGTGTGAAGCGTAGATTGTATCAACCATCTCAACGATTGTGCTCTTACCAATCTCGTAAGTGAGGCGGATTGGGTCGTCAGCAGTGACGAACAAGTTGTTTGCTATTCCGTTGATTTCAAATACGTACTCACCGTTTGAAAGTTCAGGAAGAGTGATTACGAGAGTCTTAGGGTCGCTACCAACCTTGATGTCCTTGATTTCATCGCTGTGCTCACCGAAGTTATCCTTAGTGATGCAAAGAACTTCTGTATCGAAGAGGTTGATTTCCTTGTCGAATGTGACAGTAATCTCCTTGAAGTCGTCCTTAGAGAGGTTGAAGCTGTTGTTCTCAGGAGTTGCGCTGAGCATTACAGGAGCAACGTCCTCTGAAGAATATACCTCAAACTCGTTCTCTGCCTCATAGACAGTCTCGTTCTCGAAGCCGAGAACAGCCATCTCTGTCTCTGTGTCAGTATTTGGACGCTTCTCGCCTGAATACTTGAGTGGGCAGTCAGCATCAGGAGTGAATGAAACCTTCACGTCCTTGCCAAGTTCTGCACCTTCCTCAAGGAAGATATATACGAAGCCGTCTGCCTTACCCTCGAAGAGGTGAACAGGAACGTCTGCACCGTCGCTTGTTACCTTTACATTATCCTTGTTGAGGCTGATAGTACCACCATTAGCCTGTGCAAGTTCAGCTACGTTAGTTGTGTAACCGAAATCGAGACGGATGATTGAACCGTCATGTCTTGCCTCGTTGAATGTAACGCCTTCCTCAATCTTAATGTCATCGAGGAAGTAGTTTACTGGGCTGTGCATATTTACGATTGCGAAGAACTGCTCTGGAATGCGGTTCTCGAATACTTCCTTGTACTTCTTAGTACCGTCGCCACCAAGGTTTTCTGGACAAACAGCATCACCTACCCAAGACTGGTTCTCGCTGACATACTTGTTCATGATGTCGGCAGAAGTGTAGAATGATACGAATGAGAAGTGCTGCCACTCACCTGAGAAGTCGCCGTCCTTTTCGATACCGTAGTTAGTACCGCTTGCAGTACAGAGGCTCTTGTCATAGTTCTCAATACCCTTAGAGAGCCATGCACGAAGACCTGTGTTCTTAGTGTCGCCACTTTCTGGGTCTGCGAATGTTGAGCTTTCAACCTTCAGCCAGAAGCTTACACGGTAAGGTGTGTTCTCCTTGAGCGTGAGGTTACCAATCTTGAAACCACGATCCCAAGATTGTCCGTTTACACCTGTGCCGTTGTTGGCAAAGAGACAGTACTCACCGCTCTTTGGCTCTGTTGGACACTTTTCGTTCCACTGGTCACCATCCTTTGGATTTACCCAGTCACCGTATGTACCAAGTCCTGAGAGTGAACCAGTAGTATGATACTTGCTGTCCGCATCCTCAAAACCTAAAGATACAAGTGTGGTCTGCGCCTGCATTGACATTGAAAATGCCATGAAGCCAAGACCCATCATGAGGTTTCTGTTTTTCATAAGCGAAAATTAAAATTGTTAGTATTTGTTTTGATTAATTTTTTCGCCGGCAAATGTATGAAAAACAAAAATCGGGGGCTTTACATAGCGTTACACAAATTTTACACTATGTTTCAACGCTTGGAGTTCAATAATTTAGCAGATGGATTTTCGTAATTACTGATACCAAGTCGTATGCGTTTTACCTCATCTAAAGAGTGAACTGGTGGTTCTGTAGTGTCAGGAATAGGCTGGCGACTGTATGTCTGGAAGTAATTCAGACATGCATCTTTCCACCATTCTGCATCGCGCACCTGTATGTGCATCTTCTCCTGAATGTCGTTGAAAAGTCGTGAGTCAATATATGGTTCGGTTGAGTTCCATTTGCGTAACATCTCTCTTGCTCCGTCAAGTCCGTGTTGGTAACGGTAGCACATCTCGTTCCAGAGAGTCCTTCCAGTCTGGCACTTGTGGTTCCAGTCGGCACTATGGAACCAGAGAAGATATTTGTCAGGGCAGGTGTTGATGTTCTCCACCATGTTGCCGAATGAGGCTGGGTACTGTGCTGTTGCACCGCTACCAGTCTTGACAGTACGGTCGAAGCCTACACTCTTATTGTTGGCGCGATGGTAATAGACGCATTGCCAGTCGGCTCTTTGTCCCGGATTGTTCTGCCAAGGCTGAGGACCATAGTGGTGTCCTTCGGCAAAGATATGATGCAGTCCGAGTGGCATCATGTAGTCAACAACAGTCTCACGGCTCATCATGAGGATGTCCTCCACGGTTTTGCCCGCCTTGTTGTCCTTGCCGATGTTCTGGCTTACCCATTCGTGAGCAATAGCCTTGCTCGTGAGGCTGGAGTTCCAAGCCAGACGGCCGAAGGCATACCAGTTGGCTTGTGCCATGGTATTGCCACAGAAGTTGGCATCGTCGCCAACGTTAGCCACACCTGCTATGGCACGATACTTGTAGCCCTTGAGGTTGTCTGTATAGTTGGCGTATTTCTTTATATCGTTGAGGAACTCCTCCCACATGGTGCTGAGGAAGCAGATGTGGTTGCTGTGTCCGAGGTATTCCTGAGTAATCTGAAGCTCTGCCATCTCCTGAGTCTTAGGCATTGCGCCAAAGAGAGGGCTGTATGGCTCACGTGGCTGGAAGTCGATAGGGCCGTTCTTAATCTGAACGATTACGTTGTCCATGAACTTGCCATCCAGATCCTTGAACTCAATATAAGCCTGCTTTGCACGGTCTGGGTCGCTTGGACTATAGACGAACGCACGCCACATGACTATTCCACCAAATGGCTTGAGTGCCTTGGCAAGCATATTGGCTCCGTCAGCATGAGTTCGGCCGAAATCCATAGGACCAGGCTGTCCCTCGCTGTTGGCTTTCACGAGGAAACCACCGAAGTCAGGTATCTTAGCGTAAATCTCCTTTGCCTTCTTTGCCCACCACTTCTGCACATCCTTGTCAAGTGGGTCGGCTGTCTTCAATCCGTCAAGAACGACAGGACTTGAGAAGTTTACGGCAAGGTACACCTTTATATTATATGGGCGAAGTGCATCCGCATACGCCTTGACCATAGTGAGTACGCTATCCGAAAGCATCTTAGGCGAAGCGTTCACGTTGTTGATAACCGCTCCGTTGATACCGATAGAAGCATTAGCTCGGGCATAGTTCTCTATTGCTGTCTTTGCAGCCGTAAAGGCTGTACGTGTCTTAGTGTTATTGAACAACTGAGGCTTGTCGCCCCAGAAGATACTCTTGCCTGCATAGCCACGCTCAACAGTACCGTTGAGATTGTCCCAATGGTTGAGAAGACGGAGGTCGTGCTCAGGTGTTTCTGTGAAAAGAGTGTCGCGATAAGCATCCTTGCCAAGTGTCTGCTCAAGGCGAAGGATATGGTAAGCGCCATACATCAATCCTGCATCTGAAGGTGATGTGATGGTCACGTTTCCACCTTTTTGATTTATTGTGAACGCATCCTGTTTCATACCTTTCTTTGGCGCACGGGCAAGGGTAACGCTACCGCCGCCCCACGCGTTCTTCAGTTCGCGCACGGCAATATTCGTTGTTGCGCTCTCCTTTGTCTTGAGCGTAACATTAGCCACGTTGTTAGCCTTGTTCTGAAACCAAAGGTTTGTACCGTCATTCTCCGCACCAGCGGAAAGGCATACAGATGCCAAAGTAAGCAAAGAAACGAGATGCTTGTTCTTCATAAAAAAGTAAAAATGTTAGTTTGGTTTAGTTTCCAGAATTATTTTCCCTATTGATTTTGGTTGGTTAGAAAACACCCACAATCCGTGTCGTTGTTCACGACAGGGCATAGTTTTCTACCCCCATTCCTTCGACAACCCTTCGTGAGCCCTTCGTAAGACATTCGTAAAGTTCACGGAGCATCATCTCGAAACGCTTTGCAAAGATAATACTTTTTCTGAATAAATGCAAACCCCATTAATAAAAGGGTTGTGATTATTTTGTGTCCGTCACTTTTCCTATATTTTTACTGTGGAACGTGGGAAACGCTTCTTCCATCCACGGAATATCCAGTAAGTATATAAAAAGACAAGACTAAGGAAAAATAACCATAGTATTAAAACAAAGTGCCCATAAGGTATATGAGTTGTTTCTTCTGTTGCATGGAAACCATTGTTGATAATGTCCATAATACATAAACATGTGATCAATGCGCATACCACAGCCCAAAAGCCATAAGTACCATTAAACCCAGTTCTATACCAAAAACGTTCTCTGTAAAGTCTGTCCCTTACTGTGTAAATATACTTAAAAGGACGATCGACAACATGAAAAGCGACATAATAAAGAATAACAGCAATAACCAAAAATAACATGGTGTTAATCGAAGAACACAACTTCATTATAGGATATGCACAAACAAACATACCTGCTGTGCAAGCTAAAGTTACCATTATGTATTTCATGCATGCTTTCAATGTGTAACTTAACACCATACTGTTATTCTGTGGTGCACACATTATCTTTTCAGGACTTGGAATTGTCTTTCTATTTGTTTTCCAATTGCTCATTTTCTTCTTAGTTTTATGTTTTTAGATAGTTAATTATACTGCCTTAAAGGGCTTTCTTATTTTGCGGCAAATTTACAAAAAAATAAAGGATTCAAGCATGCTTTAAGGAAAAAAGCAAGCGTGAGGCAAAGATGAGACTATTATGAGACTAACATGAGGCCTGTATGAGACTATCAAAACAATACAGGAGCACGAAAAATATTGTGTCCTTAGTATTGCTATTTCGCAGATTTTGCTTTTCTTTGCATAAGATTTGTAAATGAACAAGTATAAACCCACAAGCATCAGGATAGTATGAAATCGATTAAGGAGTTATATAGGATAGGTACAGGTCCTTCGTCAAGCCACACCATGGGGCCAAGGTTTGCTTCGGAAAGATTTTTGGCGAAGCATCCCAATTGTTTTCATTTTCAGGTAACACTTTATGGCAGTCTTGCAGCTACAGGAAAGGGACACTTGACGGATGTTGCCATTCTCGATGTGCTCCAACGTGACGGCAGGCGCGTGGATTTGTACTGGAAACCTGGTGTATATCTTCCATATCATCCTAATGGTATGAAGTTCGTAGCTTATGACGATTCGGACAGGGTAGTGGATGAGTGGACGGTATTCAGTGTGGGTGGAGGTGCTCTCGAAGAGGAGGGAAACGACTATCTGCAGACGGATGACGTGTACGAACTTGCTTCGATGACTGACATTCTAAAGTGGTGTCGCCAAAATGGACGTACACTCTGGGAGTACGTGGAACTGAACGAGGGTGCGGACATCTGGAACTACCTTCACGACGTGTGGGAAGCTATGAAGGCTGCCGTGGAAAGAGGCATACAGGCAGAAGGCGTGCTTCCTGGACCGCTTCATCTCCAGCGTAAGTCTGTGCAATACTATGTGAGAGCCGCAGGATATACGGCTTCGCTCCATAGTCGCGGCTTGGTGTTCTCCTATGCCTTGGCTGTAAGCGAGGAGAATGCGGCAGGAGGCGTTATCGTTACTGCTCCTACGTGTGGTTCTTGTGGCGTTGTTCCGGGCATCCTTTACCACCTATGGAAAAGTCGCGACTTTAGCGAGATACGCATCTTGAGAGCGTTGGCCACAGCTGGTTTGATAGGTAATGTAGCCAAGCATTCTGCAAGTATATCTGGAGCTGAGGCTGGATGTCAGGCTGAGGTCGGTGTAGCTTGTGCCATGGCTGCAGCAGCTGCCAATCAGTTGTTTGGCGGTAGTCCGGCACAGATAGAATATGCGGCTGAGATGGGACTTGAGCACCACCTCGGAATGACATGCGACCCTGTATGTGGCATGGTTCAGATACCATGTATCGAGCGTAACGCATATGCGGCAGCAAGAGCCATGGACTGCAACATATACTCAACCTTCAGCGATGGTCAGCACCTCGTTTCGTACGACAAGGTTCTGTCCGTAATGATGGAGACAGGTTCAGATCTCCCATCCATATACAGGGAAACTAGCGAGGGAGGACTTGCAAAGCAATATATAAGGATGGAGTAAGAGGGGCACAGCATCCCCACTTTTACGTTTCCGGAAAAATATAACCATTTTTGCTTGCCGTTATGCTTTATTTTCATATCTTTGCAAAGTGGTTACGCACAAAACAAATGAACATAAATTACTAACTAAAAACAAACACTATGAGTACAAAGTATTCTGGAACACAAACAGAAAAGAATCTTTTGGCAGCATTTGCCGGTGAGAGTCAGGCACGAAACAAGTACACTTACTTTGCTTCAAAGGCAAAGAAGGAAGGATTTGAGCAGATTGCCGAGTTATTTCTAAAGACTGCTGACAACGAGAAGGAACACGCTAAGTTGTGGTTTAAGGAGCTTAACGGCATTGGCAATACAGCCGAGAACCTTGCTGCTGCAGCCGACGGAGAGAACTACGAATGGACGGATATGTACGAGGGCTTTGCTAAGACCGCAGAGGAGGAAGGCTTTGCAGACTTGGCAAGAAGGTTCAGATTGGTTGCCGCTATTGAAAAGAGACACGAGGATCGTTACCGTGCCCTTTTGAACAACCTCAAGACTGCTCAGGTATTTGAGAAGAGCGAGGTGAAGGTATGGGAATGTCGCAACTGCGGTCATATCATCATCGGCACAAAGGCACCTGATGAGTGTCCTGTATGCGCACATCCACAGGCATACTTCGAGGTTCACGTGGATAACTTCTAATTTAAGGAGTAAACAAGAAAAACGTCTAAATGAACGTGAGTGTTCATTTAGACGTTTTCTTTGTGAGTACCGAAAGCGGGGCTCGAACCCGCACGGGCGCAATGCCCAAGGGATTTTAAGTCCCTCGTGTCTACCATTCCACCATTTCGGCATCCTTGGTGCAAATTGCGGATGCAAAGGTAAGACCTTTTTTCCGAATATCCAAATTGGTTTGGCTAATTATTTTCTCTTCTTCGTTAATTTTGCTACATTTTCATGTATTTCATGTATTCTTCGTAGGTGATGTGCTCACCGCCCATCGATTTGAGATGCGATGTCTCAAACTGGCAGTCAATCATTACGCCACCGAGTTGTTCCATGAGGTTGGCAAGGTAGATAAGCGCTATCTTCGATGCACTCGGAACAAGTGAAAACATACTCTCTCCTATGAAACAGTTGCCTATCGTAACTCCATACAAACCGCCCACAAGGCGTGGTTCCACAGGGGTGCCGTGCTCGTCCTTTGTCTCCCATACTTCCACGCTTTTGGCAAATCCTTGGTCGTGGAGACGGGTATAGGCTTCTTCCATTTCGGGACCCAGCCACGCTCCTTCCTGTTCGATGCGCAGTTGACCGCAATTGTGGATTACATTCTTGAAAGCTTTGTCAAATGTAACTGTGTAGCGTCTCTTGTTCAATAGTGTGCGCATGGAGTGAGATACGTGTATCTTTTTGGGGAAGATGACGAACCTATCCATAGGGCACCACCATTCGATGAGTCCTTCGCGAAATGAGTACCAGGGGAATATGCCGTAGCTGTATGCTAAGAGCAGACGGTCAACCGAGAGGTCGCCGCCGATAGCTAATAACCCGTCATCCTCACCGTTGCGTGGGTCGGGAAATGCCAATCTCTCACTTAGCTTGAATATCATAACCGTCTTTGATGTTTGGGAGCTGGAAAGTGAAGTGGAGTGTACTCCTTAACTCCGTCATGTTTCGTTACTTGCTTTTTTTTCTTCTGCAAATATATGAAAAATATCGGATAGTTTATTTATCTTTGCCCTGTAAAAATATATTCGTTGGCTAAGCCCATCCCTTTTGGTGGGTATTCTTCATTAATCAAACATCATTATCATGAAGCATGGCATAATATTTGTTTTATCATTTCTCTTATCTGTTTCGCTTCTTGCGCAGTCAGAAGAGTCGATAGGGCGTCGCTGGCTTATTGCCAACGGTGCTGACGGTGTACGGTTGAGCCTTAGGGCTACCCATGTGTCAGAGGAACTGACGGTGCTTGAGGATGTTAAGGGTGGTGCTTTTGCCATCGTTGTGGGTGACGGCTATGCTTCGTGTGTGGATAATCGTGTTCTTGCTTATTCTGTGGGGAATGTGTTCTCCAATCCTGAGTCATCGTGGAGTACACTTCTCTTAGAGGGGTACAAGGCGCAGTTGGTTGCTATGAAGAATAAAGGACTTCATTCGTTGACGGAACAAGGCTTTACTTTAGGCGGAGTCAGACATAATACGGTGGCTCCGCTGTTGGGCAAGATATGTTGGGGACAGACTTTTCCATATAATATAATGTGTCCTGCGATTCCGTTTGCCAACAGCCATAAGCCTGCAGGGTGCATGGCTATAGCGATGGCTCAGATAATGCGCTATTACCAGTATCCATTACGTGGAAAGGGTACGTTTACCTATACCGATGGAGGTGACGTAGTGAGCCGTGATTTCTATAATGTTGGTATCTCGTGGAAGACAATTAAGCCTGTATATAGCCGTGATAAGGTGATGGGTGAGGATTATGCAGATGTTGCTTCGCTCGTTGAGGCTTGTGCTGTGTCTGTAGGTAGTCAGTTTGGTAATCTGAGCACTTCGTCTAATGCGCTTAATGCTCGTGCTGCTCTTGTGAATTTCTGGAGTTTTTCACCTGTGTGTCGCTATGTACAGAATGTGTCGGCAGATGTGACAGAGAACATTATCCGCACGAATCTTGATGCTCGACAGCCTGTTATTCTTTCTGGAGGTGAACATGCTTTCGTGTGTGACGGTAGCAAGGGGGCCTACCTTCATTTTAACCTCGGATGGCATGGTGCAGGTAATGGTTACTACCGTTTCATGCTTCATCCTTCACTCGGTGTTGTGGATAATATTCCTACCATTATTAGTAATTTGGTGTGCGATATTCTTCCTGATAATAATCGTGATGAGGTAAGCCGTTATGTTCATATAGCACGTGCTGGTACGCTTCAGTCTCTTTTGCCTGAAGATGAGGCGATGAATGTCGTTCGTCTTACGCTTACTGGTAAGATGAATAGCGTGGATGTGTGCTACCTTCGAAGGATGCTTGGGGCTGACGACGTGCTTACGACAGGAATGAGGCATGGAGTGCTTGCTCATCTTGACATATCTGGCGTACAGTTTGTGAATGACAAGGATAATGCCTATGCACGTGTATTCGCCAAGGATTGTCGTTATACAGACATTGGCCTCTTTGGCGGTAAAGCTACATACGATTTTGCTAATATGACAGAGGAACAGTTTCGTAGTTTCTTAAAGACGAATATGGCAAAGGGACAGGGCTATAGGTTCGTGACTGATGGCAGTAGGTATTATATAGATATGTTTACCGTCTCTCATGCTTTGTCACCTTATATATTTGCTTATTGTGGCAATCTCAAGACGGTAGTCTTGCCATTAAGCGTGAATAAGGTTCTTGGTCAGGCGTTCTACGGATGTGGTTCGCTTGAAGAAGTTGTATTACATTCTGGCATTAGTGAGATTGAGACTGGTGCATTCTCTGATTGCTTCCTTCTTCGCCGTGTAATCACAGACAATCCAAAACTAAAAGAGACAGTTCATGGATTGTTCCCAATGAAGGTGCTCACGCAATATGGCGATGTTGTCAGTCATCATCATGGTGGCATCCTCGATGGACTTGATACCGCCACTTGCGATGGTGTTTATCTTCGCAAAGGTTCCCGTCTTACAAAGGTGGAACGACTTAATCGAAAAATGTATGTAAAGTAGGTGAAAATATTAGCTAAACAAAGACAATATCGGATATTTATTGTTGCTTACAATCTAAAATATGTTATAAAGCATATTTTTCGATAAAAATATTGATAAAATGTTTGACAGTTCGGAAAAAGTCCCTACCTTTGCATCGCTTTTGAAAAAGAGCACACGATTAAACATCGCGGGGTGGAGCAGTTGGTAGCTCGCCAGGCTCATAACCTGGAGGTCGCCCGTTCGAGTCGGACCCCCGCAACAAAGTAAAGAAGAACCAATTTGGTTCTTCTTTTTTTTGTGTTTACACGTTATATATGTTATTATATGCAGAGGACACGGATGACCATCATCCGTGTCCTCTGTATTGCATTTCATCAAGCTTTCTTGCATTTGACAATAACCTTTCTTCCCATCACGGTACATGCAAATAGATAGACAGAACCGCCATCCTTTATTCCTGCTCGCTTGCGTAGTTCGTCTGCCGTGAGGACAAAACCACGTGATGTGATGTTTGCCTGTGGAATGTTCCTTTTGATTGTCTTCAGCATCTTTGATGAGAAGTCAAGCTCTTCTTCCACAACGAAACGACGGCCAGGAAAATTATCCACAAGGCTGTTGGATGTGTATAGGTGTACGTCTGCATCCAACTTATCCACTCCATATACCTTGCATATATGACGGAAGGCGTGCGACTTCATAAGCGTCACGTCTGGCTCGTATAGATATGTTGAAACATCGTCTCCACAATATGTAGCTGATGCCTCGGCTTCATCCTTCATGCGGTAGTGATGCTCAAGTATTCCTTCTGTAACGAAATCCACACAATGTATGTTTATGTCATCCGTTGATGGCTTGCCACTTTGTACCATGAGTACCTCCTTACATTCTCCCTTGACGGCAACAACGTGGATGTCTGTCACGTTGTGAAGGCGTTCGAGTGTGCGGTGTATGTCAGCCATTGGCGACAGTTTTGTAACAAGTCGCTTGCAATGGCTTAGCAGTTCATCCTGCCACTCTATGATGTTTGGCTCGCAATCGGATACTTCATACACACGGCTGCCGTCGCCAGCCCTGCGTGCAGGGTCAAGGTAGATTGTATCGACATCTGGTATTGGTAGTTCCCTGCCGTCACCCTCATGTATAGTTATGTTGTCGGCTCCAAGCACATTGAAATTATGCTCAGCAGCTTCGCATAAATGATGCTGTCGCTCTGTGTAAATGGCAGACTTTAGACCTCTACTCATATAATAAAGGTCAACGCCCATGCCACCCGTGAGGTCGCATAAGGACTCGCCAAGGACGAGTGAACGCTTGTATTTGGCTGTCACCTCTGATGAGCATTGCTCTGCGGGTATGCGTCCGCCCAAGATGAGGTTGTCGCTTACGGCATACCACTCAGGTAGTTTGTTCTTCAGTCGTCTGCGAGCCTCTATCTGATCAACAGCATAAGGCACGTCAATGTCAGGATAACGTTTAGCGGACAACAATAAACTGTCCGTGTCGTCATCCTTATGCTGAATGATAAACTCTCGTAGTTCTGTAGTGAAAGCCATATATTATCCCTTCATTTCTTCAAGTTCCATGCTTGCGGTCTCCCATTCTTCAACGGCAGCATCTATCTGCTTCTTGAGGTCACCATGCTTGGTGAAGAGACTCGTGTCGGATGCTCCCTCTGGTGTGGCAAGCTTGGCTTCGATGTCGGCAAGTTCAGCTTCCAGTTTCTCAATCTTTGCCTCGGCATTCTTTACTGCTGTCTCTGCCTTCTTGATTGCCTTGTTACGCTCCTTTAGTTCTGCGTATGAGAGTGAGCCAGTTGTTGAAGTCTCGTTCTGTTCGCTTGCCTTGGTTGCAGGTGCGACTGTGCTTGCTTCCACATTGCCAGTAGGACTACCGCTGCTGTTCATGTTTCTTCCAAGCTCGTTGAGACTTTCAATCTGCTTCTTCTGGAGGAAGTCGTAGATGCCACCGAGGTGCTCGCGTACCTTACCACCTCCGAACTCATAGACCTTGTCAACGAGGCCGTCAAGGAAGTCACGGTCGTGGCTTACGATGATGGCGGTGCCGTCAAAGTCCTTGATGGCTTGTTTCAATACATCCTTTGACTGCATGTCGAGGTGGTTGGTAGGCTCATCGAGGATAAGAAGGTTGACAGGTTCGAGAAGTAGTCGTATCATCGCAAGTCGTGAACGCTCACCACCAGAGAGCACCTTTACAAGTTTGTCGGATGCTTCGCCACCAAACATGAAGGCACCGAGGAT
>ODAI011047095.1_pt1 | contig 27493 bp, 27 predicted proteins | sample 1539321 | NCBI WGS metagenome assembly ODAI01 (sample SAMN02144231, study PRJEB22623) | gut metagenome | biome: sheep rumen | host: Ovis aries | place: New Zealand
CTCCTTCCGGCAGATATCTGCATAAAGCATGATCTCAGGGACAAAATATATTCCGGGGGTGATAAAATGGATGAAGAAGATGTAAAGATCTATATTCCCGCTCCTTCCGGAACAGCTGACAAGGATGTCCCCATGACCGATGAGGTCAGGATCTACCCGACCGGCTGCTGACAGCACCAAATGCGCTGAAACAAAGGAAAAATATCACGTTTACAATTACTATGCTCGCTCCGGGAGCTGTATTCATCAGAAGTGACACGAACATCCCCAGCAGGAAGCTCAGTACGGATACAGTTCCTGCGGTGAGCACTACTCCCCTGAAGCTTCTGCATACACGCATCGCTGTAAGAGTGGGTATAACTATCAGGCTCGATATAAGAAGGGCTCCCATCATCATCATTCCCAGCACTACTGTCACAGCAGTGAGAACTGCAAATATCATATTGTAAATTCCTGCATTCACACCGGTAGCTCTTGCGAAATTCTCATCAAAAGTGACTGAGAATATCCTGTTATAAAGAAATATGAAGGTGAATATCACTATCACTGAAAGTATCACGCTGAGTATCACATCACTCTTGCTCATAGCGAGTATACTTCCGAACATATAGTGACTCACATCATTGGTAAGCCCTGCTTTTGAGGAAACCAGTATTCCCACAGAAAGAGCTGTTGTGGAGAAAAGTGCTATGGCAGAATCTCCGCTGAGCTTACTGTTTTCACTTAGTCTGAGCAGTACGAATGCCGCTATCACTACCACAGGAAGTGCCACTTTAAGCGGTGCAAGATTCATTACTGCGGCTACTGAAAGTGCTCCGTAGCCGATATGTGAAAGGCCGTCACCTATCATTGAATACCGCTTCAGAACCAGAGTAACTCCTAAAAGGGATGAACATATAGTTACGGCGATTCCGCCTATAAGTGCCGGAAACAGGATCGCTCCGAAGAATTCCGGCGTAAACATTATTCTGAGATCGTCAAACATAATCAGTCTCCTATAAATTTACTGCTGATATGAGAATTAGCGTACTCCTGGGGAGTACCATAAAAGCTGTGGTCACTGCTGCAAAGGCAGAGTATTTTGCTGGCACTGTCAAGGGACTTGACAACATCGTGGGAAACCATGATTATAGTCATACCGTCTTTCTTATTCAGCTCCGAAATAAGATCATACATATCCGCAGCTGCTGAAGGGTCAAGGCCTGTAACCGGCTCATCAAGAAGCAGCAGCTTTTCTGCCGCACACATTGCCCTCGCAAGAAGCATTCTCTGCTGCTGACCGCCTGAAAGCTCACGGCAGCTCCTTCCGGCCAGCTCAGCTATCCCAAGTCTATCCATAGCCTGCTTTGCAAGCTGTTTCTCCTTTGAGGAATAAAACGGCCTTAGTCCTCTTCTGCCAAGGCAGCCGGACAATACCACCTCTGTGACTGTTGCCGGGAAGCCCTTTGCAAGGTCAGTATGCTGAGGCAGATAGCCTATGTCCTTCTGTCTCAGGCCGTCCCCCATAATTATTTTTCCGCTGTCAGGAGACTTTATTCCCAGAAGGCACTTTACAAGTGTGCTCTTTCCGGAACCGTTTTCTCCTAAGATACAGACATAATCGCCTTCGTTTATTGTGAAGCTGAGTCCGCTGAGGACCTTTCGGCCGTCATAGCTGGCTGTAAGCTCACTGCATTCAAGTATCTTTTTCAATATAAAGCCTCCCTGAGATTTTCCAGATTTTTCTCCATAAGGTCAATATAGGTCACACCGTCTTCAAAGTCCTTTTTCGTCACATTATGGCAGGAATAAAGCGGCAGCATTTCCGCTCCTGTAGCACTGCACAGCTTCTCCGCCAGCTTCTTGGTGGAAAATTCAAGATAGAAGACCCTGTCAAGATCATGCTCCTCTATCTCGTCCATCAGAAATGCCATTGTGCGAACGGAAGGCTCTGATTCAGAGCTGCATCCGCTGAAAGCCGCAAAATACTCCAGTCCGTACTCATGTGCAAGGTATCTGAAAGGGAATCTGTCTCCTATCACTATCACGTTTTCAGGAGCATTTTCTGTCATTTCCATGAATTTCTCATCCAGCTCCTCAAGTCTGTTTATATAGCTTTCACCGTTTCTCCGGAATGTTTCAGCCTGTCCGGGATATTCCCCGCAAAGCTCTTCCTCTATCCCCTTCACGCACCTTGCAGCGTTCTCGGGAGATGTCCAGATATGGCCGTCTGCTTCTGATTCATCCACTTCCTCGTCCTCATCATGGTCATGGTCGTGGTCGTGGTGGTGATGTCCGTTTGGTGAAGCGCCCTCCACCTCTTCCTCTTCAAGAAGCTCTGCATAGTCAAACAGCTTTATTACTGTGATATCGCTGGTATCTATTGAGTCAAGTATCTTATCCACCCAGACCTCATCCTCGCCGCCTATACATATGAACACGTCACACTGCTGTATCTTGGCGATATCAAGCGGAGTTGGCTCATAGGAGTGAGCCTCTGCACCGGTACTCAGCAGCATATGTATATCTGCTGTATCTCCTGTTACTGCCCGGGCAAAATCATAGGGCGGAAAGCTGGTAGTTACTATAGAAAGCTTTCCGTTTTTATTTTTTTCAAAGCTGCATCCCCATGCCGCAGGAAGTATAGCAGCGGCCGCAGTCAGCAGCAGCAATATTTTCTTAATCATCGTCTGCTTCTCCCTGACATTCCGCACAGAGGCCGTAAAATACAGTCTTTGAGGGATCGACCTTGAATCCGTGGTGCTCATTGATATGCTTGTCTATATCCTTCAGATGATCACAGGTTATATGAAAAAGCCTGTCGCATTTCACACATTTGAGATGGAAATGGGTACGGCAGTCGCTTGTCTCATCTATATACTGATAGCAGGCACCAGTTTTTCCGTCGATCGTATATCGCCTTACAAGGCCTTTTTCCACAAGCTTATCAAGTTGTCTGTAGATAGTCGCAACACCTACCGGTGTCCCCTCAGAGGTGAAGAAGGCACTTATCTTCTGCACACTTGTATGCTTATCCTTATTTGATATCAGAAAATCCAGAAGCTTTTCCTTCTGTTTTGTATTATATCCTGCTCCTCGTTTCATTATCACACGTCCTTAGAACTGAAAATGATTTTCAGTTTCATATTTTATCATATAAAACAGCTTTTGTCAAGCACTTTATCTATGATAACGAAAAAAGAGACCGTCATTGCAGCTGTACTAATATAACTGCAATTAAGACGGTCCCTTAAAATTTCATCTGAACTCAGAACTGTGCTGTATCAGTTACCGAGAAATCATCCATGGAAAGTGCAATGAACTTATCTCCGGAGAGAACATATACATAATTACCGATATAGATTGCTCTCTGATAAAGGTCAGTTGATGTAATGCTTCTCAGCTCACTCGGCTCTGTGTACTGTCCCTTGAGGACGAACTTTCCATCCTCAAATGAGAAGAACCAATAACCAGTCTCATACTGAGAGTTCCAGTCTGAGTTTTCATCATCTATGATCTCATAACCTCCCTTTTCAATGCACATCTGTACACCTATCAGGTTCTTTTCAGGAGCTATCATGATAGCTTTTCTCTCATAGCAGCCAAGGGAATAATATCCGATAAACTCATCCTCCTCGTAGACTCCCTCGATCGCATAGGAATCAATAAGCTTAAGGTCATCAGGAACTAAATTATCGAACATATTAAGCTTCAGTCCTGTCTCTATGCCGTTCTCATCAGCATTGACACCGAATCCGAAAAGCTTTCCTTCCTCCCACTTCTGCATATATGTACTGTAGCCGGGAAGCTTGAACTCATCAAGTATCACAGGTGAAGCCGGATCGCTGATATCTATGGCAAACAGCGGATCTGTCTGCTCATATGTTACGACATAAGCTATATCGCCGCTGTAATTCACGGACTTTATCTCTTCGTCAAGGCCAAAATCTGTAACGCTTCCAACAACAGCCATATCCATATCAAGAACATAAAGCCTGTTATCACGCTTATGCTCATATGAGTAATATCCGTATCCGGGCTCGACTTCATCAATAACGTCAATATCATCGCTGTATACAGGCACACTTGTCTCAGTGTAGCTGTCCTTTGTAGTTGCAACACGAAGATATCCATTGTATTCGCTGAATGAGAACTGATCCTTGACTCTTCCCTCAACTGTTCCTGAGGCGGCAGGAGTGATATTTCCTTCCTCTATTGCTATTCTTGTGATATCAGTATCATCCCAGCCTACAGATGTATAGATATTGTCTGCGGAGCTGTATACGATGCCTGTATAGCCTGCAAGAGCCTTTATATCAGCTACAGATGCACTTCCTGACTCGTTCATGTCAAGACTTCCGATAAGTGTATAGCTGAATGAAGAAGCCTCTTCGATATCATCGGCCGGCATAAGGATATCCTCTGCGGGAATCAGCTCAAATTCCGCTGACATTCCTCTTGAAGGAACATAGCTGGTACAGTCATCCTCTTTTATGTCTGTAAAATCCTGTGTATGATAGTCTGTGAGGAGATACATGAACCCGTCAGGAGATATGCGGACATCATTATATCTGCCCTCCTGATAGTATGTATCGATAAGCTGCGGTGCTTCGCCTGTAGTATAGAAGCTTACAAATGATGCATTCTTATTAATGCCGCCCCAATAACCTTTGTATCCGTCGAATCTGTATTCCGCCTCATCCTCTTCAACATTCTGATAAGCATATATACTTCCGATAACAGCTATGGTATCATTATACACATACATATCGGATACCTCTATATTAGAATTAATATATCCGTCTCCGAATATTTTTTCAGGAGAAACACCAAGCGATATCTTCTCACTGTAAGTGAATTTTCCGTCCTCTGCTTCAGCTGCATTAAGGTATATCTGTCCTTCGTCATAGTTTCCGTAGATATAATAAATGTACTTCCCGTCAGTCTTGGCTATATCAGCCTCAAGAACGCCCTCCTCCTGATTATATGTCTCAGAGTGTTCATTCTCCTCATTTTCATCATCCGGTCCATTTACTGATTCGTTGTTTTCATCTGATGTAAAAACAGCTTTCTCCTTTTCCGGACCGTCAGTATGAGGTGAATTACCGCTTACAGTAAACGATTTATCCTCATTTGTTTCGGCAGCTGGGGCAGCTGCTGCGTCGCTCTCATAAACAACACCGCCCTCCTCAGCATCTTCATACTCTGTTGTTTCAGTAAGGAGATTATTCTCATAAGAGTCATATGATCTTCTGAAGAGCTGATAAACCTCGCCGTAATCGGACGCTCCTGACATATAAGGAGCCTGCTCCACAAGCACAGGAGTATTTTCGCTGAATTCAGCAACTGTACTGCCTTCCTTAGTCATCTGCTCATATTCGCTGTTGACAACATCCTTGTCCTTCTTGAAAACGTCGCTTTCGCCTGCAAAATGCACAGCTGTTCCGCATATTACTGCACAGGCTGCTGCTCCGGCAGTAATGCGTCCTGCCATTTTAATGCGGCTTCTCTTTTTAGCCGGAGCCTTCGCCTCCAGCATTGCTTTTATATTCTCAGGTTCAAGCTCCTGAGGAACTTTTTCTTCTCTAAGCATATCCTTTACCTTATCAATATTGTTCATAGTGATCCTCCTTTTCGTCAAAGCTCGGGAGCAAGCTCAAGTCTGAGTTTCTCTTTTATCCTTGAAAGCTTAGATCTAACTGTGCTTGCCTTTATATCACATATCTTCGATATCTCGTCACTGGAATACCCTCCCAGAACAGACATTGAAAGCAGCAGTCTTGAATCACTGTCAAGCCTGTTAACGGCCTCACGCAGCTCCACAGACTCGAAGCTGAACTCGTCGATCCCGCTCTCCTCCGAGAGCTCATCCGAGCTATGTATATACTCCTTCTGCTTTCTTTTTATCTTTGCTGAAAGAATTTTCATGATCCAGCCTCTGAACTTATCAGGATCACGCAGTTTCTTTATCGCACAGAATGCGTCCAGTACCGTATCACTTACAGCGTCGCTTGCGTCATGCGGATCCCTTAAACTGTAAAGTGCAATATGGTACATATCTTTATATACTGTTGAGTAGAGTCTTGCAAAAGCTTCAGCACTGCCCTGCTGGGCGAGTTTTACATCTGATGCATTGTCATTCATAGCGATCCCTCCTTTGAATCGATTCATAAATTAAGTGTCACAAAAAGGCAGGATTGTTGCATAGAAAAAATAAAACCGGCAATATGCACAATGCATCAAATCTGACATTATGCATATTGCCGATCATTAAATGCGGATCAGCAGACCTTACGGCTTATCTGCCGCTCAGTCCTTATTTGCTCTTCCGAGGAATGCTGCACCGATGATTCCGGCATCATTTCCCAGCTTAGCTATAACTATCTCGCAGTTCTTAGGTGAATTGCGGGTATAAACTTCCTTCTTTACGAGTTCCTTCATAGGCAGGAGGAGCGGGTCGCCCTCATTGCAGACACCGCCGCCGATGCAGAGGATATCAGGCTGGAATATATTGATAGTATTTGTGATACCTGCTGCAAGATACTTTATGTACTTGTCAACAACGTCCTTAGCGTACTTGTCTCCTGCTCTCATGCAGTCGAAGGATGTGCGTGCAGTTACCTTGCCCTTTTCGCTTGCCATTTCATTGAGCTTGCTGTCCGGGAACTGCTCCATAGCCTCCTTAGTCATACGGATAAGGCCTGTAGCTGAGGAATAAGCCTCGAAGCAGCCCTTTCTGCCGCATGAACACTGTGCGCCGTCAACCTCGATAACGGTATGTCCGATCTCAGCGCCTGCGAAATTTGAACCTGCATAGATCTTGCCGTCGATGATTATTCCGCCGCCGACACCTGTTCCGAGAGTAATGCATACTGCATTCTTTGCTCCCTTAGCAGCGCCTGCCACGAACTCACCGTATGCAGCTGCATTGGCATCGTTCTCGATGAATACAGGCTTGTCGATAGTTTCCTGGATATACTTGACCATAGGTGTGTCCTTGAAGCCAAGGTTATTTGAGTACTCGATTATACCGGTCTCGCTGTTTGCTATACCGGGAGTACCTACACCTATCCACTCGATCTGATCGATAGTGAGACCGGCATTCTCAACAGCCTGAAGAGCCATTTTTGCCATGTCGTCAGCTATTTCCTTCTCAGGTCTGGGACAGTTGGTCTTTGTGCTTGCCTTTGCGATTATGTTGTATTCCTCATCAACTACGCCGGCAACGATATTTGTGCCGCCGAGATCAATACCTACATAATATTTCATTGTTTTTCCTCCTTAAACAGCAGTATATATGATACTGCATCTGCCTTTTATAATGAACGGATCCATTCCTGCCGGAACGAATACGCTTGAGCCTTTTTTTAACGGCAGGCTTCCGCCCTGCCACTCCACATCTCCCTGTCCGTCAATGACGAGGATATGGGAAAAACCTTTTCTTCTGCCGCAGTCAGCTATCTCAGCCGACCCGCTTATATCATATTTTGTGACCCTGAAATACCTGCATTCAGCCAGCAGCTGTCTGACAGCATCCCCTTCCTGAACTGCTTCTCCCGGAACATACATTGCTCTGGGTTCAGTATCGGTCACCTCTATAGCCTTGTCAACATGGAGCTCTCTTGGCTTTCCGTCAGCACCAAGTCTGCCGTAGTCGTATACCCTGTATGTCACATTTGAGCTCTGCTGTATCTCAGCAATCAGTATACCCTTTCCTATCGCATGGAGAGTTCCTGGAGTTATAAAGAACACATCTCCCTTTTTCACAGGAACACGGTTTACATACTCCATAAGAGTATTCTCCTCAACTGCTTTCCGGAACTCTTCTTTTGAAAGCTTATCCCTGAAGCCGTATACCAGATGTGCATCCTCCTCAGCATCTATCACATACCACATTTCGGTCTTGCCGTTGTCGTTTTCATGCACTCTTGCATAGCTGTCATCAGGATGTACCTGTACTGACAGGTCATTTCTTGCGTCTATCAGCTTTACCAGCACCGGAAACTCCTCCGGAGCTCCGCCTGCCTCAGAATGTTCCTTCAGAAATCCTGCAAGGGTCATACCCTTGTATTCGCCGGAAGCAATAATGCTCTCACCGTCAGGATGACAGGAAAGCTCCCAGCTCTCAGCCAGTCTTTCAAGGTCGCTGACCTTTCCGAATTCTTCCCGGAGCCTTGTACCGCCCCATATATAATCCTTTATAGCCGGACTTAATAAAAATGGTGTCATATCAAGCATTGCCTTTCTTTCTCTTGCCAAATTCTGCAGTGAACTCCTCCTCCGAACCGTTATAGACGTTCAGGTCGATGTATTTTTCATCGCCGTTATAGCCTTCCAGCTCTCCGCAGTCGCAGTACTGCCAGAATTTCCAGTCCATAAGGTCGGGTTCAAAATTCACGCTTCTTATCCACAGAGGATATTCTCCGAAATCCTCTTTAACATAGCGCATATATACAGGTATAGTCGTATAGATTATAGGCTTTGTGCCGTAATATCTTTCAAGCTCTTCAAGGAGAGGTCTGAGAATAGCCTCGGCCTCAGCTTTTGTAGGCTTGTGCTTCCGCTTGTCAGCATAATACTCTATATCGACCACAGGCGGCATATCTATCTCATCCGGCGATACAGCAGAGATAAAATTCTCCGCCTGAGTCTCCCCCGGACTGTCAAAACTGAAAAAATGGTAGGCCGATACGATAATACCGGTCTCCTCAGCTCTTTCAAGATTCACCCGGACTGATTCGTCCACATGGCCGCTGCCCTCAGTGGCCTTTATGAATGCAAAGGAAACGTCCTGAGATTCCAGAGTCTTCCAGTCGATATCCCCCTGATAATTTGAAACATCAACTCCGAAGACCGGATACTTTTCAGTATTCACCTTTGCCTTTGAGTAGTATACCGAAGCTGTGAATGCTGCACCTGTAAGGATACCTCCGGTAAGAGTACACAATATACGTTTAAATAGATGCATTATTCTGCTCCTTCCGGAAAGTATATGCATAGTTATCTAATATAATAATACCCCAAAATCAGAAAATAGTCAATAGTTTTTCAACTTTTTAAGACAGAAACAGAAAACCGCCCCATAAATGAGGCGGTCTTCCGAGATATTTATGAAGGATGCAGTATTCAGATCATCTTCCGAAGCCGGGGCCGAATCCGCCGCCTGAGCTTGCTGAAGCAGTTATCTGTGTGCCGCCGGAAAGAGTACCTCCAACGGTCACGGAATAGTTTCCGCTCTGTGAGTTGACTGTTGTTCCTCCCGATACTGTTCCGCCGGAATATGCCTTGCAGTTAGTGCAGTTCTGTCCGGGTGAACCGCTTGCAGAGAGGAAGGAAACGATAACATTTCCGGAGTTGTCAACAAAGCTGTATCTTGTGTTGAGATTAGTATTTCCGGCTGTCATAGTGATAGCGCTTCCGCCGTTGTAGCTGACGGAGTTGCCGCTGTCGCCGCAGTCAAGAGGCTCCTGACCGTTAGCGCAGATATATCCGCCGTTAAGGTAGATATTGGCATTGGAGTCAAATGCATCATGGTCTCCGTTTGCAGAATTTACAACTGCAAGACCGCCGTTTATATTCAGGGCAAATCCCTTGACGAGAAGTGATGAAGCAACATATCTGCAGTCGGGAGTTGACTCCTCACGAACTCCGAATATCTTTGAAGCTCTGCTGTTTCCTGCATTGAATCCGTCGTCGCCGGAGATTATATATACAGTACCGCTGTTCTGATTGATCTCAATAGCCTCAACACCTTCATAGCACTTGCCTATGAATATCTGAAGATCCTCATAGGAGCCGTCTTTCTTGCCGATATTGATTATCTGGTCAGAGTGCAGGCCGTCATCTGAGGCATTGATATTGAATATACCGCCGTTGAGATTCATTGTTCCGCCGCAGTGTATTGCATCATCTGATGTGTTGATATCGAGTGTGCCGCCGTTTATTGTGATATTTCCGCCGCTGATATAGGTAGCGTTCGGTATGCTTGCTGTGTCATAGGACCACTGTCCGCCGACCTTTATGCCCTTTGTGGACTGAGTTGTCTTATTTGTGCCGCCGGCTTCACCGCCGCCCATATTGCCTGGACGTCCGCCGCCGAATCCTCCAAAGGGTGAACTGGAGGAAGATGATGAGCCGCTGGCAGTATAGGTGCTTCCCTGATATGTCTTTATTGTAAGCGAGCCGTCATTCATTGTGAAGGCCTGCTCTGCCGAGATACCGTCTGCACTTACTCCGCCGCTGTTGTCATCAAGTGCTGCCTTCTCAGCTGCACAAGTGATATTGATCGTTCCGCCGTTGACTGTTACAAAGCCTTTTCCGGAATCTGTGCTGTTTGTAGACTTGATACCGTCGCCGTTTGCTGTCTTTATGGTAAGTGAGATACCGCTGTTGTCAGCAGCTGAACCGTCAGACTTTGTGGTATCTCCTATTGTAACACTGTCCTTGCCGCGGATACCGTCGTCTACAGCGTTTACATTTATAGTGCCGTTATAGATCTTTATATCGTTCTTACATACTATAGCGTCATCCTGATTTCCATTTACTGTAAGTGTTCCTGAGCCCTTGAACTTTATATCGTCACGGGCAAATATAGCTCCCTCAACGGTATCAGTATTTCCGTCAGAATCGGTATAGGTCTGTGTATGAGAGGTACCGTCTGAGATAGTATTCTCGGTGCCTTTCTTTGCCACCAGCTGTACCTCATTGCCTATCGAAGCCACATATACAGGTGCAGTATTGCTGTTTGTGAGACTCATTCCTGCAAGATCAAGCTCAACAACAGAATCGGGATATGCAGTCTTGTCAACATCGACAACTATCTGAGAGCCGTTTCCCTCGCCTGTAACTGTGAATACGCCTTCCTTGCTGATAGTAAGTACGCCATTGTTTACAGAAGCTGTATCAGCAGGAGCATTTGTTGCTATAGCTGCTCCGCTGAGGGTGATAGTATAGCCGTCTGTTGTATCAGGAGCAGGTGAAGGTTCATCAGCTGCTGTGCCGGAAGGATCAACATTATCGAACACATTTACCCCAACATTCAGCTGGAATAATGTCTGCTTTCCACTCTCATCAGTATAAGCTACCTGTCCGCCGTTTGAGAGGTTTATAAATCCGCATGATCTCATATCCTTGATGCTGCTGTTGCTGATGAGAACATATTTATATTTCTTTGTGAACTCTATCTTTGAACCGTTTGAGGCAATAGTGTTGGCCTTTTTCCATGTACCGTCCTTCTCGTTTGTAGGATCATCGATGCAATTGAGAAGTACAGTTGTCTGAGTGGTTCCGGACATGAGCTTTGTGTCGATCTGATAGTCGGTAGCAGTAGCGTAAACATCACCGCCTGTGATATTCAGACCAGTAGCAGCAGTTAAGCCTCTGTCGCCTCCTGCAACGAGAACACCACCGGAAATATCGATCGTCGTTCCGGACTGTACAGCGTCATTTCCGGCCTTTATGGATGTAGTACCGCCTGTTACAGCAACAGCTCCCTTACTGGACTTGATACCGTCGCCCTCTGCATCTACCTTGACAGTGCCGTCCTTTATTGTTACAGATGTCTTACCGTTGATACCATTGGTCTTATCTGTGGAATTAAGAGCATTAACAACGATATTTCCGCCGTTTATTTTTATATCATTGTTGCAGATGATACCGTCCTGAGTATTTGCATTGACAATAAGTGTTCCTGTGCCGAGTTCTCCGCCCTTTATTGTAAGGTCATCCTTTGCCTCGATAACTGCTGCTCCGAGATTATCTCCGGCATAGGCAGTATCTCCGTCAGAAACAGTATTTTCTGTTCCGTCAACAAGGTTGATAGATGTATTCTCAGCATTGGTTATAAGTATTGCGGGAGCGCTCTTTCCTGTGATATTCACACCATTAAGGAATATCTTTACTGTATCAGGATCAACCGTTTCATCAGGAATTGCAACAACGATCTGTCCGTCATCGAGAGTACCATCGATATAGAATGATCCTGAGTGGCTTATGATAACAGTAGTACCGCTGGCCACGGCATAGTCGCCTTCAATAGCAACTGATGTATTCTTAAGGTGGATGTATGTAGCATCAGATACCGGATCATCCGGCTCTGTATAGCCTTCCTTGAAGCTTTCGGGAAGCTCATTGAGGTGAAGCAGATACTTCTGTATAGAGAGTGCATCCATGGGAGTAAGGCCGCTGCCTCTCTCATAAACATCGGCAAGATCCACGCCCTTTCCAGTGATATGAGAGGGATCACTTCCCTCCTCTCCGTAACGGTCTGCATTTGCAATAGACTGCATTACCAGAACAGCATCATTCATTTTTACACTGCCGTCGCAGTCAGCATCTCCGTAAACCTTTGAAGAAGCCGTCTCAGCAGCAGAGGCAGCCGGGAAATTCAACGGCATTGCTGAGGCTGCAATGCAGGCTGTGGACAAACCGGCCAGTATCTTCTTGAGATCATATTTTTTCATAGCGATCAAACTCCTTAATATTCAGATATCACACCACTGTGGTATTTCGTTTAGTATAGTTCATAGTATACCGGACCATTCTTAAAATAATCTTAAACTTACCTTAAATTAAGATTAATTTTGTGCATACTATACATATCTAAATCAAAATGTATTATCATAAGCTCAACAGGATAAAATGTATTTACAATTCAAGCTGCCGCTCAATGTGCATTATTCATACTTTTTCTATTGACTTGAAAATGTTTTTGGTGTATAATATATCTTGCAAAGCTGTATACAGCGGCAAATCCAATATGATAGGAGTTTTGGCATATGAAAAACATATTATTTGCAGCATCGGAATGCGTCCCCTTCATTAAGACCGGCGGTCTTGCTGACGTTGTCGGCGCACTTCCTCAGTATATAAACAAAGATGAATTCGATGTAAGAGTTATCCTGCCTTACTACACCTGTATCCCCGAAAAATACAGAGGCGATTTCAAATACGTTACCCACTTCTATATGGACTACGGCCTCCGTGCAGAAGGTCAGCACGTCGGTATCATGGAGTATGAATACAACGGGATAAAGTTCTATTTCGTCGACAACGAGTATTACTTCAAGTGCGACAGTCCTTACTCATCAGATGTAAAGTGGGATATTGAAAGATTCACCTTCTTCTGCAAGGCAGTCCTTGCTATCATGCCTGTAATAGGCTTCAGACCGGATATAATCCACTGCCATGACTGGCAGGCTTCCCTCATTCCCGTGTTCCTCCACACGGCTTTTGCTACAAACCCTTTCTACAGCTCAACAAAGACAATAATGACTATCCACAACCTGAAATTCCAGGGTGTATGGGATATAGATACATTCAAGTACAATACTGCTCTTCCGGACTATATGTTCACGTCTGACAAGCTCGAATTCCATAAAAATGCAAATATGCTCAAGGGTGGTCTGGTTTACGCAGATTACATCACTACTGTATCCGAGACCTATGCCGAGGAGATAAAGTACCCCTTCTACGGAGAACAGCTCGACGGCCTCCTCAGAGCAAGAGCCGCTTCCCTGAGAGGCATCGTCAACGGCATAGACTACAAGGTCTATGACCCCTCAAACGATAAAAAGATATTCGCTGAGTACACTTCCGAAAATGCAAAGGAGCAGAAGGCTGTCAACAAGGAAAAGCTCCAGGAACAGCTCGGTCTCCCCGTGGACAGGAACAAGTACATGATAGCCATAATCTCCCGCCTCACAGACCAGAAGGGCCTTGACCTGGTAAACTACGCTATCGAACGCATCTGCGACGAGTTCACTCAGTTCGTAGTCATCGGCACAGGTGACCCAAGATACGAGAATATGTTCAAGCACTATCAGTGGAAATACCCGGAGAGAGTCTCTGCAAATATTCTCTACTCCGACGACCTCGCTCACAAGCTCTATGCTGCTGCTGATGCTATGCTCATGCCCTCACTCTTTGAGCCCTGCGGCCTGACTCAGCTCATCTCCCTCCGCTATGGTACCGTTCCGATAGTACGTGAAACAGGCGGACTCAAAGACACTGTTCAGCCCTACAACGAGTTTGACGGTACAGGCACCGGATTCTCTTTTGCCAACTACAACGGCGACGAGATGCTGGGAGTTATCAATTACTCAAAGCATATCTACTACAACCACCGTGACCAGTGGGACAAAATGGTCGTAAGAGGTATGGAGGCCGACTTCTCCTGGAACAGCTCTGCACGTCAGTACGAAGGTATGTACGACTGGATGATCAATTGGTGATAAGGCGGCAGTAATAACACTAAACAATGGTTGGTTCATTTATGGATAACACTAATCTCAAAGGCGCCATTTTCGATATGGACGGCGTACTTATAGACACTGAAAAACTTTATCTCCGTTTCTGGAAAATGGCTGCTGCCGAATTCGGCTATGAGATGCGTGACGAGCACGTTTTTGCCGTTCGCAGCATGGCCCGGAAGTACTCCGGACCAAAGCTGAAAAGCCTTCTCGGTCAGGACTTTCCCACTGAGGAGGTCCGCTCCAGACGCAGTGAGCTCATGAATGAGTTCATTGAAAAGAACGGCATAGAAACTAAAAAGGGACTTTTCCGTCTGCTCAATCTGCTCAGAGACTCCGGCTATCGCATCGCTGTTGCAACTGCCACTCCCCGCGAGCGTACTCTCATGTACCTCAGCAGGATAGGAGCTCTTGAATACTTCGATGCTGTAGTCTGCGGAGATATGGTCACGACCGGCAAGCCTGCCCCGGACATCTATCTCACTGCCGCAAAGGAGCTCGGACTTCCGCCTGAGCAGTGCGCCGCATTCGAGGACTCGCCAAACGGACTTATCGCCGCTCATACCGCCGGATGTTATACTGTAATGGTCCCGGACATGACTCCCCCTGATGATTCAGTTGCACCATACATAGATGCAGTCGCAGAGAGCCTCGACCAGGCCGCTTGCCTTTTCGGGGAGGTGGCAGAATGAGCGTTTCGGAGATATTCGAGATACCTAAGTTCTTCTACTTCGAGAGTGGGAATGACTACTCCGGCAGTAAGGGAGACTTTTCCTACAAGATAATCAACAGCGAAAAGCTGAAAGCAATGACCTGGCACGGCCGTCTTTGCTCCATGAAGGCCGAAATAGAGCATGAAAAGGAGTTCGACAACAACGAGGACGGCTTCAAGGAAATGATAAAGTGGATGGAGGACATCTACAACTGCAAATAACAAAAATGGGCGATGCATTGCATCGCCCTTACTTTTTAAGATGTTATTTACTTGTTCTTCCTGCGAACGATAACTCCGACAATGTCGGGGCCGATGTTTGCGGAAACTACTGCTCCTATGGGAGAGTACATCTCAGCCTTGCGGCCTGTGCGCTTGATGAGCTCCTTCTCTATCTCCCTGGCAAGTGTATCGTCACGGCCGTGTACAAGGATATAGGGGGTCTTGGGAGTCATGTTCTTTTCAACAATGTCCACCAGCTTGGGAACTATATTCTTCTCTCCCCTTATCTTTTCAACGGTCTCAGTTGTGCCGTCTCCGAAGAGTATCACCGGCTTGAGTCCCAGGAGCTCTCCTGCAAACGCTGCAGCTGCGGAAATTCTTCCGGACTTCTTTGCATATTTGAGGTTATACGGCACTGCATAGATACCGCAGACATTGAACCAGTCCTCCAGATAGGCAACTATCTCCTCTGCCTCTGCACCCTTGCGTATCTTCTTTACAGACTCCATTATGGGGTAGCCGTAGAAAACTGTGTAGCACTTGGAGTCAACATTGAAAATACGCATCTTCTCTCTGGCCTCCGGATTGTTCTCAAAGAAGTCGTTCTTTGCGAGAATGGAGTTGTTGTATGTGCCGGAGCCCTGGCTGTTGATAGATACGCTGATTATGTCGGTATACCCCTGGTCATAGAGCTCCTTGTAGGTCTCCTCGAAGGTCACCGGAGATATCTGGGAGTGCTTGGGTATCTCGTCGGTCCTGGCCATAAGCTCATAGACCTCCTGGGTGGACTTGTCGAATATCTCCCGGAAGCTCTCGCCGCCTACGGTAAGGGTAAAGGGAAGTACCTTTATGCCGAGCTCCTCAATGGTCTCCTTCGGGAGGTCGCAGCAGCTATCGGTAAGGATGATTATTTTTGACATGATTTTAACTCCTTTTTTGTTTTTTGCAGGACTTATGACAGGCTGTGAAAGCAGGTCATCAGTCCCATTCATATTTAGTCAGCTTTCCCTGCCGGGAGAGGTCCGGGTAATCCCACTGCCTGAGCACTTCATATACCGCTATCGCCACGGAATTTGAAAGGTTAAGGCTCCGGAGCTCATTCCTCATCGGTATTCTCCGGCAGCAGTCAGGGTTGTCCCTGAGAAGCTCCTCCGGAAGTCCTCTGTCCTCACGGCCGAATATCAGGTAGCTGTTGTCGGGGTACTCCCCTTCACTGTGGACCTTCCGGCCCTTTGTTGTAAAATAGAAAAAATTTCCGTCCGGGTTCCTGCTGAAAAAGTCACTGAGGCTGTCGTAATACGTTATATCCAGCTTGTCCCAGTAGTCCAGCCCGGCTCTTTTGAGGTGCTTATCGGTGACCTCGAACCCCAGCGGCCGCACAAGGTGCAGTCTTGCTCCCGTAACGGCGCAGGTCCGGGAAATATTCCCGGTATTCTGCGGTATCTGAGGTTCTACCAGTACTATATTGAGCTGCATTTTTTTCCTCTTATAACTGCGGATGCTCCGCATATACTATCATTGCAGGCTCAGTGAGTCCTGCAAACCACGGCAGTTTTCTGCCATTGGAGTGAGTTTATGGACATGAAAAAATTTGCGGTCAGCGCAGCGGCAGGTACAGCGGCAGGTCTTGCCTGGTACGCTTTTTCCTCTGCCGGACCCATTAAGAAAATGAGCATCAAGAAGGATGCCGGCCGTACCATAAAGGCTGCCGGCGACCTCCTCAGCGACTTAAAATCCGCACTTATGTAGCGGAGCTGTTCCTCCTGAATCCGAGATAGCTTTCCAGGATGATAGTTGCAGCTACGGCATCCACAACTGCCTTACGCTTTTTTCCCCTTGTGTTGGTGACATTCAGGGCATTGTGGGCTGAGACCGTAGTATTGCGCTCGTCCCAGAGCTTTACGGGGCAGCCGATGAGCTTTTCAAGCTCCTGGGCGAACAGGGCACATTTTTCTGCTCTCTCGCCCACTGTCCCGTTCATATTTTTAGGGTAGCCTACAACTACCTCCTCAGCCCGCTGTTCCTTGGCTATCTCAGCGGTCTTTTTTATACATTCATTAAAGTCCTTCTCCTGTATGACGCATACCGGCGAGGCGATGAGCTCGCTCTTTCCGCAGACTGCGATACCGGTCCGGGCGTCACCGAAGTCAACTGACATTATTATCATTATTTGCAACTCCGTTTGTAGTTTTTGTCATGCATCAGCTATGTCATACCGCATGAGAAGCCTTGTTCCGTCAGCGTGGTGTACTGAGTATCCAAGCCGTTCATACAGTTTTATGGCCTGACTGTTTGAGCTTTCAACATGAAGAGCGATGTACTTTGCGTTTATCTTTCCGGCAAAAGCTGCGGCTTCTTCGATGAGTGCAGAGCCTATGCCTGAATTGCGGAACTGTACCGATACGGAAAGGTCATCAAGGTAGACGAATAGTTCCGGTGCTTTATGAACTTCGACAGAAATATATCCGACGACTCTGTTCTCGGCCTCTGCTGCACATATCCAGTCATCTCCGCCGGCGAAGAATCTATCAAGGTATCCGCTCTCGTACCCCACGGCTTCTTCATTTGTATATATGCTTTGCAGCATTTCGATGAATAGCTGTTCTATGCTTTCTCTATCTTTTTCCGAGGCTTTTCTCAGTGAAAAATCGGTCATGTTCTTACCAGGGCTGAACTGTCCCGATGATGTCCTTTACGGACGCAATGCCCTTTGAATCGAGGAATTCGTTCATTTCCTCAACTATCTTCACGGGAGCATAGGGGTCAGTGAAAATAGCGGCTCCTACCTGAACTGCGGAGGCGCCTGCCATCATCAGCTCAACAGCATCACGGCCGGAGGAAACTCCGCCCATTCCGATAACAGGGATGTCAACAGCGTTAGACACCTGCCATACCATGCGTACAGCAATGGGGAATACTGCCGGACCGCTCATTCCGCCGACGTTGTTGCGGAGTACCGGACGTCTTGTGTTAATGTCTATCCTCATTCCGAGGAGAGTGTTTATCAGTGATACTGCGTCTGCTCCGGCGGCCTCAACTGCCTTTGCGATGTCAGTGATGCTTGTGACATTCGGTGAGAGCTTGACTATCAGAGGCTTTTTTGTAGCCTGGCGAACTCTCTTTGTGACCTCTGCTGCCATGTCGCAGCTTGTACCGAAAGCAGCTCCGCCCTGCTTTACATTCGGGCAGGAGATGTTGAGCTCTATCATGTGTACGTCGGTATCATCCAGCTTTGCTGCTACCTCTGCACACTCATCAGGTGTGGAACCAGCTATATTTGCAAGGATAGTCAGGTCCTTGGTCAGCAGCCAGGGGAGCTCAGTCTCGATGAAATGGTCGATGCCGGGGTTCTGGAGCCCGACTGAATTGAGCATTCCGGCAGGAGTCTCTGCGATACGCGGAGAGAGATTTCCGGTGCGGCGGTGAAGGGTAGTTCCCTTTGTGGCAATACCGCCCAGCTCGCTCAGAGGGAAGAATTCCTCATATTCTCTTCCGTAGCCAAATACTCCCGATGCAGGGATTATAGGGTTCTTGAAGTCTACTCCACAGACTTTTACAGAAAGGTCAGCCATTACCAGAGCACCTCCTCAGCATTGAAAACAGGGCCGTCCTTGCAGACGTGTGCAAAATATTCCTCGTCATTTCTCTTTGTACGGCAGGCGCATCCGAGACAAGCTCCGATGCCGCAGGCCATACGCTCTTCAAGGGAGATCTCACAGAAAATGCCGTTCTCCCTGCAAAGTGCTGAAACTCCCTTGAGCATTGGCATGGGTCCGCAGGCATAAACTGCGTCGATGCCGCCATTTGCAAGGAGCTCTTTCAGAGGCTCGGTGACGAATCCGTGGATGCCGGCTGAACCGTCATCGGTACAGAGTATAGTCTCTGCGCCGGTCTTTTTGAAGTCATCCTGGAGAATGGCCGCAGAGGAGTTTCTGAATCCGCTTATCGCAATGGCCTTGCTGCCGTAGTACTCTGCCAGAGGCATCATAGGCGGTGTGCCGATGCCTCCGCCAATGAGGATAACTTTTCCGAAGTCCGGTGACAGGGTAAAGCCGTGTCCCAGAGGTGCCAGCATATCAATGAGGCCGCCTTTGTTGAGACCGGCAATGAGCTCAGTGCCCTCTCCCCTTATCTCGAAAACGATGCGGAGAGTCCCCTTTTCTCTGTTTATGCCACAGATAGATATAGGTCTGCGGAGTGTGTGTCCGGCTGCCCGGATGTGTACGAACTGTCCCGGAACTGCAAGCGAAGCAGCCTCTGGGCAGCTTATTTCAAAGCTGTAAATATTCCGGGCAATTGCCTCTTTCCCGGTAATAATGTATTTTCCCTGGATATATTTCATGTTTTCCTCCTTCATTGAAGATATTATCGCTTATCATTATAACACATTATAATTATAAAGTCAATTGCAGTATAAGATCGTGGTATAAGTTACTTTATCCCGGATTTTTTTCAAAATCCCCTTGACAAGTCCGGAAAAAGGTGGTATAATGTACAAGCATCGTGTGAAAACACGGTCTCAATATCCTTGCCGGCAGGAGGTTGTCCGGCAAAATCCAGAAGGAGGTGTACATCATGGCAAAGGTATCCGCTAAGTATGAAGTAATGGTCGTTTTCAGCCTTAAGAACGGCGAGGAGCCTATGAAGGCTCTCATCCAGAAGTTCAAGGAGAGAATTGAGCGTCACGCCGAAGCTGTTGAAGTTAACGAGGATTGGGGTAAGCGTAAGCTCGCATATCCTATCGAGGACGAGACAGAGGGTTACTATGTGATCTATACATTCACATCTCAGCCTGACTATCCCGCTGAGCTCTCAAGACGTCTCAACATCGCAGACGGCATTCTTCGTTCACTGGTTACAGTCGTAGAATAAGTCATACTATTTGGAGGTGCAGTGATGAATAAAGTTATTTTAGTCGGAAGACTGACCGCAGACCCGGAGCTCAGACAGACTCAGAGCGGCATTTCTTCATGCAGATTCACAGTCGCTGTGGACAGAAGAGTCGCTGATAAGAATACCGGCGAAAGACAGGCTGATTTTATCACCTGTGTTGCCTGGAGACAGACTGCTGAGTTCATTACACGCTATTTCAGCAAGGGTAAGATGATAGGTGTCGAGGGTTCTTTAAGGACCGGTAAGTACCAGGACAGAAATCATCCTGATGTTACTCATTATACCACTGATGTCTATGTTGACAACGTGGAATTCGTCGGAGGCAAGAATGAGTCCGGCGGAAACGGCGGCTATCAGGGCGGTAACAGCGGCTTCGGTGCTCCACAGAACAGCTACAATAACGGCTATTCAGCTCCTCCCCAGCAGTCTGCTCCTCAGCAGCCTGCCCCTAACAACAGTATGTCTTACGGCGACGTAAATGATTACGAAGAGATACTCAGCGACGGAGATGTTCCGTTCTGAGTGAACTGGTAAGTTCAACAAAAACATTACTTTATTATGATAGGAGGAAAAGTCATGGAAAAGGAAAGAAATTCCCGTCCCTCGAAAAAGCCTCGCAAGAAGGTTTGTCTCTTCTGCGCTGACAGGATCGAGAAAATAGATTACAAGGACCTCGCTAAGCTCAGAAAGTGCATGACTGAGAGAGCTAAGATCCTTCCCAGACGTGTTACAGGTACCTGTGCATATCATCAGCGTGAGCTGACAGTAGCTATCAAGAGAGCAAGACACATAGCACTTCTCCCTTACGTAAGCGACTAATAAATATCAAAGGGAGACTCCGGTCTCCCTTTTTTGCATACGCAGGCTCACTCTTCTTATAAAAGAAAAAACAAGTCCGCCCCACGGCATCACGGAGCGGCTTGCTTTTTCAAGGGTCAGCGGTCTGTCGAGGAATTCAGCGCCAGCTCTTCGTCTCTTCTGAAAAGAAGAGAGATGCACCATACAGCAGAAATAGCTACCAGTATATAAACCGTTCTGCTGATGAGACTTGCAGAGCCGCCAAAAAGCCATGCTACCATGTCAAGCTCGAAGATACCTACTAATCCCCAGTTTATTCCTCCGATTATCAGGAGGATAAGAGCTAATCTGTCCCACATATTGAGAACACCTCTTTATTCGGGATTGACGCCCTCAGGCGTCTGAATGTATTATTACCCGAAATCATCCTGCGATTCCGGTTTTTCAGGAGAAAATTATGGAAAAGAACGTTAAGATTTTTTTGATAGTAATTGGTGTACTTATCGCTGCCCTCATTATCTGGGGACTCATCTCCTATTTCAGCAAAGGCAACCGCAAGGGCCGTGCCGCTGAACGCAAGGTTGCAGGAGTCCTGAAAAAGCTGGGCAAGAATGACAACATCCGCATCATCAACAATGCATTCCTCCCCCTTTACCGCAAAACAGTGGAAATAGACCACCTGGTTTTCGGACGCTTCGGTGTTCTCGTCGTTGAGACCAAGGGCATCTCAGGCTCTATCTCCGGCAAGGGCAAGAAGCTCACTCACAAGGTCGGCCCTAAGGTTCACAAGCTGTACAACCCTGAGCTCCAGAACAAGACCCATATCGACAATGTTACTCACCACCTCAAAAAGGGCGGATTCGACTCAACTCCCGTCTACGGCGCCGTCGTTTTCACAGACAAGGACCTGAAAAACGACTCCGGGGTCGGCATGGACATCGACGGACTCAAGAAATTCTACGAGAATCTCCCTGATGCCAACTGCAATCAGGACGTGCTCTATCACCACTTCCAGAAGCTGGAGGTCAACAACCCTGTGAAGAAGTTCTTCCACAAGCACTTCAACAAGAAGGACTGGGACTGATGTCCCGTCCTTTCCAGGATAAACAAAAAAGACTGCCGCATTCAAGCAGCAGTCTTTTGATTTGCTATGGATATCAGTTCCTTACTTAACGATGAACTTGTCGATCTCCTTGAGGAACTTCTCAGCATCGTCAGTGTGAGCGTTGAGCTGGATAGGCTTGGAGAGGTCGAGACTGAAAATACCCATGATAGACTTGGCGTCTACAGCGTATCTTCCGGAAACGAGGTCAATATCAAAATCATAACGCATAACGATGTTGACAAACTCCTTAACATCATTGATAGCCTGAAGATTAACAGTTGTCTTTGTCATACTTATACCTCCTTGTTCAAAAACGGGTGTGCGTGTGTTTTTTCTTGTTTATTTCTTTTTTTGCGGCATTGGCCTTACCGCAACTATATAATAACATTAAAAAAAACCTTTGTCAAGCCATTCAAGTCAAATTCGTCAATTTAGTATAATTAGATTGAGGGGAAAAAGTGTTTTTTTATTCATTGCAGATAACTATTGAGAGTGCATAAAAAACGACTATCAGTTTTGTGCAGATTCAACATGATAGTTCTGCGGATTTTTTGTGATAATAAGGTGAAATATGTATAAAGTATTTTTTATTACTTTCGGCTGCAAGGTCAACCAGTATGAGACCCAGTGTATGAAGGAACTCTTCGCAGAGCGTGGGTTCACTGCCGCAGACTCTCCCTCCCAGGCTGAGGTCATCGTCATAAACTCCTGCACTGTCACATCCTCCGGAGACAGCAGAGCTCTCACTTCACTCCGTAAAATGCGTGAACTCCGGCCTGATGCGGTGATAGCGCTCACCGGCTGCTATCCTCAGGCCAATGCTGCCGAAGCCGCAAAGGTAACAGGTGCGGACATAGTCTGCGGCACCAAGGACCGCTCCAGACTCCCGGAACTGGTACTGGACTTCTGCGAGAAACACTGCCGTATCGTGGAGCTCTCCCCCTATGCCCCCGGAGAGCCCTTCGAGCCCTTGTCATGCTCACGCTACGATGACAACACACGTGCTTTCGTGAAAATACAGGATGGCTGTGACCGGTTCTGCTCCTACTGCCTCATCCCATATGCCCGTGGACGCTGCCGCTCCAAGAGCATTGACCTCCTTCGTGAGGAGGCCTTCCGGCTGGCTCAGTCCGGTAAGAAGGAGATAGTCATTACAGGAATAAATCTCGCCTTCTACCGTGACCCCTCAGGTGCGGATATGGCCGATGCTGCAAAAGTATGTGCCGTAACTCCCGGCATCGAAAGAGTGCGCCTCGGCTCCCTTGAGCCGGAGATGATGACTCCCGATACCCTCCGCAGACTGGCTGAACTTCCGCAGTTCTGTCCGCAGTTCCACCTTTCCCTCCAAAGCGGCTGCGACCGTACCCTTAAAGCTATGAACCGCCGCTACTCCGCAGAGGACTACCTATCCCTTGTAGAGAACATCCGCAGCCACTTCCCGGACTGCTCCTTTACTACCGACGTCATGGTGGGATTCCCCGGTGAGACCGACGATGACCACAGACAGTCCATGGAGCTCGTGGAGAAAGTCGGCTTCGCAAAGGTCCACGTTTTCCGCTACTCCCCCAGACCCGGCACCCCTGCCGCCGGCCGCACTGACCAGATCCCGGAGATGATAAAGTCTGCAAGGTGGAAGGAAATGTCCGAAACCGCCGGACGGTGCCGTGAAAAATACCTCTCCTCACTGGTAGGAAAGACCCTCCCGGTGCTCTTTGAACGTGAAAATTCAACAGAATTTCACCAGGGACACGCCCCGGACTATACACCAATAAAAATTTTCAGAAAAAATCCCGAAAAAAGTTTGCGTAATCGGATAATTAGTGTTATAATAGAAGAGTACACTCACGACGGCTGTGTCGGCCGTCCCGTGAATGACCTTGAATATGATATTATTTAATTCGGAAGGAGATATTTATGTCCGTATTCAGAATTTATGTTGAAAAAAAGCCGGAGTTCGCTGTTGAGGCTCAGTCAGTCCTCAGCGACGTCCGCACTGCCCTGAGACTTGGTCTCACAGGTCTGAGGATACTCAACCGCTACGACGCTGACAAGCTCTCTCAGGAGGACTTCGAGGCCGCAGTGAACACTGTATTCTCTGAGCCCGCTGTTGACGTTGTATACAGGGATATGCCCCGCATAGGTGAGAACGACCGTGTTTTTGCCGTTGAGTACCTCCCCGGCCAGTTCGACCAGAGAGCTGATAGCTGTGAGCAGTGTATCCAGATACTCCGCCAGGGCGAAAGATGCCGTGTAAGAAATGCCAGAGTATACATCGTTTCAGGTACACTTACTGACGAGGAGTTCAACAGACTCAAGGCCTATATAATCAACCCCGTTGAGAGCCGTGAGGCTACCCTTGATACCTTCAAGACCCTTGACTCCAACTATGACATTCCCACTACTGTTGAGGAGCTGGAGGGCTTCACAAAGCTCAATGCAAAGGGACTCCACGCATTCATCGACAAGTTCGGCCTCGCTATGGACTATGACGATATCAAGTTCTGCCAGGACTATTTCCGCAATGAGGAGCACCGTGACCCCACTATCACCGAGATACGCATGATAGACACCTACTGGTCTGACCACTGCCGTCACACTACCTTCCTCACAAACGTTGAAAAGGTGGACATAAAGACTCCCTACATCAAGGATACATACGATATGTACCTCAATGTCCGTGAAGAGCTGGGACGCTCTGACAGACCTGTCACACTCATGGACATCGGTACCCTTGCTGCCAAGAAGCTCAAGGCTGACGGCCTCCTCACTGCCCTTGATGAGACCGAGGAGATACATGCCTGGTCTGTAAAGATAAAGGTGGACATCGACGGACAGCTCGAAGACTGGATACTCATGTTCAAGAACGAGACCCACAACCACCCCACTGAGATAGAGCCCTTCGGCGGTGCTGCTACCTGTCTCGGCGGCGCTATCCGTGACCCCCTTTCCGGACGTTCCTATGTTTATCAGGCTATGCGTGTTACCGGCGCTGCCAATCCCCTTGTTCCCGTTGAGGACACTATCGCCGGCAAGCTCCCCCAGAGAAAGATAACCGTCGGCGCTGCTAACGGCTACAGCTCCTACGGTAACCAGATAGGCCTTGCTACAGGCCATGTTGCTGAGGTATATCACCCCGGTTACGTTGCAAAGCGTATGGAGATAGGCGCTGTCCTCGGTGCTGCTCCTGCTGAGAATATCAGAAGAGAAAGACCAGTTCCCGGCGATGTTGTCATCCTTCTCGGCGGCAAGACCGGCCGTGACGGCTGCGGCGGTGCTACCGGCTCCTCCAAGTCACATACACTGGAATCACTGGAGTCCTGCGGTGCAGAGGTACAGAAGGGTAATCCCCCTGAGGAGAGAAAGCTCCAGAGACTCTTCCGTGACCCTGAGGTAACTAAGCTCATCAAGCGCTGCAACGACTTCGGCGCAGGCGGTGTTTCAGTTGCTATCGGTGAGCTCACTGACGGCCTCGTTATCAACCTCAACGCTGTTCCAAAGAAGTACGACGGTCTGGACGGCACTGAGATAGCTATTTCCGAGTCCCAGGAGAGAATGGCTGTAGTTGTTGCTCCTGAGGATGCGGACAAGTTCATGGAGCTCGCTCACAAAGAAAACCTGGAGGCTACACTGGTAGCTGACGTCGTTGAAGAGCCCAGACTTAAAATGGTCTGGAATGACAACACTATCGTTGACCTCTCCCGTGACTTCCTCAACTCCAACGGTGCTCCAAAGTTCACAGATATAGAGGTAGAGGCTCCTGCACAGCGTCCTGAGTACGACGTTACTGACAATGCTGATGCCTGGACACAGGTCATGACAAACCTCAATGTTTGCTCACAAAAGGGACTCATCGAGAAGTTCGACTCCACTATCGGCGCCGGCACAGTCCTCATGCCCTTCGGCGGAGCTTATCAGCTCTCACCTTCACAGGCTATGGCCGCAAAGATTCCTGTACTCACAGGCGAGACCAATACCTGCTCTCTCATGGGCTGGGGCTATAATCCCGATATTTCCGAAAAGTCACCTTACCACGGCGCTATGCTGGCTGTTATCGAGTCTATCGCTAAGGTAGTTGCTGCCGGCGGTACTTACAAGAAGTGCTGGCTCACATTCCAGGAGTACTTCGAGAGAACTCAGAATGACCCCCGCCGCTGGGGCAAGCCTATGGCTGCTCTCCTTGGCGCTTTCAAGGCTCAGCTCGAACTGGGATGCGGTTCTATCGGCGGTAAGGACTCAATGTCCGGTACATTCGAGAACATCGACGTTCCTCCTACACTTGTTTCCTTCGCTGTATCCACAGCAATGGCTGACAAGGTAATATCCACAGAATTCAAAAACACCGGTTCACAGGTAATAATGATAACTCCTCAGTACGACGAGGAAGGACTCCCTGTCTGGGACAGCATCAGAGCCGTATTTGAAAAGGTCGAGGCTATGATAGCCGCAGGCAGAGTCAGCGCTGTTTGGACTCTCGGCTACGGCGGAGCTGCTGAGGGTATCGCTAAGATGTGCTTCGGCAACAAGATAGGCTTCGAGTTCACTACACGTCTCACTGGAGAACAGCTCTACAAGCCCTGCTACGGCGGTTTCATCATCGAGCTCTCCGGCGACGCTCAGGAAGGCGAGGAGGTCATCGGTAAGACTATCGACGAGTACAAGATACGCAATATCGACTACACTATCGGTCTTGATAACCTTCAGAGAGCATGGGAAGGCAAGCTGGAGCCTGTATTCCCCTGCCGCATAAAGACTACCGACGCTACACCTGAGACATACTCACACAGCGAGAGAATGCACATCAAGGCTAATACATCAGTTGCACAGCCTAAGGTGCTCATCCCTGTATTCCCCGGTACAAACTGCGAATACGACACTGAGAGAGCTTTCCGCAGAGCCGGTGCCAAGACTGAGACTGTTGTTATCCGCAACCTCTCAGCTTCTGACATCGAAGAGAGCGTGAACTACTTCGAGAGAGCTATCCGTCAGTCACAGATAATCATGATACCCGGCGGATTCTCCGGCGGTGACGAGCCTGAGGGCAGCGGAAAGTTCATCACTGCATTCTTCCGCAACCCAAAGATAAAGGACGCTGTACATGACCTTCTGAAGAACCGTGACGGTCTTATGCTCGGTATCTGCAACGGATTCCAGGCCCTCATCAAACTGGGACTTGTTCCCTTCGGTGAGATAGTTGACATGACAGACCAGTCACCTACACTGACATTCAACACTATCGCAAGACACCAGAGCATGAATGTCAATACAAGAATAGCCTCCAACAAGAGCCCATGGCTCTACGGATGCGAGGTCGGCGACATCCACAGCATCCCGATCTCACACGGTGAGGGACGCTTCACAGCTCCTGCAAGCCTCATCCAGCAGCTTGCAAACAACGGCCAGATAGCAACACAGTACGTTGACCTTGACGGCAATCCCACAATGGACATCAGATATAACCCCAATACATCTGTCGAAGCCATCGAGGGAATCACTTCTCCCGACGGAAGAGTTCTCGGTAAAATGGGACACTCCGAG